>JAABUQ010000010.1_pt1 | contig 306756 bp, 290 predicted proteins | sample 5560001 | NCBI WGS metagenome assembly JAABUQ01 (sample SAMN10711888, study PRJNA513371) | rock metagenome | isolation source: Antarctica rocks | place: Antarctica: Victoria Land, Finger Mt nord | collected 2015-12-18
GGTATGCGCAGATTGCAGGGGCGGGGGCGGGATGCGGGAATCCGTCCGTGTATCGGGTGAATGAGTGTGTGGAGATTGGAGAGGGGGGGAGGAAGAAGAGGCGAGAGGCGGTGAGTGCGGGCAAGGGAGATGGTGGGGAGATGGGTGGGGAGGTGAGGAAGGAGGATGAGGGAAGGTTGACGGAACCGTTCCTGGCGCCGATTGAGACCGTGGATGGAAATGAGTCGTACTACCTGGGCATTACGGATGATTATCTGGTTCCTGTTGAGGCTGAGGAGCAGGGTCATGATCGTCCGGAGTCGCTTCTTCCGCTACCGCCGGCGTTAGGAATCGAGGGGGTGGTGAAAACGGATGATCTCAGGTCAAACACGTTCCCGAGACTCGTTTTCAGGAGCCAGGCTGCCCAAGGTCAAGCTGAAGCAAGTGCCAACTCTAAGGCTCTGAATGACAGGGTCGACGGGTCTCAGTTCAAGAGGTCGTCCCTTCATGTCGTTAAAAGACCCCCAACAGCTCGTTCGCGCCCACTGAGTCCGGAAGCTGGAGCCAGGTTTCCTCGATCGACCACCAAGACGCTTCAAGCGTGTCCACCACAAATTCCAAGGAGCTCAATTGAAGAAGCCAGAAGGGGCACTGCGGTCTCTCCCAAAGCCAACAGCCGTGCTCAAGCACCGTCTTTGCACTCAGCCAATGAGTCCATCGTGGAAGACGGGCGGTCCGAAGCTTCGGTGGGAATCCCAATGATGGCGCGCAGTGCTGAGGTGGTCCGTCCAGCATATTCTAATGGGGATATCCACAAGTTTCCTAAGCCTGGGCCTGCGCCTACTGGAGCACTACCATCCTTGCCCGAGGGACTCGACTCGGTGGTAATGCTACCGTCTGTAGGCCCGGCGCCGGCAACGCCATTACCAAGCCCTGAACCTTCACCAAAGCGTGCTTCGCCGGCGAAGAAGTATCGCTACAGGCCTTTGGACGACGTAGTATCCGAAGATACTGCGAAGTTGCTAAGGACGCAAACAAAGTCATGTCCGAAAGCCCAGATCGTCGAGCCTCTAGATGTAGGGCAACGACGCGGACCAAGTCTTGACAATCCCAGGGAAAGTACCACGACACCTCCGATTACCACATCACTGCAGCAGAAGACGACAAGAGTGGACTGGCAAGAAAAGAGGACAGAGTCAAGGAGAGAGCTGAAATTGCGCGATCTGAATCGCCTTCGCTCACAGAATGGCCTTGGTGAGATGGCTCAAGCTACGGCAGGGAGAGCTGTAGCGGATGAAGCAGGCCAGGCTAGAACAACGCCCGTACCAGACGTCAAAGATTCGTACAGCTCGCCTGCCCTCTCAATCCCAAGTCAGCCTGAAGTCCAGCCTAGCCATGGGTCAATCGCGCCAGAGATTCAGCGAAAACCTATCCCTCGACCGCTCAGTGCGCTCTCACCTATTGTTGTGGTAGCTGAGCAGGAGCCGACAGCCATCATACCGCCGATCAGAGCTTCCAGTAAACCAAACGGAAACAGCAAACGATCAAGCAAGAAACATTCTTGCTGTAAGGATTCCTTCACACAATCCGCAGCCCATTCACCCTCCTTTCCCTCTTCCGATGAGGAATCTACCTACCGCCAGCAAAGAAGTCGTATCTGCGAGCCTCAACGCCAGTCCCACGCGCAGACTGCCAGCACGCACCGGTCTTCGGTTCTAGTCCAAGATCTTGAAGCGAGGCTCGAGGCCCGAATCGCTGAGCTCGAGAGAAAGAACGCGTTGCTTCTGAACGCTTTTGTTGCTGTCATCAACACTTCGGCTGGATCTGCTCCAAGCCCACTGATCAATGGAGATAGGTTGAGTGGCTTCAGTGGGGGGACGTCTAGCGGAGTCAGTGGCCAGAGGTCGAGCAATCAAAGTGGTCACAGGGATATCCATCTGAGCGGGATCAGCGAGATGTATGCGCCGTTGGGCGAGAGAACAGAGAGCGGATTTGAGATCGGCAAGACAAATGGACAAGGTGGTTGTTGATTTCGTTGACTTCGGTTGTGGAGCTTCGTAGATGAAAAAAAGTTGATCGCATAGCCCTTGGAGATTGCAGACCATCTGTCATCGTTCAGGGATAGTGGAAACGAGGCTTGGAATTGTATGCGCTTGTTATCAGAGTCTTTTGGGTCTGCATTTCGGGAGCTTTTTCTTGTAATTGGCGCCATTAGTCTTACGGTCTGCCGCCCATGTTCACTGATAACTACATCTGAATTTCATTCGCAGCGGTGAATAAAGTCATAAATAGGTCAGGTACTGTTGTCGAGGTAATGCCCGCTTGGTCAGGGCTCAAGAGAAACTTATCAAAGAGCAATTGACACGTTCGAAATTTAGCCCCCACGTGGAATGTATATACGCTTCGAGGCACTTGATCTGTTCGGACAAGCAATCCATGTTAACGATGCGAAAAGACCCAGTGTTTCATGTTCATGGCGGAATTTCCTTCCCATCCCAGTCCCAGCACTTGCCTCTGCCGTCGGTCCCAAGATTCTTCACGACACTCATCAATCTTTCTGCCGCGAACTCGGGGCTGAAGAGCTTTTCTTGCTTCAGGTTGCCCCAAAACTCCTTACTCAGGCCCGTCTTAACGGTCCCTGGGTGCATGCTGATACACATAGCTTTAGTCGCGGCTTTCTGCTGTAGGTATATATCCATGCTCTTCGCTATGGAATTCACGGCCGCCTTCGATGCACGATATGAGTACCACCCTCCCAATTGGTTGTCGGAGATAGAGCCGACGCGAGCGGACATCAAAGCCATGACGGCGGATGAGGGTAAAGTATTATTCTGGCCTTCAAGAGGCAAAGGCGTAGACCGGGCAGGTAGAAATGGTGAGAAATGCTTTGCGAGTAACAGTGGTCCTAGTGCATTGATTTGGAAGGTCTCAAGTGCATTTTGGGCGGAGACTTGAGCTGGCGACCTCTCTGGATAGAGAATGCCTGGGACGAGGAAGGCGAGATGCAGATGAGTTGATGGAAACCGGTCTTTGCAATAAGCGGCAGCGGCAGAGATCGATTGTTCATCTACATGGCCGTTAGTCGATCCATCCGAGTTAAGAACGGTCAGATGGTAAGGCAAGGATGGGGCACCAGTCACATCGACCTCGAGCACCGAGAGCCTGTCTCCGTCAATTTTGAGGCCGTCCAGAATGTGATCCCTCGTTGCTGAGATATCAGCTCGTGCTGTGGCCACAACCGGTAGATCAGTGGTCTGTAGGAGACGTCTGGCGAGTGCAAGGCCGATGCCACGAGAAGCTGGTGAAGTCACTTTTCATTTTTGGAGTCAGACTTCCTCCTTTCATTCAATCGATTGAATCAGGGAACATGTAGATTCTGCTTGGCCATATCTCAGGGCTCTTAATATTCACAAGCTGGGGCAAGGAGGCTTGAAAATGCTGACTTACAAACCCATGGCTTCGGCATGATCTAGATCCTTTGACACATCAAGGGAGGTAGACGTACAGACACCGTTTGCATCGTAAAAGCGCATCGGAAGAAGGCTTGGGCATGCTGGTTTCGCTTGATTTGAAGAAGAAAGTCCGGTTCAACCACCTTGGGGATGTACTTTATGGCGTCAGGGCTCGGCTAACCCTATGTCTTGGTCGATGTTGGTCAAACAGCTCGCAGCTTCTCCTTTCCTTGCCTAGTATCGTCCATCGGTGTCTCGAGTACGGGCTCAGGAGGTAACGTAAATACTGATATGGGGACCTGGTGCTCAATTTCTAATGCCAGTGCGTAGACAACCCCTGAGTCTTTCGGATAATCTTACTTAAGAGGTGGTATGGTTGCAATTCTCAAAGGTACGACAGATACCTGCTCATGTCTCTTTGGACTCGGTTAAGTAGGGCACATATTTTGACGGCAAGCCTTTCCGATTCTCGCTCTTGATCATTTGTCCATACAAGTATTGATGCTTGTTTGCATTAGAGTGCTAAATAGTGGTGCACCAATCCTGGCCACCGTATGGAATGCCCATGAATTTCGATGGCCGCACAAGCTTTTACTCCGAATAAGGCATATGTTTCAAATCTTTCAGTCTCCGCAACGCAAACGCCAAAGCTCGGAATCTAAGGCGAATGCCATATTATACAGCTTTGAGAGGATCTTCCCAAAAGTTCGCAATCAAGAAGAACGTCGTTTCTCCAATGCTCGCTATGCTCCACGCCGTATCCCGTTCTCGTGATCAACTTCATCGTAAACTCATAATTTCTCTCTCCTCACAACAGGTGGAGACAGTTCGGCTCCCTCTGTGAAGGCTGCTCGTTCCTTGTAATCACGCCAAGCTGAGTGTTTGGCTTCCCTGGCCCGCCTTAACCTCTCCTCTCTGGACTCTCCTGGCAGGGGCGGCATAGAGCTTGCATCTCGCCAACTGCCCCGACTCTTGCTACCACGTTCGCCCCACATGCTTACTCTCTGTACTTTCCGTAATTTGGTCAAGCCGTAAGCGCACACCATACCCGCAAAGACGAACGACCATGTCGTGACGCCGATAAAGCCCAAATGGGATTCTTCGAAAAAGTTCTTCAGATTCATGCCGTACAAGCTAGCGATAAAGGCGCCGGATCCGATACCTAGCGTACCGATGCTGAATTTGAGGTCCAACAGCATGAGCGAGTTGCGATTGGCGTCGAGAATAGCCTTTACTCTGTTTCCCGTCAGTGATGGCCCACAGGCATTGCAAACAGCATGCACCTACATCTCTTCCGTGTTGCGAATGTTGCTGACAAGGTTACCACTGACCTGGACGATTTCGTCGCAGACCTTGTGATAGGATTCCAGGAGCATCTCGACTTCGGTGTGATCGTCTTCGTCACGAATCTTGCCTTGTGCCCTCTCGGTTAAATACATCGACACCAAGTCATCGTCTGCATCTAATAAGTCGTCGATGGCATCTCTTACAAGCCTTGCTTTTTGTTCGAACGTCCCCAACTTTTTCGAGTAGATAAGGAGATGACGTAGTTTGTCCCTGTCAATGTCTTCTTCTAATTCTCTCAATACTCTGACGACGGGGTCCGACACTCCTTCAAACTCCGATTCCAAGCCAGTAGTGATACTTATGAGGACAGCCTCCAGTGCACGAAACTCATACGGTAATCCTCCCGCCTGCCGTGAGCTGTCCTTTTGGGCCAGTTTTCCAGACAAGTCATACATAAACACGGACTGGGTATAGGAGTCCGTTGTACCATAGGCATCTAGCACGAGGACTCGGTCATGCTTGATCAAGACTCGCAAATGAAGGAGATTGATGAGAATGGCTGAGGGGCGGACGAGGATATGCGGTAAGAGCGAGGAGTCTATCTTTCTGAGGTCGCGGGGCAGCAATCCGTACTATTTACATATGAGTAAATGTATACGTTCAATTGGTACGTGAAATACCTTGGCAATGAGCTCTGTCTTCTTGAATTCGCCGTTGACCAACGTAACCTTGCCATCCTCGTTGAACTCCGTGCAACGCAACTTCAGCTCATTGGTATTTTTCGCCGCCTTGCTGCGGCCAAGTGTAGGCCCATTCACATCGTCCAAGAAGCTCGGGAGCGGCGGAAGGTCGTTCAGTGGAAGATCAGCAACTGCCTTGCGCCGTCCCAAGATCCTTTTCAACAATGGTCGAGCATCTGTAGATGCATACCGTGACGTCGATTGGTTGAAGCTGTTATCACTGGGAACACAAGGCCAAAGTCTGTTTATGGATGGAGGTGGTGGAAGACTGGCCGGTGCGTCCCTTCTTCGTGAGGGCGTTGGGTTGTCGGGGTTCAGCAGAGAAGGCTGAACAACTGCTTGGCGGGGTGTGGTGGTATTCAAGTGTCTTCTGGGGGTCGAAGTGAGATTCAACGACGCTCCAGACCGGTAGTGAACACAGTGACAAGTATTGGCTCGAGAATTCGAGGTGAAGAAGCAGAGGTCCTCTGTTTGCGATCTTAAGAATCGCAATAACGAGGACGACGGCGCAGGCACGTGAAACCCAAGTGCACGTCTCATGTCTATACCTCGTATTGTGGACAACTCTGGTCGGAGTCGAGATATGCAGGTCGCAGTCACGAAATTCGCGGTTGCAGTCTCTACAAGATTCCAGTGACAGGGATCTGCGCCGGCCCGCCTTTCCGAATTGTAGGCACTTCTAGGTAGGAGCAAAACCACCAAATCGTCTTTCCAGGATCAATACCTTTCAATTGCCGTAGCGTTCAGGTCCAGACAAGTCGTCCGAGCACCTCATCACGCCAGTACTTTGTAATTGTCTCCTCCATAACGTTGTCGTGGTGTAGGGACCACAATCGCCTACCAGGTCCGCCGCCAGAGGCTGATAGCCCTATTCTGGGAGAGCTGGCCGACAAGGAAGGATCGTTAACAAGATGCTGTCCGAAAGCGACAAAGAGACTGTCAAAAGGGCCGTCCCGAAGTCTGCCAACAAGATACAAGCTGTCGCCGTCGCCCGACTGTACATAGCTTACCCGAACAGGCAGCGATGGGTGTATACTGGACTACAAGGTGCTGCGGTACTGGCAAATGATCTTGTGGGAAACACCTTTTGGATCAAACTTGTCGACATATCTGTGGGTACTTCGTCGCCGGATTTTGATGCACACCCAGCTTACGAATCCAGGGCGGCAACCGTGGTGTAATATGGGACCAGGAGATATATGATCCATTGTACTACAACCAGGACAGAACCTTTTTTCATTCCTTTGAACTTGAAGAGTGTCTCGCCGGTTTCTCATTCGTGGACGAGAAGGAAGCCAAGAAATTCAAGCAGAAGATGGATGATAGGGAGAAAAATGCGAGCAAGAGCACCAGAGCTACACCGTTCCAAGGTGCAGGAGGCTCCCAGCCTTCTGGAGGAGGCTTCACGAATGGAAAGTCACATCATAGCCGGTTCGGAGGTCTAGGGAGCTTGTTACATGGACAGCGGTCGTCTTCTGCGCCGAACGTACCACAGCCACCATTACAGGCACAGTCCATTCCTCCACCCAGGGAACCTGCGGCCCTGGCACCACCAAGTCCTAAACGAGATAGGGGCTCTTCCCTTCACAGTGTCGATCCCTCGTGGCGTGGGTTGTTGGGCGAGCTCCTGGAAATGGGCATCACGGAAGATCAGATCGAGCAAAATTCCGACTTTATCAAGCAGTACATCGAGTCAAAGAAGGCAAACTCAATGGCAGAGTTGAGTGCCGATGGGGTTCCTGATGATACGATCAATGATCGCCGTACTAAAGTGCCACCTCCGCCTCCGCCATCCGCACCGCCTGGAAGAATGCTATCAATCAGTCCTCAAAATACTGGCAGTACGACCGCCTCGAAGAGAGGCCCTCCTCCCGCTCTACCTCCAGCGAGAAGGCCACGGCCTGAGGCACAACAAATACCGTCCACCTTTAGTGGCAGAGAGTCACCTCCAGCATCGCCAGAACGAACGCCATCACCTCCTCGGCCGAAGTTCAGGGCACCACCCCCCTTGGCTGATGCTGGGAAATACGCACAAACTGCGGCACCACCACTTCCTGGAAGGCCGCGGTCAAGCTCGAATGTCGGCAATCCAGGGCCTCCTCCGCCACCCAGGCCGCCAAAGACTCCTATGGATGAAGGCGTCGAAGCTGCGCCAAAGTTCCAAGTGCCCCCGCCATTCCAAGGCGAGCGACATCAGTCGTCGGCACCTCCTCCTCCTCCTAGCCGATCTCCTCTCCCATCCTCACCACGTATACCGCGAGAAACCCCTCATGGGCATGCTGTACCTCCAAGTAGTGCGGCACCGCCCCCACTTCCCCCTAAGACCCAGAGTGCTCCACCACCATCTTTCGGCCCCCCGCCACCACCTCCTCTGCCTAGCCAACGGAATTCCTCTACAATCAATCCCCTTCCACCACGACCGACTCAAATTCGACCTGTGCCTAGTGCTCCAGCTCCCTCTGCGGGACCGCCTCCGCCGCCTCCACCTCCACCCTTGCCATCGACCTCACGGGTCCCGCCGCCACCTCCTATGCCTTCGAGCAATGGGCCACCGCCTCCACCCCTACCACCCGTGCGCGGCACAGCAGCTGCACCCCCTGCACCGCCTCTCCCACCCGGTCGGGATTCTGCGCCTGCTCCGTCTCTGCCCGAGCCCGCTGGTGAGAGGAATGACCTCTTAGCGTCGATTCGTTGGTCAGGTGGAGTCGGTGGCGGACGTCTGAAACCAGTTAGCAGCGCCGAGAGACGTGATCGTAGCGCAGCTGCAGTCCCTGGTGCTGCAACCAGTCCACCTGTCGCAGGAGGAGGGGCCGCCGGAGGCGGAGGAGGCGGTGGTGGTTTAGCTGATGCGTTGGCGGCAGCGTTGAGTCAAAGGAACAAGAAAGTCAGCGCCAGTGGTACGTCAGATTTGAATTTCACTATATCGAATTATTGCTGACCCTGGTGCTCGTGACAGACGACGAAGACGACGATGGCGACTGGGATGACACGCCAAAACGAAAATAGACCGGTGCAAATATAAGATTCGAGCTCCAAAAGGAAGCGCTGAGGTTCGGTAGCCATTCAAGCGATATATGGCAATTCACTCTTCTAATGTATAATGACCGAGACGCGCACAGTCGCTGGGACTGAGGTTTGACGTCCCACTGTTGTCGGCGACGATTGTACAGAACCACACTTGGATGATTAGCTTCGATACGAAATTCATATCGCGGTAGAAGACAATGATTCGTTCCAAACGACATAAGGCAACCTGGTTTTATAAAGCAACTTTCCAGGACCCCATGATGGCTCTCGTGAGAACGGTAATTCCAAAGGACGGGAATCGCAATCCTCCAGGAATCAAATGACCAACAGCAGACCCCGAAATTCGAAGACACAAGAACAGCTCTAAGTGACACCCCACCCTCCTCCAACTTCTCTTTGAATCCTCAATACCCGATCACGGGCGTGCTCCCATTCCATTTCTCCCCTTCCACCACATCCACGAGAAACCTCGCAACGCTCGAACGACTCGCACTCGCAAAGAAACCCGCCCTCGCCCCATCATCACCAAACTCCCTCACCGCCTTCTGCTCTCCCTCCGTCAGCCGCGTGGCTCTCACAAGCACCCAATCGATCCCCTTCTCCGTCCTGAGTTTGGATTCCACCGCCTCGTGATCCCCGAAATGCGCCGCCATACTGCTGCTGCGGCGCACCAACAATTGCATCATCCAGGGTAAGTTGCGGAAACTCGATCCCACCCCGAAAGCGCTCAGGAATGCGATTTTGCGCACGCCGTGTGCATGCATTGCTTGGATGACGTTGGTGGCCGAGTCGGTCATTAGTCCGGGTGGCGAGGTGATTTTGGAAAAGGGAGACGTGGAGACGTGGGAGGCGTTGAGGGTGACTATGACGGCGGAGACTGGTGAGGAGGAGGAGGAGAATGCTGTTTTGATATCTGCGATGTTCAACGGGGAGCCTTGGATCAGGTTCACGCCCGCACGAGGCTTGATTTTCGAGGGCGTACGGACGAGGGCGGTGGCGGTGTGCCCACGAGCAAGAGCGTCGTCAATTGTGAGCGTGCCGGTGAGGCCGCTGCCGCCGATGAAGAGGATATGCATTCTCGGGCGTGGACGCGGGGAGCAGTCCGTTTTGAGAGGGTTGTTCTGCTGGGGGGAATGGCTTTTTGCTATGGGTTCTGTGGAAAGTTTCGATGAGATGTTGCGACCTTTCAACCTGCGAAGGATTCGGAGGGAATGAGTGATTGAGTGGTATTTGGTGGGGGAGAGTTTGGGATGCTGCAGTGTATCTTATATTTATTGCTAAACATGCCTGGCTCGTGGAGTAGCTGCGCCATGCTCGGACTTAAACACTTTTGTCAACGTTCCGAGATCCAACTGACAATGATCGTGAATACGTAGGGCAGTGGATAATTAAATTGTAAATGGGAATATAGCTGCCTCGGAGAAAACATATTCGGCCGAGCTGTAGAGAGTAAGTCCGAGAGCACCCCCCAACGTTTTGAATTAAGAAAACAGTGTCCGGCAATGAATGATAGGAATCAGTCCGCAACGCTATATTGTCTCCTACACGGTGGTGAAGGCCTGAAGGGCACTTTCGTAAAGTACTCACCGAACGGTTATTCTCGTAGCCGTCATGCGCTCTATGAGCTCTGATCCCATATCCGCGAGTTATGGGTATGGGAGGTTGGACCTTCCAAGTCTGGACTCCAATCCCGCTCTTTTGGGTTTCAGAAGGAGTTCTTGAGGGACTGACGACTGCCCTTGGTTGACTCTATTATATCTAGTGGCATGGTGCGCTTGTAGATGGGTTCATCGGGCTGAATGTATTGATAATGCTTTCTCCGCATCCATTTGTTGGATGTTTGATTGCGCGAGACCGTGCTTTGGTGGCTTGCCTTTTCAGCTGTAGGTCTTTAAGGGTTGTTGAATTTCTTGAAAAGCTGTTCATTCATGTCCAGAGCCTAAGGAGCGATAGAAAACGTTGCACGATTCCTTTGCTATTACTTGGAAACGAGCCAAACGGCAGCTCGCATTATCAGTGAAGCTGTGAACGATGGCTCACAAGTCTCATTACTTGTGACACTGCCCGCAGGCTGACAGCGATGATGCACCATGCCTACAGCTAGGGATTCCACAGGCCATGTTAAAAACACCTCCGCGAAAAGATCGATGCTTGAGGAGGAAAGTGTGGCATAACAGAGCATACTGGAAACTTGAACTTCGGTCATAATCGACATACATACCTGTAGAAAGGTTCTTTTCGGCCCGTTCAAGTCGTTGACTACATTGAGAGCTTTCTTCATCTCTGCTGCTTGCTTTCGTACTCACCTGGCTTTTTCGTCGAACCGCATCGGTAGCTTACCTCAAGGATGGACCTCGTTAATTGTCTTCTCGGCATCCTAGCCCCAGTCGTACATCTCGTTGATGTACTGTAGGTCTACCGGGGTACGGAAAGCATGGGAAACCCATTCCCGTCCCATGGTGACGAACAACTTCCTCTTCTCATGCCTGCATCTCTTGGAGACTTGGGCGGGGTTCATCGATTAATCAGGCACGTATGATGATCGTAGCTTGGCATTCAGTCAAGAGATGAAGGCACAAACTTCTTAGATGTTCCCATAAAAGCGAGTATCGGATGCTTCCTATAATAGATGTACTACTAGTACAGAGACCTCGAATCCCGTCTTTCTCACATTTGAATCAATTCACGCTAAGGAGCAAAACGTGTTTCTGCATATTCGATTTACTTACAATGACATTGATCCTGTACTCGATGCTCCCATAATCGAATTTGGTTGAATGTTCGTCGAGCAGCACTGTACAAATCCTCAGTAATTCGTGGTTCGGTGACTCATCCGTATGACAAGCAACTCTATCTCGCGCATTGACTCTTGCCACACGCTTGCGACGACAAAACTACAAGCCAACGGAATCACGTAAAGCAGTAATGCCTTCAGTCCGTGGAATGGCTACAGGACTGCGAAAAATATCAAAACCCAGATTGATCTAGCTCGAAACGGACATCTCCGACCTAAGTCCGGGGTCACATGATCCTTTGAAGCCCGCGAAGGGTCCATGAGGTTGCCATGGAACTTCGACAGAGGAATGGAGAAACCTCGATTAGGCCTAGCTTGTTCTCTGTGGATTTTGCGGACAAAATATGGAGATGTTTCAGGGAGATGATATGCCATACGGACCGCTTTAACAGAGATGATTGAATTGGCGTTCAACGTCAGTGTCAGAAGGATCAACGTCTACAAGAAGAACGATTTGCGCACGTCAGCGCTTTCCATGTCAAAGCTCACGACTGCTTCGTTGCTTCGACTTTGTCGGCTCTCCAACTTCAAAAGGACACCAAGTAGAACGTCGAATTGAGAGTTTTCTCAATGCAGACATCATAGACTCTGGACCTGACCAATCACAAAGCTTATTTGCAACGACCATCGTGCCATTTTCTTTGCTTCTGCTTTGAATATGCCATCGCGTCATCTAGCAACCACATCCCACGTCGTGATCATCGACCACAATAAATACCGCATCCCACGCTCAAGAACCACATGCTTTAGCTTCAGCATAGGATCGAGCTCCCTCCTACAATTCTATAGATACCGCAGAACCATCTCCCTCGCCGCAAACAACTGCGTTTTTTAATGTATTTGAAGACTGCATCAGCATGTACGGTAAGTCACTCTCAATCCTTTCATACATAGCTTCATTGAGATCTGGCAAGTCTTCCCCGACCACAGCCACGGCGATCTGCGTCTCGTGTGGGTGTGTGTCTTTTCCAAAATCTATCTCATTTGCAAGTTCAACTTCGGGGGTTACTGTCGGTAAGTAGGTTGTGTAAAATAATTTCATATAGCTCCAATCAAGCTCCACCGCTCAATGCTTAAAAAGAGTCGCATTCTCCGCGCTTAAAGCTTAGTGCTGTGTCCGCATCCTATAGGTTACCCATTCGGGCGCCCAGGGATACTTTGGTTGTCGTGAGCCCAGCACAATACTTTACCATTTGGTAGTTCGGTCTGTGACTAGTTCGCTGGTGTTATATCACCATAGAACAATCTTTGCTGTAAGCTACAAAATATAGGTACTACAGACTGCGTACATGTAGTGAGGAAGACGTCTTGGGCCGTGGGGAGAGGAATGTGCTGATGATAAAGCAGCTAAGAAATGCTAGATCTGAGTGTATAAATATCTAGTCATGTATGGGGTGTTCAACCTGCATAATGTGGTCTTTTTATTTTATGAATTTGGGACGGGCAGAAGGCTGGATGATGAGTGGGCATATGCTGTACTGGACAATCCATAAACGCGATCGATTTAGACAAATGAGCCCTAAGGACGGGGGGTTGGGGCTAGGTTGATGGGTCTTGTGATGTTGGAAATCGTCTATCGGTTCGGCCCAGCAGAAAGTTAGGGGAAGTTCAACGGAGGTCGATGCGCAGTCTATTGTTTGGGAGGTTAGAGCATGGCACGCAACATGTGGGAGACGAGGAAGGGTGGGTGGCGGATTCTGAGAGAGAACATATGTCTATGGACCGGTGTGTGGCTCTGAGCGCTTGCAAGCTGTGATGCTGTTGGATTTGTGTCCTTCGGTAGCCGCCGGAGATTGTAAGTTCGGTGATCATGTTGCTATTGGAATGAAGGCAATTGACGCAACGATGTGAGTATCCATACTCAATGCCAATGCTCTTATCGGGTCCGCTGATCGACTAAGGCGGACTCAGGCCGATTTTCGAGAATCCATATGTTGATGGACAGTGATCGTGGGTAATTTGGATGACGATGATGTTATGATTGGTTCAACAGTGACACGAATTTGCATTGGATGCTATGACCAAGGTAGGCCCATCGTCTAACAGTCACTCCGTCTTTTAGCCGTCATGAGGTCTGGAAACCTGTTATCCAAATTCGCTTAGTGGTGGCATATATATATTGGTCGTGCATCCCATCGGAAACTCGCTAACATATCTTTCTAGAGAGTACGAAGGACTGGTGCGTCAGGGGCCAAAGTTCGTTGACAATGTATCACGATCATAGCGATAGCAAGAGTATGGCAATTTTGAGGCATTAAGACTTGCCCATTGGACCTTACTGAAGGCAAAGGTGTTCAAGGATCTGCGCTATCTGTTTCCAGCTATCGATCGGACATCGACAAACTATCCCCAGTCTTCAATCAGATATCAGATGTTAAAGTGACGCCTATTCTCAAACACCTCTGGATCCCCCAGTACAGGAAGCATGGATTGTTCTCCACGATAGGAAAACGATTGCCCCGATACTCCTCCGGTTCCTCGTGCGCGGGCACACTAGGGATGGGTGCCTCTATTGCATGAAAATGTATATGCTGTAGGTACGGAAGACGCTCCAGCTTGTAAAAGCCATCCGCCCAGCACACTTCGTCCACAACCGCGCCGAAATCTTCCTCGTGTTGCTCGTCCGTGTACCTTAGGATAACCTTCTCGACCGTTATGGGAAGGACCGCCATCATGCATGTCGGAAGGACTTCGTAGTAAAAAAGGACCTCAGCGTTGTGGCTGGCGTAGATGATCCGGAACTCGATATCGACTTCTCTTAGAGAGTGGAAAAACCTGAAGAAGTCCTTGTAGAGGTGAACAACAGGGTTGTAATCTCGAAGAAGGATTCTCTCTACTGATGTTGCCCATGTTGATTTTCCGAAGCCGTTGTATGGCGGGCGTTGTGTTGACAAGGCGTGGTATTGATAGTACGGCTGTCTGCGATTGGAAGGGTCAACCAAAAATTCGAAAACCTTGAGATTCTGACAACAGTTCAAGAGGTCAAGGAGTAGTGAGTTCTGGGCTCCTGTATATTTCAGGCTCAACTCAGTAACTCTGGATCGCATTGGCATCAGTTCTCTTGCTTGTCGGTTGTTGTAATCGTCGCCAGTACCGAGGCTCTCAGCATGTATGGTCCTCATCGAAGGCAGAGTTGCGAACGCGGTGATTAGGCAAATACCTGCTCTATCGTCCTTTAAGGAAACGGTCACCTTGGTAAGCCGTGATAACAAGCCAGACTTAGGGGCTTTGGCGGCGCAGAGGATGGCGTTGTTGAACGAATTGTCGAAGTGATCTATCCTCGTGAGGTGCAGAGTTGAGAGACACGGAAGCTTCATGACAAGCATCGCGAGTATGGGAGTTTGATTTCCAAGGCGAACTTCTTTTGCCCAATGGTCAAACTGCCTCGGATCCGGAAAACATAGGCATCCCTTTACAGCCTCAGTCAGTGTACAGTCTAGGAGCTCTTGCGTATCCTTCCTCCTTTCCGATTCCTTTTGTGCGCTCTCAACAACATAACCTCCATGGTACCAGTTGCGCCCCCAAGTTGTGTACCAGCGATAGAGAGAGAGCCTCTGAACATATGGCGCATGGCAAGGCGAGCGAATGAGGTCCCTGAGGAGTCCAGCTAAAGATCCACAACCGTAGTGGTCGGCGTTCCAGATCCCATGGTTGGTATGAGATGAGTATCTAACCTGGAGCTCTCGATATTCGTCTACGAATGCCTCAGCTTTGTGTTTAATGCTTCTGGACACTAGCCTTAGGTTGCTGAAATCGCTGGGGAAGAGATATTGTGATACAATCACAACCAGCTCTGGAGGCAGGTCAGCAAACGTTCGCATCCTTACAAGCTGCAAACAAACTTGTCATAGAATATTACCAGTGTGAAACACGGTGCGAACAAAGACTATCTATCTCGCGCGGCATGTTTCCGCTCCATTGTTTTTTAGTGTGAATCCGTGACGATATATGTGATCTTGGGTGTGTTGCGAACTCTAGTGCTGATTCCCGCAGCTTCAACACTACTGTTCAGCCTTGATGATATTTGCAGCAGCATGTAATGTAAGAACTTTGCAGCACCAACTGTTTAAATTCCGAAGCAATGCTACTAGAATAAACATGTATAAGAGAATGCTGTCGAGGATGTAGAGAAGAGCTGAGAGCACTGCGACTCACCCAACCCCCTCACAGCTCGATAGTGACTATATAATTGTGCCTCCTGGCTTCTGAACGAAAATCCAGCCTTATTATAGCTTATTGACAAGTTTGTCGACAGAGCAAATAAGGCACATCTTATGATCCTAGTCCGATGGCTAGAGCGTCAATGCACTTTTGCTAGAGTGAGAAACATCCTTGAAAAGATGAGGCGGAGAGATTCGGTGACGAGAGCACCACGAGCTCGACTCAGCGATGCATATCAAACTCGCCGGAATAGTGTTGACAGCAACGTAACCGCTATGTTAAGAATATGTACTGCGTGGTAAATCCCGTTCTTGTCGCCAGTACCATCATATTCTCAGGCTTCCTACCATCTAGTCGTTTGGCGAGTGCTGACACTTTTGGTCATGCATACTATCACGGCTATGTGTATGTAATGTACTTGCAGCTTGGTCGCCTCTGATTACCCATATCGCTGGACTAGATCCCTTATGTCTCCAAGCATTCTATAAGTCCACATTAGCAGCATTCCTAATTGGTTTTTGTTACGAAGCACTCGTATTGTTTCCGAAGGTTCTGGTTCTGAGTGAAGAGGGCTGAAACGTGTGTATTGAACCTCCTGATTTAGGTCAGTCTAACGCGATCCGTGGGAGAACCTTGAGAAGATATCCTTACAGTTTGTAGAGATCTAGGCAGCCATCATAATCCTCCTCAGGCGGGGAAATCTTAACGTAATTGTGATATGCCGCCAAATACTCGGCGCCGAACCTGTTGCAAAATGGCAGCCATTGACCAAATTCATCTTCAGTGTACGCACATGAGTTACTGCAATTCCCATGCACTTTGATCTACCAATAGACTTACATTCGTTGTGAGCATAGAAGCTACAGGCATCAAAGATAAGTGACTCGCTCGTATCGACGTCGATCCCCGAATTCGCATACCAGAGGTCTCCGTGCACAAGCGAAGGCTTTACAGACCGACCTTCGCTCTCAAGGGGGCGCAGCAGACGAGGAATGACCTTCTCGAAAAGAACCGGGACAAGTGTGTCAAACTCAGGATCCGGGCCCTTCGCTTCGAATTCGAGTTCGAGAGCCAACCTCATGCTTTTCGTGAAGTAAGTCTCCCAGCTGGTTTCCCAATCGTTGATCTGAGGCAGATTGCCGCTGTAACTGGTTATATGGAAGCCAAATTGGCCATTCGGAGACTCGCTATTCTGATGAAGCGCTGCTAGACGTGCCGTGAATTGGTCAGGGTCGGGCATCTCGTCCGTCATATCTTTGAATTGACATAAGAAGAAATGCGTGTTTGGTACACTCTCATACGTCCCCCAAGCTATCGGCTTCGGTACGAAGTCGGGTTGAAGTTTGTGTATAGCTTTCATAGACTCATATTCTCCATGCATCATTCTTCTCCCGACATCGTCGGATATCACCTTGATGAAGAACGACAGCGATGTTCCATCGGCCAGCTCGACGTTGATGCGGCCAGTGTTGGACCAGAAGCTGACGCCATGGCCTTCGGTGGATATCACCCTGCAATCTTGTGGCAATGCTTCGTTATAGTTAGACAGCGAAAAATCTTTAACGTGGTGATCAATGTACCTGTAGCGACAATTGGATCAACCTTGGTGTTTCCGCCACAAAACTCCAAACCTTCAGAACCGTTGTAGTTCATGAATAGTGTCCGGCGCGAAAGCTGCTTGGGTTTTCGAGTCGTCCCATCGCTCTTGTGGGTGTGGCATGGCATGGGCGGGGTTGTGAAATTCGTACAAGTCGGTCTAAACACCAGCAGCCAATTGTCTGTTGGCGAATCCCGGCGTGTGCATGACGCTTGGAGTTGCTTTTCTCGAGCACAGAATCAACCTTAGAAACGCCGAAGTTCGGATTGCTGCTTGTGTCAACCCAGCCAATACGTGTAATCGGCTTCTTTCGCTAGTTTCTAAAGCGTCAGAAAGATGGATGTTCTTCATCCCCGCCGTGACTCAACGAAAGACGTCCATGATCCATGATGAGCGCCGTGTCAATTAAATGACTTGGAGACCCCAATAGTATATCAAGTACCCACAACGACCTTTTCCGCATATTCAAATCCCCCTTTGATAACTGCGATCCGATCATTACGTGCAAATATTACATCTCGCCCTGCGAACGCGCATAGTATATCCCTCGTCCCAGCGAACCAATCATATGGTACAAAGAAATGCCTCGTGTACGCGACCTGATTGTTGCAGAGGGACTCGAGATCTGCTGAGCATACCCAAGACTGTGTGTCTAAGAAGACAAGATCGTTGTCGTTACCAAAGCCCACGACATAGGCGACGTAGTGTGCGAGCGCTGCAAGCTGTGGGTCGAGAAGCGGCGTTTGAATTACTGCTGCTGCTGTGGCTTCTTTCGTGATGGAGACACTGCCAGCGTGCGTGTCCACCTGTGGGATTTCCCATGATGCCTCGCTGACTGGTAGCTTGCCAATGTCGAACGTCGCTCCATCAAGAAGGTGCAGAGCGCGTGTCTCCAGTGAGCCATCAAGCTTGGAGAATTCGAGAAGCACCCGCAGTCGGCTGTCTGAAGAACCAGAGCGAGGACTGACGCTCTTGAGCTGCAGTCCCATCACATCCGCACTGAGAGTGATCGATGCGACTTCTGACCAATCAGTCCAGGTGTATACGCGAGCTGATGCACCTTCGATGCAGATCACGTGGAGCGGTGACTGTTGATGCTGGATCCATCTGCGCATTCCTGGTCTCTTCGAGTAGACTCGGGCATCCTCTTGCTTGCCGGCAATGGTCCAGAGGTGGTCTGACTTCCTAGTCGAAACAATGAATTTGCCAGCCGTCTCGCCAGGCAGGACATGAATGATAGAATCCCCACAATCTAATCGAGACTGGAACAGTGATTTCTCAGCCACCCATCCCTCTTTCTGTGACCTGTTGAGGGTCCATGCGCAGATCCCGTTAGACACGTCGACGCTCATGATAGTGTCGCTTTGGGCCCACCAGGTAAAGATACGAACCAAGGACTTATGACGATAGAGCGTTCGAATCTCTGCTCCAGTCTTCATGTCGAATGAACTGACTGATCCGTCATCCTTGCCAGAGAAGACAATCTCTCCTCCAGGATGCAGGATCATAGCGCTAATTCGGACTTTTCTGTCTGAGGCGACAACGTCGGTAAAAGATGATAAGGTACCTTCACTGCTATCGTCGCCCACAGAGCCGCGAAGGAGGGCCACGGGCTCCCAGACATTACAATGAGATCCTCTTACATCGGCAAGATGGAGGCCGTCTCTGCTAAAGGCCAATTGCTTGATGTAGAAGTTGGAACCCTTCACTCGATAAAGCAACCTCAACGTGTCGAATTCGTATATTTGGATTGTTCCGGCCCCGGCGCCCCCAGCAAGCAGACGTCCGTCTGGACTAGCTGTGAGCGTATGGCAATCCGCGCGGAGACTCTCCAGTTCCTCGTCATTGAACGGATCAAGGACTACAAGATTGCCGTCGAGGTAGGAAACCGCCAGAAGACCTATATCTGAATTGGGATTGAGAACAAGTGCCGTAACCACATGTGTGCTCGTCTCGCCATTTGCTAGTTTCTTACCGCAGTTGCCATAATATGCGTTTTCGTCAAGGTCCCAGAGCGTTATTGGCCGCCCGCTGTAAGCGACCGCCAACATTCTCTGGCCCTCAGCCATTGAAATGGCACATGGCGTACAGCCTGATCGTGTTTCCATAGGTTCACTGGTGTCACTCCAAAGCCTGTTGGTTTGCTCGGCCCCCTGTTTTTCTAAGTCCCACGATGCTAGGTAATTCCTGACGGATGCAACTGTTAGCAAGCTCCCCTCGAACACTAAACACATGATCCTCGACGGAGCTTTGAAAACATGAATCTCTTGGCCACTGTAGGTGTCCCAGACCTTAATCGTTCTCATCCCGCAAGACGCGATCAGTGCAGACTTCTCTTTGCATTGCAGGAGCCTGACAGGCTCGCCGTGATTCAGGATCTTGTATTCTTGGCAGGACATTGCATGGTACAACGCAACGGTCCCTGTAGTCAGACCCACTGCAAGGAAGTCGTCTCCATGGCAGACGGCGCTCGCTTGACCTTCATGGAAGTCGATGCAAGACAATCGATCATCCCATTGTACATTTGACAGGCCTAATACCGACAACCTCCGCCCTGACCTCGTGATCTTGTAAAGCGCTAGATTCTGTGGGACAAAATGGTAGGACGAGCGAGTGAATAGCTGAGGGCGACGTCGTTAGAGCATCGGCAAATTTCGCCACAATGCGAACAAAATCAGTTGTCCATCCTCTGACCGTCTGCATTGATCGGCCAAGTGGTGATATTTCCGCGGAGCATGACTCAAGGTAGACCCTGAGGTGCTTCGCGGCACGGATCAAGGGGTTGAAATTTCGTGTTTGAGCTACAATTTCGATCCATGACAAAACGTTTGATTGGAGGAACTTATTGACCAGGACCCATATATCATTCGCAAGAGGATCGGCCTTAGCTAGATGGTAGAAAAATTCTGAGCAGGCGTAGGTCGAGAATTCGGCCCTTTTGCCTACGGCGCTCATGGTAGGAAAACGTCTACCAGTCCGAGGAGGCTTCAATTCCTCTCCAGCGAGGTAAGTCAGACATGCCCTAGCAATACGCGTATGCGCCTCTTTCTTTTTGATGGCAAATTCAGAGTCCTGAAGATCGCTCAGTAGAAACTCCCTGGCGGTTTCGTGCACCATCTGTACCCTCCCGAACCTGTCAACCGTTACGAGATGACCACAGACTGCCAAGATACACTCCTTGATCCTGGGGAAGTTGTCCTTTATGTCCAGTCGCAATGCCCCTTCCAGCTCCTTCGTTGTCAGCGGTCTTGTTGCACAAGTTGCCCAAGTGAGAATCGCTTTGGTCAGCTTTCTCCCGCCAGCGGCGAGAGTCATCGATTCCAGTGTCCGCCGATACAGGGGTTCCATGTCACGAGGCATGTCCTCGAGTGCTTGGTTGATCTCTTCCTCGCCGTAGGAGGCTGATAGTTCCCTGAGTACCAGAACCGTCCACAAGAAACATCCTTCAGCCTTTTTTAGGATCTTCTCTACTAACACAGCGCGATCCCTGTCGTCTTTGACCAGTACAGACTCTGCGCTTGCCTTGACGAGACGTTCGATGTCTGGTAGGGTATCTTGTGTCGCGATCGTTTCGGAAAGCATTCAGCGAGGGTCAAGGGTCGAAAAGCGCTTCTCCAGCTCAGCGGTGCTTCGGCTCGTGATCAGTATATGTAGGGGTGAGGATCCATTAAGTTTAGCCAGTGTCGAAGCGAAAAATGAGGCAAAATTTATACACTCATCCAAGGCATCGATGATCCAATAATACCTATGCAAGGAGGTTTGCAAGATGCCACTTGAGAATAGTCTCTGCCATAGAGTGCGCTCACTGTCGATCTCAAGACTTATACCATCGTTGAGCATCTCTAGCAGCACCTCGCGTATCTGACTATTTGAGCAAGCCATCTGGAAAGCCAAAGACCGGAAACAGGCAGCAAGTCGCGATTTGGATTTGTCCCCGTGTTTGAAGAAGAAATAGCTACAGTCTGCATTGTGCTCCTGTAACTGACGGATGACGTAGCCTGCCAGGACCGATTTGCCAGCTGCCGGTCGACCATTAACCCATAAAATGTGTGGAGCTTCTGGGGAGGAGCCACTCCATTTAATGTAATTCTCCTTTGCGGAGAACCACCCACAGGTCCCGGACATACGGGCCTCTTCGACGGCCACAAGGTCATCTTCTAACTGCTCCGGTACTTCCAAGTAGCATCTCAGGTCCTCAAGCTGCTTACGCCGCGATCTCGCCTTCGACTTAACCACTAGAAAGATGTTTAGTGACGTCTACAACGAGGTTTGCTGAGCCATACATCCCTTGGTTATACTATCCACGGTAGATGCAAGTGCGTTGCGAACGATCACGTAATTCGGATCTCTTGTTGTATCGAATTTGCAAATTGATCGGTGATCAGCGTTCATTGGCATCTGCTTTTCGTCCGGATAACCCAACGTAGCCGAGTCAGGATCAACAATGAGGCTGCTGAGAAGGCCCATTTTGAGCACCTGCGTTTCATAGAACGACCAGAGGACTACGTCAGCCGAGTAATTGCGGAACTCATCATTGATGGATTGTATAGCCCCAGAACCTCGCTCAAGATCTGCCACGTAAGCACGAGAGGAGTATGTCATCTGAAGAATGTTGTTCAATAGCTTCGCCGAGTCAGAACCTCTGTGGGGCGTTGCAAGAAAGAAGATTGTATGAAGGCGTTCAGAGAGTATTTCGTATCCCGAAATTTGCCTTGCAAGCATGTGGGCCTTTTTGATAACTAGGCCTCCCATACTATGCCCTATAAGCACTATTGACGTGTTCGCATTGCTCAGCGAAGGCGACGTGCTCAACTCGCCTAGCAAAGACTTTCCGATGTGATGGATGTTTAAACAATTCTCTTTGCCTTTGACCCAGTCCGAGTCATATCCAAAACTGTGAACCCGCACACTCTTGAACGCAGCATCTTTGGGCAGCCATTCCTGCGGCCAATAATGTGCGATTGAGCTCGTCTTGCTCCATGTCTTCCTCGAGCCGCCGCCCAGGCCATGCACAAAGATAAAGTCGACGTGGGGCTCAGAGGGAGAATAGAGGAGATTCAGGCCGAGAGACCCTCTTGGGTCATCCACGTCGTTCTTGATAGTGGTAGTTGTCACCAGCGTGGTGGCAGAAGAACAGTCGCTCTCTTTGCGCCGGAAGCTCAAAATAGACTATGCAAGACTCAGTCGAGATCAGGTAGCATATTGCTTCTCAGGCTTCAAGTTGCGTCGTACATGGACTTACCATATTGTCTGGGCATTTTGTCTCAGATCAATCCGGTACCCTAGGGACAGCTTAGGCCTCCGTTTATTGAAAAGCTTCCGAACAAGTTGCTGCGCACGTTGGCAATGCCAGCTCCCCAAGATCAGTGCTTTAATGTCACCCGAAGGAACCCTTCATTTGCTCATTGTAAGCCAATCAAGATCTTGATGAATCCACAGTGCTGCACATTCGCGAAGGCCCGAGAGCGGGCGGCCCGGGGCAATTGGAGCCTGCCTATGAACAGAGAGCGCAAGCCGCAGTACTTCCAACGACGACTGCCCCAAATCTGTTCTAGGCATGATCTGCAATCGCCGACGGTCTTTTCTCACCAGGACGAATAGCAGTGAAAAAACACGAATGACAGTGCTTGCACTGGTTATTACAAAAGACATCGACTTACTGTTGACTTACTGTAAAACATTCCAAACTTCGGCACGATCAAGGAGACCTTTGGTTTCGTATTTGGCACTCGAGCGCGTTGTGAACGCTGAAGGCACCAGGTCCGGCAAATCACTCAAGAGCCTTCTGGTGATATGTCACCCACGATGGGGTCCGAACCGACCATCGCGGCCGGCGATCACCGTGGATACATGGAATTCGCGATGGATCGAGCTCACCTTTCGCCCCCTGCGCCTACAAAGTTTTGCGTAGGAGCAGTTCTCGTCGATGCTGACGAGAACAAAATCTTGTCTACAGGCTATTCCCTGGAATTGCCCCGGGACTCGCTCGGGGATCCTGGAAGTACCCATGCAGAGCAGTGTTGTTTTATCAAGGTCGCTCAGCAGTATGGCTTGACTGAAGAGGAACGGATAAAAGACGTGTTGCCGAAGAATACGGTCCTCTACTCCACCATGGAGCCATGCAACAAGAGGTTAAGTGGGAACCGAACCTGTGTCGAGCGAATTATAAGGTTAAACGGCGCGATCAAAGTTGTGTACGTTGGCATCAAAGAGCCCGAGGTATTCGTTGGGGAGAATACGGGCATGAAGCGACTCGAAGAGGCGGGCATCAAGGTTCATATTGTTGAAGGGTTGCAAGATCGCATTCTGGAGGTGTCTACCGCAGGACATGGGACATGAAGTAGATGACGATCACTCATTATTCCATCCAGGTAAGCAACAAAATGCATGCGTGCATTCCTTAAAATATCATTGGAGTAACATTGGTCAGCATGTGAAGGCTGAGAATTTATTCAGAATTCGGGGATGTAAAACGCGTCCGAGATTACGAATTGGACTGACCTGAAGGTTTCTACGTAGTCCAACTTAAAGCCTTCCAATGTCGTAAGTTGTAGCAGTACTAGACTTGGAGATGTTACACATAATGCTGACGTTTTTAGGCAAGCATGCCAACTTGGAAGCTGTTCGATCGTTCCAGGCATTCACGCTACCGTAGGTGGTCTCATCACGTCACTCCGTGCAAGCCTTTTCCCCAGTGATTTTGATATTGATTGTCATAGAAATAATCAATGTCCGGAACAAAGGACTTCCAACCACTGATCAATGGATTTGTCACTAAACTTTGTCTCTATGACTCCATTGTGTCGTGCATTCATTGTTCTTCTCGCACCTATATAGTGCGCCTTCTCAATTGCTGTATCGCCAGTCAAGCAACCCAACCCTAGTAAATTCGAGCAACTTCCTTACACATTACAACTCCCAACATGCATTCCAGTTTTCTTCTGTCTCTTCTGAGCGCCGGCGCTCTTACATTCGCTTTGCCTTACTTCAGCACGGAGCCAACCACGACCACCACCCTCGACGCTTTCACTAATTACCCTGCTCCCGCCGCTCCCACCGACAGTCTCAATCTACCGAAGAGTAACCTTACTTCAGCTGCGAACACTACCTCCTCTACAACCTCTTCCAAACTCGGCAGTCACTGGGGGTGGATTGGATCCTTCGACAAGGGAGACTGCACCGGGAAGCCTCACAACAACCGTCCGGAGGTCAACGGCGACTGTCAAAAGTTCACACCAGAAACTGATTTTGTAGGTGTCAGCTGGGGTTCCTGGCCATTCGCCTTTGACAGCTTTGATGTCTTTACGGACGAAAACTGCAAGAACTTTGCCAGCAAGACTATAAAAAGGCCCGATTACGACAATTCTGTAGGGCCTGGCTCTTGTTATGCGGTGTCGAAGCTGGGGGGTCATTGGGGCAGCTTCAGGCAACACTATGATAGCCCGGAGTAGCCGAATGTAACTCACTCTAGATGCTACTGTCAATGTACACTATGCTCTCCTAAATGCACTGACACCTTACTAAGATATTCCTTACATCCCTGACCTGCTCGCAACTGACAGCTTCGCTCATACACACATCACGTTGAAATTTTACGTTATTGGAATTGAAGCCTGTGGTGACTCTGCGATACCCTGCTCCCTCCCGTTCAATCCTCCAATCAATCCTAAAGCCATGTCTCGTAATTGTATCGTCCTCCATTTGATCTTGCCATTCCCGTCAACCCTTTTGTCAACCGTGAGCACACTTTGCTCCTCCCTAAACCCCAACATCTTACCAACCTCGCACTCGTATCATTTGTTCAACTCCTCTGCCCGAGCCCTCAACTCCTCCTTCGAGGCCTTTGGCGGCATATCTGCATCGCCTTGGTCAGCGACCGTTGTGAATTACTTCTCCCAGCAGGACGTACCATCCATGCTCATAGGGATCTGCGGGCCTTTGGACTGAAAGTCCTGCGCGGAGGCCTTCAAGCTGTCCCCGGGGGTGTGCTCATTCTGGTGGGACTCGTGGTCGCTGGCGGTGGATTCGGTGGTCGATGAGGGGTCCTTGGCTATCTTCTCGGTGAGACCGGTCGGGGCTTCTTCTTCGCTTGGGTGGACGGGCATGATGAGTAGATGAGTGACTTCTTGTGTCCGAAGGTTTGGGTCGTATGTTGTTTATGTCGAATTGTTGAAAGAAGAGGAGTTGAACGACATCGGTTCTTGAAGCCCCCCATTCCCCACGCCCGTCATCCCGTTGCCGACCAATGCGGGTCATTCGCTAGCGCCAAGCCAAGGTGCACATTGATAATCCCAGATAGTACGTAGAGCTAAGAGAAGCAATCAAAGCGCCTTGCCTCAAAGTCCTTTAAAGGCAGCCAAATGCCATCGGACAGCGACAAGCCCCCTGTAAAGCTTTCACTGCCTTTAGTAAGGACCTTCGTCCGTATGGGTGGGTAACAATGACTGACATTTCTTCCAGGAGTATCAACAGGGTAGGACAACCGGAACGCATTCTTCGAACAACAAGTACTGATCGAGAAGACCTTTTCTCCGAGCTTAGATCCGAAGATGAGCTCGTCGTGCTCGCCCGCGGACTGGGGCTGATCCGCGTTGTCACGAACCTCCTACACGCCTACGATGCCATTGGGAATAACCTGATAGTCTTGGTTGGAGCCGATGACCGAGAAAATGGCTGGATCGGAGAAGGTCCGCTTGCATGATAGCAGTGGGTATACGTGATTTGACAGGTTGCAGCGCTGGCGGAGCACGCTGCTATTAGCAGGTCGCCCAAGGCACGAGGGCTCAGCCAAGTCAATACGGACGCCATGAGCGTGGCGACGCGGTAGAGCTGGAGATTGTGAAGTTGGAAACCATTACTGAGACTCTTCAGGGAAAAGATGTACTCCCAAGGGGGAATCTTCAGTATAACCTCCAGGATTCTGGTTGTCGATCTACTTTCAAGTATGGGTCTACCTACCCTCAGCGAGCAGGGAGGCTGACAACCCAGAGTTGCTGAACCCCGAGACTATCACTGGCCTCGTCATCCTGCACTCAGAGAGGTCTGTACGCTTACATGAAAGTATCACGCAGCTGCTAATGGACTACCAGGATCGTCGCCACCTCTACCGAGGCTTTCATCATACGTATATTCCGTCAAATGAACAAGGTCGGCTTCCTCAAAGCCTTCTCGGACAATCCAGAGCCCTTTACGACTGGTTTCGCCCCTTTGTCTTCTATGATGCGGAATCTTTTCCTACGAAAACCGTCGCTGTGGCCTAGGTTCCACGTCACAGTAGCAAAGTCGCTTGAGGGGCGAAAGAAAGCCGAAGTGATCGAATTAGAGGTTCCTATGACGGATAGTATGAAGGATATCCAGGTCGCCGTGCTGGAATGCGTGGAAGTCAGCATCAGCGAATTGCGGAAGGCAGGGACTGGCATAGAGCTGGAGGACTGGACTCTCGATAGTGCATTGCATAAGAACTTTGATGCTATTGTTCGCAGACAGTTGGATCCCATATGGCATCGTGTGAGCTACAGGACGCGGCAAATTGTCAATGACCTTACAGTCCTTCGAAGTATCCTGCAGTACGGAAGCCCGTTCCGACTATGCCCGGATGGCTGACTGATAATCTCAGCGCACTTCTCACGTACGATGCGGTATCATTCAATAAGTATTTAGATACTATACTAGCCGCACACCAGCCACCACCAGGTTCGAACCGCCAGAACCAATCTCCATGGTTGTTCCTCGACTCAGCAAACACAATCTTCGAGTCTGCGAAGCGGAGAGTCTACACAGGAAAAGCGGCAGAAGGCGAAAGCCTGACAGAATCTGAAGTTCTATCAGAATCACTCCGACCCGTTCTTGAGGAGCAACCAAAATGGAGCCTTCTCGCTGAGATGCTCGACGAGATTGAGGGGGACACCTATTTCAATCCAGTCATACAGGATGACTCTAATGGTACAATTCTGGTCATGTGCTCCGATCAAAGCACCTGCCGGCAGCTTCGCGAATACTTGCAGACCATGCATGTACGACCTGGACCGCTCAATGAAGGCGAAGGTGAAGAGGACGATGAGATCGACACCAAACCATCGGCGACTTTCATGATGCGCAGGAAGCTTCGGGACTACTTAGATTGGAAGAAGAACTTCGCTCGGGTCAGCGCTTCTCTATTCAATGAGAATCAAAAGGCACTTAATGGCTACAAAGACCAATCCGCGGCGAAAACCAAAGGACCGCCGAACAAGCGGCGACGAGTACGCGGCGGGTCGGCGGCTGCAGCTGGTGGAGGCAGAGCTGTCAATAGCGGTTTGCAGATCGCTGAAGACAAGGCTTCCCAAGTAGCAAGTTTGATGGCCGAGATTCATCCAACCGATGTGGACGCGGCTCAGAAGGATGAGATTGCAGTGGATTCGCTAGAAGGTATGGAGGACTACTTCGAACTTTACGAAATGAAGGATCTGTTGGTCATCCACCCGTACGATGGCGATATGGACGAGCATGTGCTCGAGGAAGTTCGACCACGATATGTTGTGATGTACGAACCGGACGCAGCCTTCATTCGACGAATTGAAGTGTACCGAAGTTCGCACGATAACCGTAATATTCGTGTCTACTTCATGTACTACGGCGGTTCTGTCGAAGAGCAGCGGTACCTCAGTGCAGTCCGAAAGGAGAAGGATGCTTTTACTCGGCTCATCAAAGAGAAAGGCGTAAGCACTTGCAATTCACCACAGAAGCTTCTCTTGCTGACCTTTTTAGAACATGACAATCACGATAACCCTTGACGGCAAAGGCCCCGATGATCCTCAAGAGCAGTTCCTTCGCACAGTCAATACTCGTATCGCTGGCGGTGGTCGCCTAGCCGCAACCGCCGAGCCCCCTCGTATCGTCGTCGATGTCCGCGAGTTCCGCTCTTCCCTGCCCTCTCTCCTGCACGGCCGCACTATGCAAGTCATCCCCTGCATGCTCACAGTAGGTGACTACGTGATCACACCCCACATTTGCATCGAGCGCAAATCCGTCCGCGACCTGATCTCCTCCTTCAAAAACGGCCGCCTCTTCAACCAAGCCGAGACGATGCTCCAACACTACAAGAACCCCATGCTCCTTATCGAATTCGACCAGAACAAATCATTCACTCTCGACCCCTTCGCCGACGCCCACAGCGCCGCTTCCTCGCTCTCCACAGCCGCCAACCCGGCAGACCTGCAGTCCAAGCTCGTGCTCCTGACGCTGGCGTTCCCCCGTCTCAAAGTCATCTGGTCGTCCTCACCGTACCAAACGGCGGAGATCTTCGAGGAGCTGAAGAAGCATCAGGAGGAGCCGGATCCCCTTCGAGCGGTGCAGTTGGGCTTGGTGGCGGGTGAGGAGCCAGGGGACCAGAGCTTCAATCAGACGCCGCAGGAGATGTTGAGAGCGGTGCCTGGGGTGACGGGGAAGAATTACCAGAGGTTGACGCTGGAGGTGGGGAGCGTGCTGGAGGTTAGTAATATGGAGGAGGAGGAGTTAGATCCCTTGGTGGGGAAAGAGGCTGGGAGGCAGATTTACAGATTTTTCAACAAGAGTGTCTTTGATGATGGGGCCTAATGTAGAAAATGATAGGAAGGCGAATTGACGGGGATCTGATTTCGACCGTCGAACAACAACGTGGATGCTGATGCGTGACTGCGGGTTCGCATCTGGTATGTACTAGAGTAGTGCACCAACTTGTTTTCATACGCCGATTTGACCTCTATGGCATCCGGCCCACAGCAACCCCATCGTGATTCATAGAGCACGCTATCATTCCATCTACAAGTGCAACACCCCATCCCAATTCCCGACCCTCCCTTTCCCCCTCTAGATCTCATCCACATCCACCACCCCCCCACCCTCACTCTCCCCACTCCTATCCTCATCAAACTCCACATACCCCTCCCCCTCCTCATTCGCATACGTATCCGTCTCATTGATCTTCGCGCTCTCCGGCAGCTCGCCATACGCCTTCAGACTCCTCGCCTCATCCGCACTATACTTGAGTATCACATCCCCTTTTTCGTCCTGGTAATCGCGGAGACTGAGCAGGATGATATCGCCCTGGTTGATCCAGACTTTCTTGCGGAGCTTGCCGCGGATGTGCGCGAGGCGGCGGGAGCCGTCGAAGCAGAGGGCTTCGAGGCGGCCGTTGCCGAGCATTTTGAGGACTTGGGCGTATTCTGGGCAGGGAGTTAGTTAGGGGGGGTTGGGGGTGGGAAGAGGGGGGTAAGGAGAGGGTGGGGAGGTAGGTGTGGGAAGGGGGTGCAAGCGTACCTTGGCCCTCTTCTTTGAAGGTCAACTCTCGCTTCTCGTTGTCGTTCTCGTTCTTGCCTCGGCGTCGGTTTTTGCCACCCTAGAGGTCGGGTCTATCAGCTATTTTGTCTTCAATCGAGAGATACATCCTGAACGCTAGAGCCTCAATGTCTTTTGTGTGCTCGGAGTGTATGCGGTGGCGGCCGGGATCTGATGTGGGTTTGGGGAGACGTACTTTCCCCTTATTCTTAGGCATAGCGGTGGTTGCGCTTCGATGTAATTCCTAGGTCGTCTCGATACCCTGAATAAATGTGCGGGACAGATGTTTCGGTATTGTCTCTGGTGATATCTTCAGAGTCGTGGTGTCTAAGTAGATACAATTGGTGGGGTGTGTCTTCAGTGGGGCTTGCCCGCTGCGGACGGCAGTCACAAGCGAGCGTTTGGCTAGTGCCGAAGAAAAGCCGTCACTTCGAATTCATTGAGATTGTTGTTAAGCTCACCATGCCTGGACAGCGTCTCACTGTAGCTCACCCTTCGCACAGCCCACCCATCGACACATCTTAACCATCCCCCTTGCCGTCGCCCAAGAATGCCGCCCCCCCTCCCTCGGACCCCCCAATTAACCGCCATTCACTACACCCGCACCCTCCCCTCAACTCTCAAAGCCCCCCCCTCACTCAGAAACCTCTACCAATCCTCCTCCCCCTCCTCCAACAACCCTCGTCCCTCTCGCCCCAGCTTCCACCTCACCCTCACAGCCAACACCATGCCCGGCAAGAGCGTTGTCCGCAGCTGGGCCAAACGCCGCATGCGGGACGCCCTCCTCCAGGAACTACGTACTCGAGGATGGGAACGGGATGGGCGTGCGAGAGATGAGGGAACGAGAGATTTAAAGGGGTTTGTAAGGATCATGACGCTAGCGCCGATTGTGAAGGCGACGGGGGGGGAGGTGCAAAGGGAGGCGGGGAGGGTGGTGGGGAGGGTGGTGAGGATGAGTGAGGAGGGGGGAAGGGGAGGGAGGGGATAAGAAATCTTGAGCAGCGGCATTTTTTGGACGCGATACAGAGATGGGATGGCGCTCATGGCGGCGTTGAACGCTTGTGAGATGGAAAGATATGTTGGGAGTGGAGAGGCAATGGATATGTTAGGATGCCATGATAGGGGGGACAGTCAGAGGGGTCAGGCCCTGCCGGCCAGAGAGATCTGTTGGAGGGAGATTCAGCTAGGTGGAACGGAGGCAAGCTGGCTCATGTCCATGGACCGCCGTGGCTGGCTGTGGCAGTGGAGGTAGGGGCATCCTCGAGACAAAAGGACGGGTGTGGTGGTTAATGGGGTTGACACACAGGCGACTGCAGAAGCGTGGCTCAAGGCAAGAAGCTTGCTAGATTCGAGACGCTCATTGAGCCTCAGATATAAAATTGGTGATGCTGAAAGCGTCCCATGGGGCTGCATATACGTTTTTCCGATGATCGAGATAGTATAGGAATTCTGAATTTGAGCTTTTTGGAATCACAACAGTGCATGATAGATATATACATAATAGCCAATTTGTTTGTTGCTGGACTTTGTTTTAAGCACCACCAGAGGTAAGCACCTTCGAAGTAAATGAGGTATTGTCCGGCAGGCAAAAAATCACAATGGAAAAGCGGATAGTACTCAAGGGGTATGCGCCATGAGGAAATCCCAGCTTCGCAAATACAAAACATCTGCGTTTCCCAGCAAATCCCGGATCATTCGATGAATGATTCCCCAATATTCTTGTCGCCTTCCCAGAATTTTTGCATTGATGGAAATTTCTTGCGGGGCACCTACACTTCGAAGCTTTGCATGAGACTTATGCTTCCACGTCGGCACAGGGAAGGGTCAAGTACCTCTATTGTGGAAGTCTTTGCTCCTGGAAGAAACAGCCGGACATGAACCCAGCCAATGAGACACCATGAGGCGTACCAAGCAAAGTCACCTTGGTCTCTGAAGGCTGTGCGTAATATTGGCTAGGTGGAGGACAGAATGAAGTTAACGGTCCGCACTTTCGCGGTGCCGAATGACATATCTTCTTCACGGAAATGCAGTGGGAGAGCCTCGCGAGCACATGATGACCAAATTGCAAAGCTAACCGGGATGGCGCCAGCTATGGATGTGCTGTTATTCGAGCATCGCCTGCGGCTTCTGCGCTCCCTTGCGGAAGGCGGCGTTGTACTCGACAAGATTGAGATCAGCGCAGAGTTGTCCACGTCTGTAAAGAACTATATACTCGAAGTCCCACCGCGGGGATCTTCTAGAACGTCGCATTGAGCTTGTCGCAAGGAACGGCATCAGCCGCGGCGCCATAACGGCCAATACTTCCTCACTTATCGTTATGTTCACTTCCGTCACCGATGGTAGAGGAGCCATGAGCTCCTCTTCGCTTTTCAGAAGCTATAGTCAAAAAACCAGTCGACGAACCAACAATCGGCGATCCGTGAACGAGGAAGATAGCAAAAGGATAACGTCAAGTGGATCGAGAGGTGAAGATGGCTCTTGATCACTCACGTCGTACCAAGGCCAAGACAAGCTGTCAGCCAGCTCGCTTTCTGTGCCACCGTTAGTGATCTTTCACATGACGGATCGGGGCAAAACCCATTTAGAGTTATGCCTGGTAGCTGAAATGAACATTCTACACTCTTAATGTAAGGAAGGAAGGCATTGACCTTCGATGCGTCTGACAGCCAAAGTCCCACGGGACTGGAGCATCAGGAATTCGGATGAGACTTGCGGAAGGAATAATTGGTGAAAGAGCAAGTCATAATCACAAGCCCACCAAAGGACCACTGAGGACCGAGAACGGGACGGAGGTTGTGAGTAGTTACGAAGACAGGGTGCTTTGGCTGCCACCGAGAGGTGATATTTGTGTGTAATCCGGACAAAGTGATTGGATTACTTTGGTCAAGCAGTCAGCGAAGCTTTAGTAGTGACACGGCAACCTCGGAGTGACATGAACGGAATCGAAGCTTTTTCGAGTGCTTCAGGCAGGTAGGTTCAATACCTTGCCATGATATTTCGCGGAGGAGAGAACCCGGCTTATGTTAAAGCGAGGCGCATAAATCCATTCCTTGCCAGGTTAGGAGACTAAACGGCCGCTAGACTTGCGTCACAACTTCTGGTCACTGAGTCCTGCAAGTCCGCCTTGTCTACTTATGCTGGATCTTCCTGAGAGCCCACATGTAGTTTTAGAAAAGCGTTGATCCGCAGATGACTCCACGGCTACATCAGCTACAACCAGATATCTACTGGTACAGTTAGCCATCGAAGACGGCAAGTCAACGTTGTCAGTCAGCATAGTTCATCATGAACTTTGCGATCTTGAAGTATGGCTGTGCAGGTACGGTCGATATCCTATAGTTTTCTGGCCCCACGGAATGTCGGGCTGAGCAAATCACACTCATTATCTGGCAATATTCTACATCCAGTTTGGAATGCGGATCAAACGTCTACCTATCAGCTTTGTCAGTCTTTCTTTGCTTCTTGGGCAGCGATGCAAAAGGAGTAGATGGCTTGAAATCCCTCAGAGATCTTGGTATAACAAAGTACGATCATCTCCCGAAGGAGTCAGTTACTATCTAGTGCTTGTGTTTTGTAATCATCGGGTAAAGGAAGAAGCAGTAGGGACAATTTGGATATGTGAGGGCCTTACCGCTGACTCAGATTGATCCCTATGATCAACGCTGGAAACCATTTCTATTCTTTGATCCTCAATGTGACTACAAATTTCTACCAAACCTTAGGTGTCGAGATTCTGCATGACTGCGCCGCTGATCTAGGATGTCATTCAATTCTTGCAACAAGAAGTGCACGTGAGTTAGCGGCGCCCACTTTTGTGACTGCAAGGATAGGGAAATTGATAGTTGCGGATGCAGCATGGGATGTAGTCATTCGATGGTAGACATTCGGTTGCTTTCCAGCTTGCGTCGAAGCTATCAAAGCCACAGTGCAAGATATACAGGCAGACCTATGGTAAAAGTAGTGTCAGCAAGCTGCACCCTGGATCTCACTGTCTTCGAAGGAACGACAATAACGTGCAATCAGAATATGTAAGATCGACTATCATCCGACAGCGCCAGTATCGACACTCAGGCGTGAATGTCACCGACGAAGCCTCAATCGCAAATTATAGCATCATAGCATCGTACATACCGGGACATAAGACAAAAACTTACAATGGTCATGGGTAAGGGATATGGCAGCTCTTTCCAAGGTCGCCATATCCCTTCGGCAATGCGCTCTCAAGCAGTACCTCGCGCTCAGACTCGAGATTCCCTCGAGTATCGAGTACTCCGAATGAGCTGATCTGTGTCGGAAATTTACGTAGTAAGATTGCTTAAGCGTCGATGAGTTCGATGACAATAGGAAAGGAGAAAATTTCTTGAAGATTGCCGGGGATATTTGTTGCTGTCCGCCGAAGATATCCCATATTGACTAGCGCAGGACTAAGCGAGCCCACGAATATTGTAGCCGAAGTCATGAACCCCAACTTCTTTGGTCCATACTAGCGAACCTTCACCACATACCATTGCAACCTGTGTGTATCATCCTGCCCTCCAAGTTGAAGATTTGGCATTGCTGACAGGATACTCTGCAAGGTTTCCCACCGCGATGGCAGAAGTGCAGATCAGCGCCTCGCAATGGCGGTTAGTCGAGGTCGGCCGCATTGTGCTCTTCACCCACGGTAAATTCATCAACCGTCTGGCAACTATCGTTGAGATCATCGACCACAAGCGCGTACGTGTAAGAACGCAGAAGCGCGTTTGCAGATCTAACGCACCACCAGGCTCTTGTCGATGGACCTTCGAAGACACCCAACATGGCTGTTCCCCGCCATGCCACAGCCCTCGGCAACGTCATTCTCACGCACATCGTCATGCCTAAGTTACCCCGCGCGGCTGGACGAGGTGCTGTCGCAAGGGCTTGGGAGAAGGATGAGGTGGAGCAAAAGTGGGAGGAGAGCGCATGGGCGAAGAGACGGGCTGTTAGGGAAAAGCGACGCAACCTTACGGATTTTGATCGCTTCAGGGTACTGAAACTGAACAAGCAGGTGAGCGCAGATGCCCATGGAAACATGTGAAGCGGGCTTGCAATTACGGCGGCATTCGAAGCCTCACCCAGCAAGACCATGAAGAGCGTACAGTTGTTTATGTGCAGACACATGCTGACTCGAAGCTTCTTAGAAACGTTTCGAGGTCCGCAAAGCATTGGCAAAGGTTCGATCATCAGCGAAGGCATCATGAGGGATAGGGGGCTGGTTGATTCGGCGGTAGTTCAAGGGTTGCTCACGCAGAGGGCTCTGCGCTTTCGTGGATATCTCTGGGCTACAGGGACTTATTCAAACAGCAATCATCACCCTGAAAGGTTGCAAAGAGCTGTGATACGTGTAAAACTCACGGATTGTTGATGTGCTCAAGAGCAATGCTAGCCCTGCATAATGTATTATTGCCTTGACTCCGAGCTATTGGATAGTGCTTTAATGATGTACCTGTCAATGCCACGCGTATTCACCGTAAGCAACACAACTTGACAGGGACTGAACCATTCACTACCTTAGCGCGACTTTCCCACAAGCTCGGCAAGGACAGCGCCAAGCCTGAGTTTCTTTCCTAGGACGCAACATTTCTTCAAATATCTTGCAGTAGAAAGTCCCAGTCTCCCTAATTTATAGGTATGATTCCACATCCTTTCCCCTAGCGTGATCCGTCTTCGATTCTGTTGTAGCCGCTGTATGCTGGATATCGACGCTACTTTAGCAGCGAGTTTCCCAACGTCGGAGTTGCTAACATTCCTCGACCTCCCAGACTCTCCATTCACGATGTCAAACCCTCGCATCGAAGAACTACCCGACGATCCGCCTTCCAAGAAGGGCGCAGAGGTGGACGATGCGTCTAGCAGCTCCGACTCTGAGGAGGGAGAAGCTGCTGGTGGAGAAGACTCTAGCATCCCAGCAGGATCCTCAGTGACTGTGCACTCCCGCAACGAGAAGAAGGCTAGGAAGTCAATTGGCAAACTTGGGCTCAAGCATGTCCCGGGTATTACAAGAGTCACTTTGAGGAGACCAAAAAACGTAGACAGCCTGGGAGCCCTGGGCTGTGGCACTTTGTTGGAATACTGGCTGAACCTTGTACTACAGATCCTCTTCGTCATCAACCAGCCTGATGTGTATAAGTCACCATCGAGCAATACCTACATGTACGCGATGTTCCAGCTTTGGCTAGAATGGCTACTGACACTCGACGGCAGTATCTTTGGCGAAGCCAAGATCGAGGATCTAAGCTCCCAACTCAGCGACAACGCCCTCAAGAACATTGCACCCTCAGACCCGAACGCAGGCAATGGTGACCCCCATGCTGGCCATGACCACGGCAATGGCAAGGGCAAAGCCATTGAAGGGGCGGATGCCAAGAAGGATGAGGATGAAGATGATGGCGAAGAAGTGGACGATACGGGACTGGAGGCCAAGGATATCGAGTTGGTTATGGCCCAGGCGAGCGTGTCACGAAAAAAGGCGGTGAAAGCACTTAAGGTCTGTCCACATTACATTGAAATCCAAGCTGAACAGGCACTGAGAATAGTATACAATACAGGAAAACGACAACGACATAGTCAACAGCATCATGGCTCTGAGCATATAAGCCTTGGCTTCTGGCGATGGCCAAGTACTAACGTGATGGCGCTGGAAGATTGGCTTAGCAAGTTTGTGGGATATCGAGCTACATACCCATCATTAGCTGCAATCGCTTCTTAGAGAAAAAGCAAGACAACACCTGATTCCAGTTGCGTAGAATTCGTATTTCATGAACATTGTAGAGAACCACTAGATGACCTGTTGTGATTGGCCGAGTCTTCTAAGTCACGTGCCGGGACCAGCAGCCGGCTTAGTGCGCTTGTACCAACCTCAACCTCGACATCATTCTCCATTGACATTTAGCACGGAGATAATTGGACACTGCTACCGAGACTGCAAAGATGGCTGTCGGGGTAAGTCATGCACCACATTGGCCACCAGCAAGGCCATTGAGTGGGCCATGGTGCTAACAGACGATCGCAGCGCTCCGCAGCTTCCAAGATCGATTGGGCCACCATTGGCAGCTCTCTCGGCCTACGAGGCCAGACCGCCGCTTCTTTGTCCGCCTTCAAGAAACGTAACGATGACGCGCGAAGAAGGGTCAACCAGCTCAGCAATATGCCTCAGACCGTCGACTTCCAGCACTTTCGCAATACCCTCAAGAACACTACAGTCATAGACGAGATCGAACAGCATTTCAAGCAATTTAAGCCAGCTACGTATGATGTCAACAGACAGCTCAAGGCGATCGATGCTTTCGAGGCGCAGGCTGTGAAGAGCGCCGAAGAGACTAAGGGCAGGGTTGATGCTGAGTTGAGGGACTTGGACAAGACACTAGAGAACATTGAGACAGCGCGGCCTTTCGAAGACTTGACGGTGGTATGTGCTGGAGTCTTTCGTCTTGGGTGTACGATGCATCGACGCTAGCTGACCATTCCACAGGATGAAGTCGCGGCTGCCAGACCTGATATCGACGAGCGTACAACCCAGCTTGTGTCCAAAGGAAGATGGGGTGTTCCAGGATACAAGGTTAGTCGTCTGCGGCATAATTCAAGTCTTTTTAACGTACTGATATCCACGAAGGAGAAATTCGGCGACCTCTCTCTACTATAATCTACTGGTAGCGACCTTATGCACCTGGAGGCTTACTTGCCTTTCTTCTCCAACCTGTAACCAGTAGAAGTACATAAGCCATCGAAGTCTGCGGTATACTGGTGATATCAGTTGTCATCATCAGAAACCAGGTTCACAGTTGAGGTAGAGCGTCACCGCTGAGCTCAAACTTCCCAAGATCGAGCGAATTATTTACTGGCTCTTTTATTGGCGTGATTCAATTAATATAGCAAACAGTAGGTTTCCCCTTCTCCACAACAACAACTCAGCCACCAACAGCTTTCCGTTGCATGTTCCATCACTATGTCCACCCCACAATAGCCTTCCTCCGCCACGCAACTCTGATTTCATACTCCAAAGCTCTGCGTTCCATACATCACTTTAGCTAGGTCTTCGGTATCTGCATGTATATCTTTCGTAGCCTCTTTCTTGGTTGTATCGCTATCCTTGGCGTTGATCGATGTATCACGTCCCTCCTGATCTGGCTTCGGCTGCTCGAAGTCTTTGCGATCATTTCTGCCATTTCCATTCTGGCTAGATTGCGAGTTGGGCATTTTGACGAAGATTGAGTGGTTGATTTCGGATGCTCTTGTTGGCTTAATTTGCGATAATGATGCTTTGGATGCTGGGAAGTCACCAGGATGGACAGTATTTATGAGTTTCGAGGCAAGTGTCTGACTCAATCTCAATCATCACTTACAATCGAGACTCACTGACAGGTGTCACAAGGTTTGGGAACGATCACTCATGACCATGTCACTTTGTTCAGGACTCATGTAGGCAGTCTTGCAGGCTCCAGAAACTTCCCTCTACTACCACGTATTCTGAATAACATGGTCGAAAGATGTTGGATGATTGTTCTTGCTCATTTCTCTAGCTGGAAGAGCCATGAATCACAGAGCCTTTGAGAGACCTCTTGAGTTGTTAATATGCAAGACGAGTTGTTGTTTTTTCTAGAAGATACGCTCTGGCTCCGCAATACCCTCGAACGCGAAGCGATACTCCATTGTCCTCCATTGATCTCCACACGCTTTTGCCGGGAGCTTGTGGCGACCTTATCAATATTAAGAGCTGGCGATCTCTCCTGTCTGTGACGAAGCCAAACTTCAGCTGCACATTCGAGGGTAGACCTTGGGGAGATCGGCGGGCAAACGGCCTTTCAGCAATGCGATATTCAGAACTCTATCTGTCAAGCACGTCCCACAGTTATGGCTTTGAATTTCATGATGGGGAAGTCGAATATGGAGGCCTCGATACAATGCGACGGCGACAAGGCGCTGTTCTTTGGGAAGCTGAAGAATTCTACTATTTATCCCGTGCGCTGACACTCGTAGGTGCCAAATCGCATTCTTACTTCCTTGGGATCCTCCGACGGTGCAGCGATACATTTGGCAATGGGTCGTGAACCTGTCCATAGCCAACATGCTGTTCTCAGGGGCAAATCAGGTATTCTCTTGGCTTAGCCAGCCCTTCAATTCAGCCCCCTGCCACCGTACGGAGGAATGAGATTCTAGAAGAGGGAGTGGTTTCATATATCATGATTAGCCATCCGGCTCACACTCGGCAGATTGCGAAGCCCGATCGCAGCAGAGCAGTGTTTGCTGTTCAATGTAGGATCAAAGGCAGGAACTAAACAAGCAGTGGAGAAAGGTATTCAGGCCATCATCTTGGGGGATTCTAGCTCACTACTCTCTGCTTCGATTCTCCACACCAGGTGCTAAGTCGTCCTATTCTTCTACTAGTCGCTACAGCAAGTTACCCTTCCTCTCGATTTTGTCTCTTTAGGCCTTTCCCTACAACCGAGCCGTGTCATGTGCCTCCACTCCATGTGTCTTCCTTGTTGATCCCGCAACTTACAAGCAGTAGCAAAGCCATGCAAAAGATAGTCAGAAATTAGTGTCGGAGGATACGCATGTCGCACAGCCTCATGTTATTTGTGTCCGTGAGCGGCACATCGCGTATATTGTTTCGCTAAGAGTGTTTCGCGGTAGATTGACCAAAGAATTTGGCTTCCCGTCTCTAAAAACGTTGTCCAAATTGGACCAGGCTACGCTTGTCGCATATGCGTAATACGCTTGTCGCATATACGTAATTATGCCGGCATCGCCTCGTCGCTCTCAAACGTTCCGAATAAACTTTATCTCGAGGTCTGGTACTCGCCCCGCATACGAAAAGACGATTCTGTGTAACGAACTCTCGCTCACAAGTTATATTTGGATGTTTCTCATGTCGCGGGATTGTACATCGCATACTAGACCGGCCAGCCCATCGCGCCCTAGCTTATGGTAAGATCTTTGTATAAGAAGGAGGTCCACCCACCAGCGATTCGAGAATCACTAAGACTAGCACCCGTGCAACAAAAAAGGAAGAAGCCTCATCGGAAACATCTGTAGCCACCGCTCTCGGCATTCAATAGCTCACAGACTTCAACACCCGCACATATATCTCTGTGCCTCATCAACCTTCAGCAAACCCCAACGCGTCCCAACCTGTTATCTGAGTACAACCACAGCCATGCATTCCCATCTTAGCATCCTCCTACCATCGGTCGCCTTCTTGTCTCTCGGCCTCGCCGCACCGAACCCAGCACCCAACCCAGAGCCTAGGGGAAGTCTCGCAATCCTAGGTCTAGCCGCTATCGCCGTTGTCAACTCCGGAAACCTACAATCTGTCCCCAACAACGGCTACGATGCCGGCACAACGTGCACCTACGACAGCAACCACCCCGCCGACGTACCTTTCTACGCAGCTGACCCTGCATGGGCTCCCTCGATGACTGCCTGTCTGGGAACCATGAACAACGACCAATGGAATGGTGACGAGTGCCTGCCTAACAACGGCAATGGGACTGTTCTGGGTGGTGTGACGTATGGCTTCTGGAAGGGCGAGAATGATTTCAGTGGAGGCGTGAACTGCTACAATGCGTGTAGTGATTGTATTGGGAAGGCGATTAATGCGGGTCAAGCGGAGACGACAAGGTGTAAGTATGAGTATAAGACGCATAGGCTCATTGGTTATAAGACGCATACTTGCACTATGGGCTACGACAAAGCGAAATAGGGGATGAGCGAGCGAAAGTGGCCTTGGATGGACTTGGTGAGGAAGCATATGAGAGGAATCTATTGTGGCGGGGATGACATGGTTTTGTGGGAGATAGTATTACATGCACATGTTCACTAGAGCTAGGTGTTCTCAAGTTTTTAAGCACTTCCGCTTTCATTCCATCTTTCGGCTGTGACCACGTCGGCCATACCCCCCAACATTTACAAGCCTAATAGCGTTCTCGAATCTTCAAAATGACTTCGTAGATCTCTGTGGAATCAATGCCAGCATCGTTAGCCGTTTTCAGCATGTCCAGAACCCGGTCGATGATTCCGAAAGCCTCGTTGTCGCCAGCCGTGCCCCTCATAGCAATCGCTTGGTCGTTGATCGCATGAGCGTATCCCATGACCATATCTTCATGAGAAATTTCAAACTCCCAGGATGCATCCGGTTCGTCCTCAGTCTGGAAAAATTTACCGATGGAGTCGAAGATATTACGGATGACGGACATTGTTTCTGTGATCTATCGGATACATGGTCAGCTCCTCTTGTTTGTGCAACAGAAGGAAAACTTACTGATGGTTTGGCCTCGTTGCGAGGGTTCAGACTTGAAAGATGGTTAGCAGGTATCTGCTGCGTAACTTGAATGCTTTTTGGATGTGCTTGTCATGGCTTTTCACTTATCGTGTTGATGGACAATGTTGTGTGGTGTGTTGAAAGCCTCCAGGCTGCTACGGTTTTTGAAAAGTGAAATGTTACACGTCTTCCAGAAAATGTATCTCCTGTCCATCACCATGAAGTGAATAGATACCTGGGAAGTGGTACAATACTCTTCACCGGCGGATGCAGAACCTTTTATCACAACAATAGCCACGACACAATCCTAGTGCGAACTCCAGGCTAGTACGCATATCCACTTTGATCGATGACACTTGGGCAGTCATTTAAGGAGTGATAGTGTACTAACACGCTTTGTTCATATCGAGCAGCATCTGCTCAATACGTAATCATATTTGACCAGCACTTTCATCACCCGATCTTTGAGTTTTGCCATCTGAGGGTACGAGGTGAAGCAGCTGTCTAAGAAGTCGACTTCGGCGTGGAAAAGATCTTCCAATCTACGGTTCGCGACGGTTATGGCGAAAACTTGGGGAACCTTCGCTCGGGTGCCTCAAGTTAGCTATGAGAGCTTAGGTTTCTGTAATGATCGCCCCAATTCCTCCGGCTGGCTTTTGAGGAAGTATGAAAAGTAGCTGCGCATCTAGACAGAGTTTGCGACTGGGCATGGTAGGAGCTGGACCTGCGGTGGGGCTGAGAAGGAAGGTAAGCAGCTATCTCATTTGGAAGAAGCCCTTGGTGTGTCCGTACAAGCCTTTGATGGACTCAAGGCTCTATTAGAATGCCAGAACCACGAGGGGAATGGGACCATGTTATGGAATGATGAGAGACGATATATGAGTATGAAAGCAGTAAGGGAATGTTTGAGAAAAATGAACAACCAATTGAACAAGATCACGTCGATAAACCTACTCTATGACTCTAGGTCATAGGAGAGAGGACAAGAAACGGATGGAAGGCCAGTATTCCACCGTTGGGTCTCGTTCACGAAAGACAAGCCCACAGACAGGAAAATCTCCTACCAGTAGTCAACAAAGGATATGCCAATTGCGTATCTTCCCCGCGCTTCTGCCACGAATCTTTCCGCCTCAATTGAACATCTAGCACACGAGCAGCCGTCGGGGATTTCCAGTAGAATCTTGTCCTGTACCCAAAGGATGCCGATCCTTATGAGATCGATAACCTGATTCTTCAGAGAATCAGGTCGAGCTCCGAAGGCTAGAGCCTCCATGTGATCGGAGTGGTTTCTGAGATAGCCGTTCGTAGAACTATCTATGTCAATAAGCCGAGAACAAGAGAGAGAGAGAGATCCTTGACGGATACTTGCCGGACACAGCTCTGTAACTAAATGAGCTCAAAATGGCCGCTTTCGAGTTGTGATCCAGGTTGATGCATGTAAGCAGGGAGTTCAGGGATTTGACAATACAAGTGCCCAGTATTCTCTTGAGAAAGCGCAATAGATGCGAAGCAATGACAATTAAGTACATTGATAGGTCTGGACATGTGTCTTACACGGATTCGCTGCGTCCTCCGAAGGTTTGGGAAATAGCACAGCAGAGGGAGTATCGATGAAGTTAGGAGTACATCCTTTGCTTAGCAGTAAGTACAGCCTTGACTCTCTCAACATATGGCTCACTCAGGATCTCACTCCTGCGATGCTCCCTGAAACATTCTACTGCTTTCCGAAACGCCCCCTTCATACGCCGGAGACCATTGCCATAGCGCAGCTAAGAAGACTGTGCCATCCCGAGATTCCCGGTCAAGGCCATAATAACTTCGTCAACAAGAGGAAGGAACGGAAAGGAGGTTTGCTGCAATTTGGTCCTTATGACCACCATCTGCTCTGAACAAGAAGGTCAGTCGCCCATGACAGGGACCTATGGCACCGAAGGAAAGATGTGATGGCATACCGATATCGTTGTATAGCGCCTTGGCCTCACCAACGTACGACATCCAGTGCTCCTTGACCACCGTGCCTAGTCTCTTGGCCATGTCCTGTATAAAGCCATCGAGATTGTCCGTATCGAATCCAGTGTCTGGTGGCTCCCCAATCTTGACTCTAACGTCGGTCATGCGGATTAAGCCTTCAAGAGCTGCTGAGTCTATCTGAGATAGTAGAGAGTCCGAACTAGTAGAGCAGCTGACAGACGCATTAGCCTTTGTGAATGGACCACGTCAGCCGCTCGAAGACTCACTTGGCCCACGGATCTGGCACCATTTCTTTCCTGGCAGAGATCTAAGGGGTTGACGACGTGATAGTGATTTGGGGCGAGGAAATATCGCGTCTGATGTGCCTTTAGAGAGTGGAGTTGAAGGAGCAGAAACGACGTATGTATGAGTTGTGGTGTGGGAAGATCATGTCTGATCTGAATTAAAAGAAGAAGCAAAGCAAGCGCTTTCAAGGGTGCTGGCTTAAGTTTGTCCATATGTCCTCCAACACGACAAAGACAAAAGCTAGGGTTGATACATGGCAAAGAAATCCTAGCTGGCGCAAAAGACAATGGGGGACGCGAACTCTTGATCACATGAGCATCATCAAGTTTTAGATGTTGCATCTACCAGCTTCCGAGCTACCAGTCCTAGTGCATTTGCACAATCGCAGGTTCAGAGCCTGCACTTCGGGAATTATTTATCGGGGAGCTCTATCCCCAGTGAGTATGGGTGACCAAGTTGTTGATCAACTCTCCCAGATCCTGTAGCTCAAAGAGGTGAGGAAAATCGGACCCGACCAACGTCTTCCGAATAGCCACCAACATCTCCATATCGGACAGTATATCAGCTTCGGCGATGTCATTCCATTCTCTACCTCCACCAGCACCGTGGAGATCTCGAATCTTGGTCGCAATAGCTTCATTGACATTTGTAAAGTCGAACTCCATTCCCTGCGTGTCCAGTAACTCTCCACGCATGTCCGTCAACCTCTTAAATGAGCTGAGCTCCAATTGCCATTGGGCCTCGACGCGTTCGCGGTAGTTGTCCGGCATACTTCTTAAGGGGCGTCAGTCGCTGCCTCATGAAAGGAAGGGTGCCAAGGGGTGCTCACTATTTGAAGGCTCGACCGATGTTGTTAGTCAAGGGCTCTGTTCAAGCGAACGGTGCGAACTCAGTACTTGATGCTTATCTATGTCTCCGTAAAGGAGCGTAAACACGCATCACGAAGGAGGTGTTCAGACTCTTCTAAAGTGTCTAGAAGACTACCGTAGACACAAGCCTACGTAACGACATTATAACAGCACTAGCTGAGCCATGAACATCCTCCGATTCTGGTCAAGGTTCCTCGTTCCTTGACTGATAGTCCTGTCGACATTCATGGGAGATAACACCACATTCTCCCCTATGCTCAAAACCATCGCCTCTGTAATTCGTAGAATTAAGGCCGGCGTCGCCGTTAGTCAAGCTATGTGATCCAGCAGGTCTGCATCATCATTCGGAGTGTGTGTGGCGTTGATATCGGAGTCGAAGCCAACTTTCAGGACAGTATTGAAGGGCTTGCCATTCCCATGCACGGCTCGTGCTGCATGAAAGTGGTGTCAAAACACGACCGCCGGTAGAGGATGACTCTTCGAATTACATTCGCTCCACGGCGCTTGGGGATTCCGTCTTTCGGGCCGCAACAGGCGGCGGGCCGAAGCTCGCGGTAGCCAAAAGATCGTTTTGTGTATGGCACTCCTTGAAGGAACTCAAATGTACGTCTACAGAAGCAGCTAGAAGACAAAGCAGAATAGTTTCCGATAATTTTCGAGACTCATGATACTACAGACTATTCCAACCGAGATATCGCCACCCGAAAGATGGTTCTGCGCGGGAGACGCCAAAACCTGCTGGCAGTACTGAAGCTCTCCATCCCTTCAGCTACGATAAAGTGCCTCCTCCATGATGCCGAGACCAATCAAGACCTTCCAGTCATCCGTCTCCACCGCCGCCGCGATACGGAGAGCAGCGCCACGGCAGGTGAAGGTTCAACCGCCCATGGCTTTGTATCCATTCGTCAAGACTTGATCGAAAGCAGCCCAGTCGACTTCAAAGAACACTTCTGATATAGAGTGAAGACCAGACTTGACAGCTCCCAGCCGCCTTAAACAGCCAATGTATTCCAGCTTGATCGGGCCTGGTTCCGAAACGTCCATCCTACCCATGAGCTCACACAGCTCTTGCACATGCTTAAGGATTATGGTCTTGATGCTAACGATGTGTTCTTTCGAGGTCGCAACGGCTGCCATGTCCTTGCGTATATCTAACGCGGTCTCCAGAATGGCTAGGATATGCTGGAAACGCCCAAGTACGAATTGTGCCATCCCGCGAGGTCTGAAAAGGCACAATTAGTACGTACAGGAACACTATCAATCTAGAAAGATGCCATTACATGATACTGCTTGTAAGAGCGTGCTTGGATTCGCACTCAAAACCTGAAAAGGAGAAGTGTAATGTCAGAGGTTGGTGCGGTGATTTAAAATTCTGAAAATTGCAAGACTGCGGGAAATGAAGACTACGGCTCTTTGTCTAGTATCTCTTGCCAATTGTTAGGGATATATACATCTACATGCCAGAAAGCCCACAGCATTGTTCTGCAGCTCGCCTGCAATGATAAAGCACAGTATTGAGTGTAGGAGTCTGATTGATCGACCAACAATCAACATCATTGAAGATATCTCTCTAATTATTCCCTTTGATTCTACGTTTTGGGTTTGGGAAAGCAACCGGCCAGCAACACGCGACTGCGGGTCACGCTCTTTGATCATGTGTTACGGAGAGTGGAGCAGCACTTTGTCGCTTTGACAGAATGGAGTTGAGCATGCACAGAGCTTTGTTTGAGCAAACACTAAAGCAGATATCCTAAACCACAAAGCCAGTTACAGGCACTCTCAAACCTGCTGTCACTCTGGCACCTATGCCGTCCTAGTACTCCTTCTCGAGGTGAGTACTAGCCAGCTCCTCCAAAAGCCGATCGATATATTTGCTTACGCCTTCTATCGAGGATTCAGACTCTGGTATTGTCGACAAACTGTCGACTAAGGATGCGGATCGATAAATCATGTCGATAATTTCCCCGTTCTCATATTTCTCCTTCTTGAAATCCTCCTTTGCCAAGTCTTTACTGAGTCTGTCCACCATCGAGATTATGATCTTGTTTAGCTTTGGAACGGTTTCCTTGTGCCCAGGAGAGGCCGCGAGTTTCTTTCTCGCATCAAGAGCTTGCATGATCTGATATTGCGTGGCTCCAAGGCGGTCAAGGCCATCACAAGAATAGTTGTCTTCGCCGCTGGACTGGGGCGCTTCATTGTCGGCCATGGTATTGGCTTTCGAGTGGATAGATGGTTGCTGAAGAATCTGGGTTTGTGTGTCTTGAAAGCAGTTGATTTTGCTCTCGTGGTAGTGGTAGATGCTGGAGGACGTTGGTCGGTGATAGTTGAGGATGTGTGTGGGATATGGGAAGAATGGTAAATTCGAGGGTAAAAGAGGTCTTTATATAGGCATGAGAGCAGGGCAATTGCATATGGAGTCATTGGCCATGTTCTCTGAACGGATGAGTCGCTCATCTGGATCTCTCATGACAGACATATCGGAGTCGGTGAGTCGCTCTTCTGAATCTTTCTTGATAGACATATCGGAGTCAGACCATTAGCCCAGAGGCTACAGAACGATTCCCGTGAGCATCGGTCATAGAGACAGTCACAGCGCTGTGATGTGAAAGTGCATTGGCTCTCAGCCATACTGAAAGCATTGCGGGCCCGACAGTTCGCCAGCTCTAGAGAAAAGTTGGTAGGACCACAGATGGCAAAGGCCCTTGATTTGCCTCGGACACCTGAAGCAAGTTGAAGCACCTTTACTGAATACGAACAGGACCCATATACCTACGCCACGGAAAGTACCTAGATGCTTCTACCGAAACGACCTGTTAGTGGCCTCCCTGTTAGGTGAAGCTCTATCGACGGACAAGAAGGTTGGTAATCCATGGTTTTTTAGATCTACACCCACCGGGATTTATCCATGGAGTAGGCAATACCAAGTTTTGATGGCTAATCAAGGAATAGCGTATCCGCGGAAAGCTTTCTTAGCATAGTCTTTGGAGACGATTACACCGTAGAATCCACAGATCACGTTTTCTGGCAGATGCTCCTTCCCCGGCGCTTAAATGTAGCAGCTTAGATACGTTGGCTGCAAAGCATACCTCGATCATTGGGAAATGTTATCTCAATAGTAGAATATGTACACTCTAACCGCATTGCCGCTCTTGCTAGACCAGCTTACTTTGCCAAAGCTGGAAAAAGTTCTGGCGGCAAGGCTCCGGCTTCTTTCAATCTCGTAACCCAGTCGCAAAGTTCGAATCTCTCCTCCTCGTCGACGTCTCGCTCTGTTTCCATTTCTCCAGCATCTCCTTGAGGCTATGCCAGTATGTTCCATCGATGTCAATGAACTTGCCGTCCTTACGGTATCTGTCCATAGTTGCGAATGCGTCTTCGAAACGGGCATTGCAATCGTTGTTATCGGCGGTTGAGGATGCGCCCTTGAGTTTACGGCCAACGAGTTCTATGAAATTTGCGAGATCCCGCATAAATCTGGATTGCACAGGTGTGAGGGAAGACATGGTGTGTCGGTGTAGGTTTGTGGCTCCAGGTAATTCGGACTGACTGCTGCTTTGAGGGGTGTTGTGACTTGATAGCTCGATAGACACAAAAGCAGGAAGAGCTGCTTAGGAGCGAGATCTTATGGGCTTTAGCGTGGTCAAAATTGACTCACCAACGACAGTGTCAATGTAAATGGAGCCTTCCAGTATTGAGATGATTGGGTGACTCACGGTGAATCATCTCCACATCCTGTTTGAACAAGCATACATTTGGCGTCTTGGCTCATTTCATCCTCCTGGACAAAATCTGTGAGACACTCTTCTCGCTTTCTGCTAGGAAGCCCACATATACTCACCGATCTGGGTTTTCGGACCTCTCTAACATACTTCTGTTCTCATGTATCGCCCGCAGGAGCTAATACTTTGTCACATCATTCCCGGTCTACGGAAGATTCTTGGGGTCTACTCTATGCAGCATACGAAACTAGTACACTCGCAGCGCACTTGTTCTGGCCGGGAGCATCAACCTCTTCATATATGAACGCCAGACCCTTAGCTTTTGCTCCCCAACGGGAGCCGCTCGATGTTTCAATCTTGATTATGTGGGGAGTTTGGTGGCATGATGATGTGTGATTCCATACTAGCTGTCAATATACAGACATACACAATGATAGGTTCAAGGTAAGAAAACGGTGGAACACCGATCGCCGAACCACATCCCCGAGCATGGCTCTATGGATGAAGAGTCAGACTACCTTGTTCGCTCATGAATGCATCTTCCAAGTCCCGAAGCTGTTCCTGCACCGCTGATTCCTGCTGAGCCATCCAATTCCCAAACATCGTCTCTAGTCCTCGCCATTCGCGAATAAAAGCTCCATGCGTTTCACTGAGAGCAAGAAAAATGGGACGACCTCTGATCAGGTCCATGAACTCCTTTATGTCGTCGTCGATCGAGGTCGTTGGTCTAGTGGCCAGTGCTCTCAGTAGAGGCATGGAACGCTTTTCGACCACACCACTAATTTTGGCCTCGAAGAGCGTTGCGAGAAACATTAATGCCGTACTCATTGATTCGATGGGGCTAAGGTTGTGGTCGTTGTAAAACCTGTCTGCAAACGACGGCATGGCGATTGCTCAGGGTAGCTTGTCGGTCGTCTTTTTTGTAGTGATGGTAGAAGCTGGAGCCGGCACGGACTTCTCCTGGCTCGGGCAAGTCAAACGGTAGAGATTTGTGGATTTTTCGATCTTGATCTGGATCAATGCAGCTCAAGAAGATACTTCTAGCAGGGAAGAACGGGAAAGGATACACCGGCCGCAGAGGGTGTTTTATAGGCTTCGGCGTGGTGACTATCGAGTTGACTCACAGGGGAATGTCCAAGCAGTGTCATCGACCTCATGACGCTTTGCACGAGGTAGTCGGATCAGTAGGTTGGTCAATCGAGTGATTGGATTTTAGTGTGACTGACTGGCTCCGATGGACGCATTAACCTGAGTTCCATCGTGCACACACTTAGTAGTCATCTTCCTTTTCGACCATCATTGTGTGTCTACGATGGTCGTACATAGTCTCTCTGCGCATATTCCGCTCATCCCTCAATCATGATTTATCCGTTCGGCCTTCGGACACAGACACAGCATTCCACACTATCTGCTAACTCATGACTCGTGAATGGTCTATGATCATGACTTTTATAGTCCACAAGATCTTGAAAGTTGTTGAAAAGGGATCACTGGGAGTCGAGCTATCTACGGCAACCGAACAGGCAACATGGTCAGACCAAGTCCTGATCTGATGTCGCACAGAGATTGGAAAGGCCGTTCCTTCCCAGTACGTGATCCCAGGAAGAGGTTGGCAGACAATTTCCATTTGAGTAAAGTATCTAACCACATACAGCCATGTACTATTGCAGCTTGATAGCAAGATGATATCCGGAACATGCGCGTCCACCCATACATAGTCGTAGGTGATATCATGCTACGATTTATTTCCGCGAGTCTTCGTTGACGGCATCAAAGAAAAAGAATATTTCGCGAACCCAGGTTCTGTCGAGCTGCACTTCTCCGTCGTTCCACTCTTCCAAAATAGTCTCAAGCCCCCGCCACTCGCGCATGAAGGCTCCGTCCTTCTCGCGAAGATCCTTGAAATCTTTACACTTTCTGATCGTGTCCATGAATTCCTGGATACTGTCGTCGATCGAGACTGTAGGTAAGGGGTCTCTCCAAGCAGTAAATATTTCCATAGAAAGCGTGTCCTTGATGCCTTTGACTTTGGCCTCGAAGAGGTCCTCGAGAGTTTCCTCCAACATACACATGGGTGTGGAGGCATCGTATTCGAGTGCTTCGGCAAGGGACGGCATCGTTTATGCTCAATGTTAGATGATTGTTTTCTTTGATGTGGTTTTGGTGTATGCTAGACCTTGTGAAAATAATTGCAGATGTGATGTGGAAAGGTATCTCAAACGTTCAGAAGGGTAAAGAGGCTGCGTAGGGAATGGTTTCTTATACGAATCTATGACAGCTTCCTGACTCATGCTCGGCGATCGTGAAGGACCAATTCCGTCGCCGGATAATCAAAGAGTACGGTTCAACTTCTCGACCCACTCAGAATTGCGAAGACATTGTCATTGAATCAAGGAATCGGACCGAGTACGTGGAAGAGTCACTTCGGTATTACTGAACCCAAGCAACGAGTGATCATGTATCACAGAAAGAAGCATTTTCATATCTCATCCATCGTGCATACCATGGTTATTTACGCGTCTTCGACAACTCATCTTGGGCTTGTGAAGTGTCCAACTCGTTTGTATTGCCGAGTCAAAACGGCTCCCTAACCGCGATATCTCAATATTTTTCATTCGCTCACACTGCTAGTTGCCGCCCCCAAAGTTCTCGTTCTCTATGTCAGTCTTGGTACAAAGCCATTTTGAGTGTGGACAGACATTTGAGATCCGGTGACGGCGAGTTCAGTCTACAGTTGTGTTTGCAGCACAAGAGAGACAAACCAGTCCAGGATCATCAAACGCACCACAGACAATTCAAGAAAGGCCAAGCCAAGACATGAAACTGTTCAGTGTGCCCACCGCCCCCTTCCATGAAACCTCACACTCTCGAACCCCCCCTCGTCATTCCTCTGCCCATTCGCCATCCTGCTCGTTCGCGGCCCTCTCTCCCCTCTCCACTGTTTCGTTGACGTAAAGCACACTCCAGGCCTGGTAGTTCGTGTAATTCATGTATTTCCCATGCTATCAAGAAGCGCGTATTTCACGGCTAGGACGACTCAACGTGTAACGGCCGTATGATGGACAGACGCAGCACCACCAGTGTGGCATGTTCCTGGTCGTTTAGCGAAGGCAGAAGTTTTTGGCAGACAATTCGTGGTAATAAGAACAATAATAATGTTGTGAAGAGTAGTAGAAATATTTTGGATAGAAAAAGAGGTGGAGAATAAGTATTAGACAGGTTGCGCAGCTTTATTCAATACGATTATTCAATTGATTTGCGAGGACTAGTGAGGTCTAGAATCGCTAGCCCGTTCGCGCTATATTAAATCGAGTAATATAGATTGCAATCTAATAATTATCGTATTTAATCGATTTTTGTTCTTTTTTATCAATAATGTGCATTCTTAATCTCTTTTACTCTATTTGACATATCTCAATTGACTTAATTGACTTAATTGATCGACGATAATTAAGATATATATATAGCTATTGCTTTTGCTCTTGTTATTGTTGTTATTTTAAATTAATATCTTGTTGACAATTCTCGATATTTATATATTAAATTAATAAAGTATAAAAGATCTAAATTCGATTTAAATTGAATTTTCTTTAAACGTTTTTATTATATAATGCGATTTAATAAGAAAAAAATTCGATTGCTTGTTAATTACTTTGTTATCGATATTATTAAGTAGAATGATTGTATTAAATTATTTTTCAAACTTGTTTTTTACTATTTTTTATATAAATTATTTTATTCTTGTTAACTATTTAAATTAACAAAATAAAATAATTTTCCTCTCTTTTATTTCTCTTGTATTCTTAACAATTTTCTTAAATATTTCGAAATTTAATACGACAATATACTTCGATAATATTTAACGCTTATTTATATATATATTAAAAGATACGTTAAAGCAATAAAAGCAATAAAAAAAATTAAAAAAATTAGAGACAAGAGCATTATATAGAAATTTATTAATAAATTTTTTTAAAAGTTTTGTAAATCAAATATAGAACAAAAATTCTATTACTTTAATTACAAAAAATTATACAAAATAATTTAATTAGCTATTACTTGTTTAAACAATTTAATAGAGTTTATTTACAATTTTTATAAAAACAAGATAAACAAGATAAACAATATCACAATATTATAAAAATTTAAGTTGCAAAATTAATTAAAACCTTTTTTTAAAAATTAAAGAAAATTTTAATTGTACAACAATAAAGTCTATATTTATTAATTGTATATTATATTTCTTTATTTAAATTATACAAATAAAAAATACATCTTTTTTAATAAACAAATATTTAAAACTTGCATTATTGTCGAAAACTTCTTTAATTTAACTTAAATTTTGTAAATATTTAATACTTTTAAGATATAAATAAAAGTCGAATTATAATTGATTAAAAATCTTTATTTAGCAATAGTTTTTTTAACTAATTATTATACGTATTTATAAAATAATTAAATAGAATTTTGTTTTGCAATGTAATCTTCTAGTCTTTTAGATTATTTATAAGTTAATAAAGTCTTTAGCAATTTTAAAAGCTTTATATTATAAAAGTATTAAATTTTCTCTTTTGTGTTTATATATATATTTAATTTTAATAAAGTTTTCTAGTACTAATTTTTAATACTTGTTGCTCTAAATTTTGTTATTATTATTTAATTATTAAAACATAGAAAAGAATTTCAAATTAAACTCTTAAAGACAATTTTTGTTTTCTTTCTTCTTTCTTGTTATTTTTTATTATTATTGTATTAAATTGTCGCAATAATATAATTATCTATATATCTTTAATATTTAGAAACTTTTTATTAATTCGACAAAGAATTGTAATTATAAATAATATTGTTAATATAAATACTTTTTAATCTAAATTTTATTTGTTTGCTTTAAGAATTTTGTAAAGATATTATTAACGCAAATGGAAATTAAATATTGAATTATTATTTTCTTTGTTCAAAAATAAAATTTCCAATTATTAACAAAATAAGTATAATTTATATTCGTTTATATTGTAACTTGTATATTATATTTTTTTAATATATATTTAATACTTTTAAAAGAAACAATATTATATACAAAAGTCTAATAATTAAATATTTTGTTGTTTCTTTTCTTTTTCAAAAAAGTTTATAAAGCTTCGAAGAAAAAAATACAATAATAGTAATTTTTGTCTCAAATTATAAATATTTTTGCAAAAATATCTTCTTTTTGTATTTAATATTATAATTTATTTTTTTAAATTTAAAATATTTATTGTTTTTCTTTTTTTGTTTCTCTTATTGCTTGCTATAATTTTCTTATTGCTTATATTATTTGTTTCGATCTTTTTGTTATTTTTGTTATTTATATTATTTATTGCGAATTTCTTTTTTTTTGCATTACTTATTATAGATTTTTCTTTACTATTTCTATATAATTATTTTAGTTGCTTTATATTTTTGCTAAGTTTAGTCAAATCTTTAAACAAATTATTTTTGTTACAAGATTTGTATCTAATGCTCTTGTCAAATAACAAGAGAACGTTTGACGTCTATCGATAACGTTTGCTTTTGAACAATCAAGTATAACTTGATTGTTAACTTAGTTCTTAAAGAATTATCTTTACAATTATTATTAATATTTGTCTTGTTTACTTACGTGTCTTTTTATCTTGTCTAGTTTCTTTGTCTAGTTGCTTTGCTTGTCTAGCTATTATTCTTTATCTACAAATAATAATTTTAACATATAATTCGAGTTAATTGCTTATCTAATTTAGACAAACGACATTAATTGTCAATTCTTTTATTTAGTCTCGCATGCATTACTAAACACTAAATTATTATATTAAAGTTATCATTCGTTTGCGTTTCGTAATTATTAGACATTAAATTATTGTATTAGAGCTAGTATTTGTCTATCTTTCGGAATTACTAGATATTAAATTATTGCTTCAAAACTAGCAAGCTTGTCTTTCGCAAATATTTATTTAATTGTGTTAAGATATCTTTCTTAGTTAAATTAATTAATCTTGTTTTTTTTGCTCTTATTTTTTAAATCTTGCAATTTTGCATTATTAAACATTAATATATTTCTTATATTAGTAAGTCAATTAGACTAAGAATTAAGAAGCTCTTTAAACTTTTATCTTATTTGTCTTTACTTAAATTAACAAGTAGAACTTGTTGTTTTACTTAATTTACTTAATCTAATAAAGATAAACAAATTTGATTAATCGAATAAGTAATCGACAAGACTTTACTTAAATAAGCAATCAATAAATTCGAAAAAACGCAATAGATAATTTTACTTAACACAATTAACAACAAAGTTTCAACAAAGAAATTATTATTTGTTATAGCTTACAACAAGTCTTTAACAAAAATATTATTATCTATTATTGTCTATTATTAAATTTTAAAGATATTATTGTCTTCTACATTAGACAATATTATCTTAAAGACATTATTAAAGTTGTTAGCAAAGCAATTATTTAAATATTAAAACAAGCAACTTAAGCAAAAGAATTTAAATGTCTATTTTAATAACATTTTAGATCTAGAATCTTCTAGTTCAACAACTGTCTTAGAACATTTCGACAAAGTTCTCGCTATTTAACAAAATAGATTTGCGTTTTTAAGCATTTCGAGTTTCGTCTTTCTATTTGTATCTAGACTAATCGTTGGACTAGAAATTAATATCAACTTTCTAATTCGACTCGAATACTCGATATTAACATCGTAACTCAATTCGAATATTCGATATTAACATCGTAATTCGACTCGATATCGACTCAATTTCTAACTCGATTCGAGTTATCGATTCGAATCGCCAAGCAATCGAAAATGTCGTCATAATGTCAAGAATTTCTATTTTTAAATATATTACGTTACGACTTTCGAGAGATCAATTCGCCAAGAACGAAACAATTTTTTTCTTTATTATTTTCTCGTTATTTGCATTATTTTATTGCATTACTATGCAACATTTTAAGAAAAAAATTATAAGATTTAACACACAATTCATGTCTACAAATTCTACTACTAAATCGCTTCATATCTTGGCGAGTCGAATCGAAAATTTAAATCGATACTTGATATTAACATCGTGATTCGACTCGAATACTTGATATTAACATCGTAACTCGAATCGACTTTTCGATATTAAAATTTTAACTTAATCTAGATCTTGGCGAGCCAGAAATTCGACTCGAACTTGATGATTCGACTCGACGCGATTAGTCTATTTGTATCTTCTATTTTATTTGCGTTCTTAATTGAACAATCAATAATTAACTCTTTTAATAAATTAAGAAACAACAAAATTAACAAATTAAATAACAATAAATTGCGCAAGAATACATTAGCGATTGTTAACAATTTATATTGTCGAAAACGAGCTTTCTCTCTTAAGAAAGATAATATAAATTGTTGTTATTAATCTAGAATTATGTTACGAATCGCGTGCTAATAGATACTATTCGTCGCGCATCGCTCTTCACAAGATAATCAAGAAGAGAAAATCTATTAACAAAATTAAGATAATTAAGAAGACTTAATTCTTAAACATCTTAAATTCAAGATTAAGATAATTAAGATAATTAAAATTTTAAACATTTTAAACATCTTGAATTTCAAATAATAAAAAAATATATAGCTTTCGAACGCAACTTTCTTATAAATCGTGTTCAACTTATCTTAAGTCTTTACTTATTATTACTCTAATTTATTAAATCACTTGTGAAAATTCATTGAACATAAGATTGTCTATAGCTATAACTCTTGTTATTAAATGATTGCTTGCATTGTCTAAAGACGTCTATAAATCTTTTTAATAACATTATTTTTTTAAATATTTTTTATGAAAGTACTAGCGTAACACTTTGAACATTTTAAGATTGTTTGTATTAAGTTAACGTGTCTTTATCTCAAACAATAGCTTAATAACATTACGTCAACTCTTTATTAATGAAGACAACAAAATAAAAATTAACAAATCTAACGTCTATTATGAAGATTGTATCGACCTAAAAAACTAACTTATGCAAATGAATATTTTTATTATTTTCTATTTTATTTTAGCGAACAAGAAGACAATTTTCGCATTAATATTTCTCAAAGAAAGAGCTTAGCATTAGCTCAAATTAAATTTACGCAAATATTTAAAAAATTATGACGAAAACTCTCGTGCGATGTTTACGAATTTCGATAATTTCAAAAAAGAGCTTCGAAGAATCTTCGAAACATTTAACGAAAAACAAATTGCGAAAAAAATAATTTAGCACTTAATTTAACGAATCTTTGCAATAGATTACGCAACAAAATTCTAAAAGTATGTTAATTTTATCAAATGAAATAATGTCGCATTTATAATAATGTTTCGACGAAATTTTAAAAACAATCTTAAGAACGAAATTATATATAATAACAAATTTATTAACGATATATTTGATCTCATTAAAGTAATTATCGATTTCGATAATAAGCTATATAAAAGAGTTATGAAAAAGCGATACGATTAACTTTACGAAAAAGCAAAAATCTTCTTTGAATTAACGATCAAATATTAGCAAAAAGAATCTTGTTCTAATTAGAAATATAACAATTTAAACTATCGTGAATTTGCATTTATAAAATTGAATTTTACTTAACAACGTAAAGAAAAGAACTTTAAAGAAAAGCAAAATAACAAATTTCAAAAAACGTGCTATTTATATAATAAATTGGGTCACTTCGTAAAAGATTGTCGATTACAAAACTTAATAAATCGTCGACAAATCAATGTTATGTTAAGAGAAATACTTAATAGCTAAAACGACATTAAAAAGCAAATTGACACAAAGACAAACACTTTTAAAATTAAATCGAATAACAATTATTATTTAATGAAGAACTTAAATCAATTATAGAAAGTTCTAGATAAAATATTATTAAGTAAGACATTCGCATTTACGCAAAAAGTTAATCAAGCATTTTAAAAAATTATTAAATTTTATAGTTTAGTTATCGACTTAAACGAAGAATATAATTAAATTTTTTTTACGAATGTATAAAAAACATTACGAATTATTTCGAGACTTTAGTTAGTTCATCGAAAATCGTAGACAAATGCGAGAAAAAATTAGAAAACAATGTTATTACAAAAAAGAACATACTTGACATTACAATAAAACAATTAGATTTTACAATATATGTAAATCTTAATTAAATAGCTTGTTACGACGACTTATGTTAAATTTATCTAAAAGAGAAGAACGAAATCAATTGATTTTCTAAAAAGTTGAAGTTAACAATTTAGCAACAAAAGAAAATTTAATGCAAATAAACGTTTAAAGTAGAAGTCGCAACATAGAAATAAAAAAAAGTTTAATTTTTTTAATAAAGAACATATTAAAGAAATGCAATATATTAGTTTAATAATAACAACTAAATTCAATAGCGCATGCACGATGTTTTATCACATTAATTAAGATTAATGATTATTGATTCACAACAATGATCGATTTTAATGCGATAAATAATTTTATGATCAAAGCTCTTATAAAAAGAGAAAAATATTTTATTTAAAAAAAATCTAACGCTTACAATCTAGTAATTATAGATGAAAACTCATTACTCGCAAGAAATAAAAAAGTAAATAAACAAACGAAATTACTATTAATAGCTATTTAGCAACATTACGAGAAACTAATCTTTAATATAGTGAAAATAATTATTTACAATATCGTTTTAGAAATATCTTAATTAAAATAGCACAATTTAGAAATTAACTAAAATACACAAATACTTAAATTCGCGCAATGTAATTACGCAATTCACATTTAATCTACGCATCATTAGCGTTCAATAATAAATAAAAGATTAAGTCGAAATTCGATCGCAAGTAGCGAGTTTGCATTTTCGCAAAAAAACGATTTAATGAAGTTCGATTCGACAAACATTAACAAAACTTAATTAAATTACAAAGTCAAAATAAGTAAAAAAAATTGCGAATCTTTTGAAAGCTTTAAATTATTTGATATAACGAAGAAATTGCTAAAGTACATATTACGAATATACAACAATTGAGAGCATTTGTTTTAGAAAAAAAAAACAATCGAAATTTTATTTAAACATTAATTATAAAATTACGAGATTAAACTTGAATTAAACAAGCAATTTACGTTTGAATTTATATATACTTTATTCGAAAAAAAACTAGAAACTCTTCGCGAATATTTGACAAAAAACGAAAAAAAAAATTTATAATTTTTTTTTAATTATAAATAGAATATTCGATTCTTTTTGTATTTAAAAAGAATGAAATTTTTCGTTTATGTGTCAATTATCAAAAGCTAAACAATATTACGATTAGATTGATCGTTGAATCAAGAATCGATATCAACTTTCTAACTTGATTCGAATACTCGATATTAACATTGTAACTTGACTCAAATACTCGATATCAATATCGTGATTCAATTTGATATCGATTTGATTTCTAATTCGATTCGAATCATCAATTCGAATCGTTAAACAATCGAAAATGTTGTCATAATGTTAAGAATTTCTATTTTTGAATATATTACGTTACGATTTTCGAGAGATCAATTCGCCAAGAACGAAACAATTTTTTTCTTTATTATTTTCTCGTTATTTGCATTATTTTATTGCATTACTATGCAACATTTTAAGAAAAAAATTATAAAATTTAACACACAATTCATGTCTACAAATTCTACTACTAAATCGCTTCATGTCTTGACGAGTCGAATCAAAATATTAACATTGTAATTCGACTTAAATACTTGATATTAACATCGTGATTTAAATCGACTTTTCGATATTAAAATCTTGACTCGACTCGAGTCTTGACGAATTAAAAACTTGACTCGAATTCGATGATTTAGCTCGACGCGATTAGTCTAATTACGATAAAAAATCGATATTTATTATTTAACATTAACGAACTTTAAAATCGATTATTTGAAGTAAAATATTTTATTAGATTAAATTTACAAGAAGCGTACAATTAGATTAGAATAAAAACAAAGAAAGAGTAAAAGACAACTTGTCGCACACGATATAAATTGTACAAATACACAATAATGTTGTTCGAATTTACGAACGTTTCGACAACGTATTAAAAAATAATCAATGATACATTACGACAATATTTAAATCAATTTATCATAATATACTTGAACGACATCATAATTTACTCAAATATTTTGAAAGAATATATGAATTATGTTTTCAAAGTATTAAAAATGTTTAAATAAAAGAAATTTACATCTTAAACTAGAGAAATGCGAATTTTATTAAAAAGAAATTGACTTTTTTGAATTTATCGTTGAACGACATAAAGTACGCATGAATCTCGAAAAGCTACGAGCAATCAAAGAATAAAAATTATTTATTAACGTTAAAAAAATTTAATTCTTTTTAGATTTCATAAACTACAACAAGAAATTCATTAAAAATTACTTTATTAGCGCAATATCATTAACAAATTTTACGAAGAAGAAGACGTCATAAAGATAAAAATTAACGAAAAAAATATCATTTTAGAATCTTAAGTTAAAATGTTTAAAAAAGTTAATATTAAAGATGTACAATTTACGATTGTTAAACAAAATTGAAATTAACGCATTAAATTTAATTATCGATGCATGCTTCAATTAAGAGCATAAAAACATATAATACTTAATAACATAACTTTCGAGAAAACTTTCGTTAATCGAACAAAATTATAATATTTACGACAAAAAATTATTCGCTATTGTAATCTCTCTAAAATTATAAAGAGTATATATCGAAAAATCACTAAAACTTGCAATTCTTACAAATCATAAATTTTTTTATATTTCACTATTATTAAATAGCTTAACAAAAGACAAATGCGATAATTAGAGCGACTTGAACAATATAAGTTTAAAATACAATATACATTAAACAAAAATAACGACAAAGCAAACGCACTTAGCAAAAAAAAAACATATATAAAAACGAAGAAATTATTTAATCACAATATACTTAAAGTTAACAAAAACGAATCACTATTAGCAAACAAATACGAACTAAATTCTACTTTACGAATACTTAGAGACAATAAAGAAGAGTTTTGAATAAAAAAAGAAAAACTTCAAATATTTATTAATAAAATCGATAAATGTATAAAGAAACATTATGATAAATTATTGCAAAAGCATTCGAAAATGATTAAAATTCTTTAGTTTTTACGTTAGCATTATTAGTTTTCTTAAATAAAACAAATTGTCGAAACATACATTAAACGATGTCTTAACTATTAGCAAAACAAACATGATACATATGCGAGTTATAACGAAATTCAATATTAGAAATTATTTAAATTATTATGAAATAAAGTTACGATAAACTTTATTATTAAGTTGCTTAAATTGACGAATCTAGCAATTAAAGACAAGTATAACTTGATATTAATAATGATTAACAAACTTATTAAGTATTCGCATATTATAGCATGCAAGAAAAAGTTCATAACAAAACAATTAAGATACATTGTATTAAATCGATTTATACGATATTACAATATATTTAAAGAATTAACTAACAAAGACAAGCTCTTTACGTCTAATTATTAAAAGACGCTTTTATCAATGTTAAAAACGAAACTTAAAATGTTCATTATCTATTATTCGATCACGAATAATTAAATAGAGCGAACAAACTAGAGTTTGAAACAATATTTAAGACATTACGTCAACAATACTTACAACAATTGAGTATCACTTTTATTTATGACTCAATTAACACTAAATGCAAAGATTTCGAATATCATTAAAATAACTTCATTCTTCGCCAATTATAATAAAAAATTCAATCTCTTCGAAAAAGAGCGAAAGCATTTGTTAGCACAATTAATTATCGAAAAAATAATAACATTAAAAAAGATACATAGCAACATCTCAAAGATGCAAAAGAAATCGATCAAATATTAAAACAAAAAACGAAAAACGACATCTTAACTAAAGAAAAAAAATAAAATATATCTTTTTACGAAAAATCTTAAAACAAGAAAGTTAAGCAAGAAATTAAATCATATCAAAGTCGAATCGTTTTTCGTTAAAAAAACAAAAAATTAATTAATTACGAATTCGATTTACTTAAGAACGTCAAAGTATTTCTAATATTTTATATTTTATTGTTGAAATTAACGAATTTAATTACGTTTTTACAAGACACATTTTATTTTCACTTACAAAAAAAGAAACAATATAAAATTAAGAAAATTTTATAGCAAGAAAATCAAAAATATCTTATTAAGTAAAAAGAATATTTTATCTTCGAAAACACATAAAAGTTACTCAAAAATTTAAAGAAGTGCTTTAACAAATTGCAACGATTTCGTTAATAACAAAATCGCTCATAAGAGTTAACAAAGCATTAGAAAACAAAAAAGCGAACAATGAAGAATTAATAATAATATCGAATAGAACTTCGAACGCTTCTTTAATACATTTGACTTCTTTCTTACTTTTTTCGATCTCTAAAATATTTTTCGACTTCGCATTATTCACATTTTTTGAACGACAAAATTAGTGTTTTCTTTGTTTCGTCTTTCGCGCAATTCTTAAACGCAATTTTGTTATTTCATCATTTAATCTTTTAATCTTTTGAATAGCTTTATTCAATTCTTGATAATTAGAAATTAAATCGCATTTTTAATTCTTTCTATAACACTTTTTACACTTGAGATATTTTTTATTTACTCGATAAGATACGTCAAATGCGACACAAATTCGATAAGAACGCATTATGAGAAAAACGTGCTTATAGCGACGATCAACAACGAAATTGCGACGTTGTTTAATGATCAACTTGATTAACATAATTAAAAAGAATAAATAATTTCGAAACAAAAATTCTTGAAAAGAAGAGATAGTGTTACGAATTACGTGCTAATAGATACTATTCGTCGCGCATCGTTCTTCACAAGATAATTAAAAAGAAAAAGTCTATTAATAAAATCAAAATAATTAAGAAGACTTAATTCTTAAACATCTTAAATTCAAAATTAAGATAATTAAAATAATTAAAATTTTGAACATCTTAAATATCTTGAATCTTAAATGATAAAAAGATATATAGCTTTTGAACGCGACTCTTTTATAAATTGTGTTCAACTTATTTTAAGTCTTTACTTATTGTTACTTTGATTCATTGAATCACTTGTGAAAATTTATTGAACATAAAATTGTCTATAGTTGCAATTCTTGTTATTAAGTGATTGCTTGCATTGTCTAAAGACGTTTACAAATCTCTTCGATAGTATAACTCTCTTTAATATCTCTTACGAAAGTACTAGCGTAACAAATTAATCGAACGAGTTTCGAAATAAACAATAGATTTAAAATAATAGATTTACGTTCTAACAATTCTTTGCAAAATAATTGACAACAATTTAATCAATTTAACTTTGTTGCGCAATTGTACAATTTATAGTCTTTTAATTTATTTAATATTAAACAATATACTTAATACAATTAATAACAAGATATTAAACTTAATATCTTACAATTAAATGCTTAGTTTATTTACTTTTCGCTAACTTAATCGAACATAGTTACGCTTAATAATACAAACTTCTAGCAATAGCAAAAGCTTGTTCGATAATCTTTTAACGTTTAAGTCAATCTAGTAGCTTTTAAATAAATTTTGTTTTTGCAACTTAATTTTGCGATCTTTAAGTAAGCTTTAATTTTACAACTTAATTTCGCAATTTTTGAGCAAACTTTATCTTTTGCAATTTTCGATTTAAATTAATTGCGAGTTATATTGCGTAAAGAAGATTAACGCTCTTTCGTAAAGCAAACATAATATTTGTCTCGAAATAAATTGACTAATTTTTGTCGCGTTTCTAAATACTTTAATAAGTTTTTATAAAAAGACATAAATATATCTTCTAGTCGATTCAAGACATTTAATTTAGACTTCTTTTATTTAGACGCTTTAGACAACTATAAGTTAAGTAATATTATTTTTACTTATAAGAAAACAATATATAGAAAAGTCTTTATTTTTGTCAAATATGTAAATAATTACGCACACGTTATTAACAAAGTTGTTGTTCGAGATAATCTCTTTCTTTGTCTTTGTAATTTTGTTATAACATAATATCTTAAAAAAATAAATAACTTCAAATGTTAAACATTTCGAAGTTTATTTCTTTTGAATTTTATCGATAAATTGTAAAATCGTTTTGTAATAAAAATTAACAAGATGTTTAACAAGTTAATATTAAAGATCTTTATTGTTAAAGATGCTAAAGACAAACAAGAGATTACAAAATATTTGCAAAATATTATTCTTTATGCGCAATTAACAAGCATCGAAGAAATCTAAAGACAATTAATTTAAGCATAGAATTAACTTAAAATTAAATTGCGTTCTATTGTTAATATACTTATTGCTTATATATTATTTTAAGACTTTATTAAGAAACTTAACGCAAAGCGCAAGATATAAAAGATAATGCTTGCTTATTGCTTTAACTAGCAAAATTCGAATCAATTAAATAGACAATTAAAAGAATAAACTATTTGTTAGCTTGCATTATATGTGTCTCACTTAATTTTTATTTCTCTTGTATACTCTTCTATAAGCAATTCGATTATGCGTATTTTTCTTAATAACAATTTGCAAATTACGAATATTTCAAATAGTTTATGCAAAATTTACAAGATTTTAACAAATAATTTCGTTATTAATATAATAGACTTCGACATAGTTTTAAACATCGAAGTCTCTCGCAAAACCTACAATTATAGTAACAACAAATTCTTTCGCAAATAGTTAGAGCAAGAACTTTTATTATCAAAATTAGAAGATAAGAGACAAACAAAATAACGCACAACAAAATCGAAACAATAATTAAAATAAATATCGCGAAGATTATTGCAATAACTATTAGAACAATTATAAACAAATAATAATTTAACAAGCTCTTATTGTAACGATATACTATGCAAATTTTGCACAATATATAGAGTTTATTTATTACTTTATACTCTTCGATAGCGTAATCGTTGGATTGAGTTTCAATTCGATTAGATTAATTCGCTTAATCTTGATCTTAAAATTGAACAAATTTCCTAGTTTAATAGAATAAGACGAGCGAAGAATGCGCATCGAATGTTTAATTTAACTTACTCGATTACGTAACGTTACGTAACGCGTTAATTATATACGATTAGCGTAAATCCTGCGCTAGATCAATTAAGTTAACGCATAAATAAGATAAGATAAGATAAATAAAGGCTAACGCAACAAAGTTAGCTTGAATTCTTGATATTGATTCGACGAAACTTGATCTTAAGATCGAATTCGCGTCTTAATCTTAATTTAGTTCTACGAGATTCAAGAGAGTAAATTGAATTGAGAAAAAAGTGTTCGATTCGATTTAAAGATTACACTATTCTTCGAAGATTTTACAAATTACTACAACAACTCTTGTACAAGTACGACAACATATTATATTGTTAACAATTAATTAAAAGAAGTATATTCTATTAAGAAGAAAATATTAGCAATTACTTATATAATTGACTTGTTATAGAAAGCGACTTATTAGATAAATGCAATATATGTTGAGTTAATGTTAGTATCTTTTTCTTAATTCTTTAAGTACAAAAGTTGTATCTTAATCTTTCTATTAAAAAACAAGCTTTTTTAATATATTGAAGACAAACATAACAAAATATGTTATCGAAAATTTATTAGAACATTTTATGTTAATTTTGTTCTTATTAAGATAGATTTTACGAGCTTAGAGTTAATCAAGTTAGACGCTTTATTATTGCGTCAAAATAAATTAACTTTTAGATGTTAATATTATGCAATATATTAAATAGTATTCTTATAAGAAAACATCTCGTATGTTATTTGCGTCGATAGCGAATATATTATATTATTAATCGACGATAACTTTCTTAGTAATTTGAGACTAAAGCATCTTACAAGACAATTTAATATTGTTGTATTTGTGCGCGATATTAAGAACGATAAGTATTTAAATAACAATTATTTTTGACTCTTAATATATCTTTAAGACAAAATAGATAACAAGATAATTGTTGCTTACTTTTGTTAAGAAATTTATATTATAAAAAATCTAAAAGCAAAGTTACTACTTAGAATAAATATCATTAATTTCGAACGTATAATTGTTAACACAAATAGACGAAAACTTATTATTAAAAGTTGTTAAAATCTAGAGACAAAATTAAAAATAAAGTTAAAAAATAACATTCGAATAAAACAAGTTGTTAAAATCGAAAAAAGTCTTGTAATTGTCGTCTATTTTATTCTCGAAATTTTAATAATAGTACAAGACAAAATCTTATTTAACAAGAATTATCTCTTTAAATTGATTTTGTTCGACGCTTACTTTTATGTCGCAAATAGAGAAATGTCTTTCGTATATATTTGTAATAATTGTCTTATATCTCTTCGCATCTTGCAATACGCAACGCTAAAATATTTGCTAAAATTTAAAAGGCAAAATTGTTATTAAATTAACTCTAACAAAAAGAGCTAAATAGCTAAAGAAGATATTAAGATTAATATGGTCAATAATAATTATTAAGCGAATTTGATTGATAATATTTATGTTTACAATAATCTAAACAAAATTATTGCACTTTAGTGTTTCGTTAAACAATTGTATATTTTGTAAAAAAATACTAGCAAAACAATTAATTTTGTTAAGAAAGATTAAATGTTAATTTTATTAAATAGCAATTAAAACTTTACATTGATATTGAAGATAAAATACAAAATTTATTATTGTAATCGTCGAATTAGATTTCAATTCAATTAAGTTAACTTGCTCAATTCTAATTCTAAGATTAGGCAAATCTTCTAGCTTAACAAAATGAAACAAACAAAGAATGCGCGTTAAGTGTTTAACTTAATTTACTCGATTACGTAACGTTGCGTAACACGTTAATCATGTGTAATTAACGTGAATTTTGCGCTAGCTCAATCGAGTTAGCGTGTAAGTAAAATAAGATAAAATAAGATAAAATAAGCAAATGTTAACGCGACGAAGTTAGCTTAAGTTCTTGACATTAACTTGACAAAATTCGACTCTAAAATCAAATTTGCGTCTTAATCTTGACTTAACTTTACGAGATTCAAGAGAGTAAATTAAGTTAAGAAAAAAGTGTTCGATTCGATTTAACAATTATATTAAAATTTATCTTTTAAGAGAATGCGATCGCAAGATATTTAATAAAGAATTTAACAAATTGCATATTTAAAACAAGATAATATAATTAATTAAGTCTTTGTTATTGGAATTTCTTGTCTTTGTAATTTAACAAATCTTATTAGACGAAACTCGAAAGTATTGAGTAATAATTAATATTTGCGAACTAAATAGACTAACTATTACAAATAATACTCGATATTTATCGAAATAAATAGTATAGTTTAAATTTATAATTGTAAGCATATAAATTTAATAAACAAATTAACTTTTTTCTTGTAATTCTTAATTGCGTTTAAAGACAAGTATAAGTTCTTTTTTATTATTTATCGAGACAAGAAACAACTCAATACTGCTATTATAAGATTCAAAAATTCGTTTGTTTATGTTTAATAAATAATAAATACATTCGCGTTTCGAAAGATAGATCGAGCTAATAGAAATCAAGATATTTACTAGATTCTATAAATCTTATAGACCTATCTATTCTACGTACTCAAATTAGTATTGTCAAGACAAAATTTGCTCGAAGAGCTCGTTTTGTTTTCTTAAAGTTTAACAAAGTTGCGAAATCTTTGTGGAGTTAAACTATGTTTTGACGCGTAAAATTTTGATGTTCGCAATGCGTACAAATGTTTGCAATTGCTCGCTAGTTGCACAATTGCATCAAATCTTTACGTTTTTCGCTTTAAATATTAGATTTTGTCGATTCGAGCAAACTTTACTTTTGAGACAAATTTAATAGATCAAGAGAACGTATGCGCATCTTACGTAGACAAATTATAATTGTTATATAGAATAGACGCATTTACAAGCGCAATGTTAAGAAATGTCAAGATTGTCTCTCGCAAAGCTTAACTTGAATTTTTAGATTCTCGCAAATAATGCAAGATTTACAAGTTCTAATCTTGATCTCGCACAAAGCTCAAATATTAGTAATAGAAAATTGCGACTTTTGTTATAACAAATCTAGATATATCTAGAACTAAAGTTAGAATTTATCAAATGCAAATATAGAGAGCTTTGTTAATTTAGAAATTTTAATTGTATTTACATTAACAATATTATTGTCTTCTCTTAATTGTTCAATATCTATTTAGTTTATTTTACTTAGTTGTTCGACAAATTAGTCTTATTAAACGTTACACTTAGTCTTAAAAAAATCTATTTTAACTATTTTAATATTATTTTGCTAGAACAAAAAGTAAACGTCTTTAACTTATCTACTATTAAAAAGCGTATTGTTGTTATTAAGATAATTAAATTTTCTAAGAATTTAAAGACGCTTAAGATTAGTGTAATCATTGAGTCGAATCGAACACTTTTTTCTTAATTCGACTTACTCTCTTGAATCTCGTAGAATTAAGTCAAGATTAAAGCGCGAATCTAATTTTAGAATCGAATTTCGTCGAGTTAATGTCAAGAACTTAAGTTAACTTCGTCGTGTTAGCATTTGCTTGTTTTATTTTATTTTATCTATGCGCTAATTCGATTAAGCTAGCGTAGAATTTACGCTAATCGCATATAACTAGCGCGTTACGTGACGTTACGTAGTCGAGTAAGTCGAGTTAAACACTTGACGCGCATTTTTCGCTCGTCTTATTTTGTTAAGCTAGAAAATTTGCCTAATCTTAGAATTAGAATTGAGCAAGTTAATTCGATCAAATTGAAACTCGATTCAACAATTACGCTACTTAAGATTTATCTTAATTTAATTAATTATTAAAGAGATAAGATTGTTTAATACGTCTAGCAAGCTAACACTTTATAACAAGAAAAGATTTATCTTCTAAAGAAATTCTTTATTGTTTACAAACAAAAGCAAAAGACAAATTTAAAAAATACGTATATTAAATATTTGTTTACTCTTCTTTAATTTTTCTATTAGCTATAGCGATTCTTGATAGCTTCGAACTTCTTGATTTATTTCGATAACAATTGTTAATTGTATATAGACTTAGATGTCTTTAAGAAACGCGAATTTAATATTAAGATATATTATGTTAAAGACAATTTAATTAGTAACAACTTTAAACGAGACAATTTTTAATATATTTTATTTTTGTTTAAGATTTTAAGCTTTGTTAAAATAAATTATTAATTAATTAAAATAAAAGTAACTTGTCTTGTATAAATAATACAAAAGATTAAATATTTAGTAAAAGCAATTAAGAGACTTATTATAATTTATATTAATTATTTGATTACAATAAGTATTGTTCAACAAATTATGCTATTCTTTTTATTAATTAACAAGCTTAATCTTTGTCTTGTGTGTGTTTCGCAATATCTTTTATAATTTTTATTAAATATACGTTATTGTATAGAAAGACTATATATAATTTCGAATATATTGTTTAAACTTCTTGCATTTGAAAATAAATATAACAAGAACAAATTATTAATCTTAGATAAGATAGACAACTTTGCAACAAATATAAAGATTGTAACTAAATTAATACGACAAACTTTTAAAAAGAAGTTAAATCTAATCGATCAAGATACAATCGATAAAACAATCTTATTTTACTTATATCTTATTCAAATAAGTAAAATCTTTAAGAAAAGACTTTTCGAAATATATGTTAAATTTATTAAGTAAATAGAAATTCTAACAACAATTCGAAAATTATCTATGTCTTTTAATATTTAATTTTTTAAAAAAGACGACTTACTTTACTTTACAAACTATGCAAATTGCAAGAAATTATACTTGCTCAAAGAATTTAAGGCGAAAATCTTTTATTAGACGTATAATATAAATAGTTATGCTAACTTTACTCGCATTTACAAAACAATAATTGTTAATTTTTATTTTTGCAAGCTTGTTTCTCGATTGCATTAATATATTGCTTATTGTCGAAAATACAATCTTTGTCAAATTAAACAATATTAATTGTATAAGAGTCTCGACTTAATTCTAAATTCTTTCGTGTCTTTTTATATTGTATACATCGATTTTGTCTTAAAACTATCGTTATATTAGAATTTCAATATTGTCTTAATAACAACTTGCAAATTTTTCAAAAAATTAATTGTCTTAAGTAACAAGACAACTTATATTGTAATAAAATAAAAAAGTATTCTTCTTAACAATCTTGTTAACTAGAAAATTCTAAAAGCGTTTGTGCACAACAAAAATCGCAAGTTTATGTCTAAATTTTAAACAATTATATTTTAGAAGCTAAAAGTTTAACTTTTGATTTTAATAACATATTATTTACAAATAAATAAACAAAGTAAACGAACAAACTAGATAATTAAGATAGTTTTGCGATATATAGCGATCAACAATTCTAATTTAAATTAAGTGTTCTTTTTGCTCGCACTTCGTGTTTGTCTTAATAATTTGTCTAGTATCTTTGTTGAGTTAATATCAAATAAAATAATTATAAACTTTAAGATGTATAATCTTTTATCTCTTCTTAAACTTAACAATTTTTAGACAAATTAATTGCAAAAGAAAATTGTTAACGTCTTTAAAATAAAAGCGACAATTGTATAAGCTAACATAATAGTCAAAACAATATATAATAAATATTATAGATTTATCGAGCTTTTAATAAGTAATATAATATATTTTCGTCTTTACAAGAGTTACTTCTTGTTGTTGTTAAATTGTTTAAGTTGTCGATTTAATATATTAAGTCTTTTAAGATTCTCGAACAAAAAGACAATCTAATATACAAATTAAATCTCTCGACAAATTAAAAAATTTATTTATTAATATTTATTGCTTATCTTAAGTTAACGTTAAACAATAAAGATTTATACAATTGTTTAAAGTTAAATTATTCGAAGATTGTTGTCAAGTTAAATATTAAATAATATTTTTACAAGATTAAAATTCTTATTAAATATTGTATTTATCAATATAAACAAGATTGTTTTATCTTGAAATATCTTGTTCGATAAAAAAATTACAATGCTAAATAAGATCGATAATATAACAAGAATTTGCTAAATAATTTTGCGAATTTTGTTAACAACTACAAGACAAAGTACGAAATATTTATTTTCTCTATTATGAGATGTTCTAAAACAATTATTATAGTATTTAAAGTAATTGTTTCGATACTTCTAATAGATATTATTGTTCTTATATCATTGTTAAAGAAGCGCAATCGATTGTCTAAAATAACAAAAAACGCAATTATATTTAAGAAAAGAAATAGATTGTCTAAGATTAAGACTATTACAAACAACAAGAAAAATAACAATGTTAAGACATTATCTTAATGTTATTATTGTTAACGTTTAAGAGTTAATAACGATAAATTACTTGCTTAAACGTAACGTTAAATAATTATAATTTATTGTTTACTTATAGCAAACGCTTTACAAGTTTTAGTTACAAGACGCAATTTACTAGAATATTAGCACAATTAATATTAATATTAACAATATTACTAAAGCTTATTATCTTTAATTTTGTCAATATATATTCTTGTTTACTATCGTCAATTATTATCTTTATATTATTGATAATAATATCTTTATTATTGTTATTGTATTGCAAAATTGTCTATTTATTGTTGTTGTTTAGCAAGCAATTAACATAATTTTTAACAAAAAAATTAAGAACTTTTATTTTAATTAAAATGTTGCAAAAGTTCGCGAACGCAAAGTCGCGAATCAAGTAACTAAAGATAATCTTGCGAAAATGCTAAATTAACAAAATAATAATAACTAGATTGCATTAAACAACGACAAATTAAATTAAATAAATATTAAGTTTAAGAGCAATTTTCTTTAAAAGCATACTATAATAGATGTTGAACAACTTATTTGCGAGATGTTTATGCTTAACAACTATCTTGTTATATTTATACTTCGCAAAGACAATAACGTATCTCTTGTTTATCTAGTTTTTAATTTCGAAATTTCAAGCGCAAAGATAATTGAAAACAATATCGCTCTATTCTAATCTAAAAAAGAAATAAAAATGAACAATTATTTTATTTATTTAACAAGTTACACGTGTTTTATCGATTACAATATAAATTGTATTGTTAACGTTAACATTACAATACAAAATTGCTTTATTTTATAACTCGCAACTTTTAACAAGAACAACAATATTCGCATATTATGCAAGTTTCTAAAATTTATCTTTGTGTCTATAAGTATTGTTGATGTTCTCAAAAAAAAATCTTATAAGATAATGTCGACGTCTAGTTTACTTAAATTATTGATTAACAAAAGAAGTACAAGACAACTAAAATAAATAATCTTGTATATAGTATTATATCTTACAATATATTAATATATTTTAACAAGTTGTTGTCTTTAAAGAAAAATTACATCTTTGTAAATTATAAGACTTGTAAATCTATCTTAAATCTTATTATATTTAAAAATTAATTTTCTAATTTATATTACAAGAAAAATCTTAAGACAATCGTTATTAACAAAAATATTATATTAATCGAAGTTTGTTAAGCAATTAAATATCAAGACTTAATTTTAATTAAAGTGCAAAATACGCAAAAGACAAACGTCGATCAAATTTTATTCGAAACAATAACATTGTTTTGCGAACGTCCAGCTTTAACAATAAAAGCAAGCAAATCGACTTTAAAAATCTTAATCAACAAAAATATGTTCTCTAATTTTGCTCTATTCTTTGTTTTGCGAGATTTAAAGTTGCTAAAATATTACGCGAAGAAGCTCGAGACAATTAAGACGAATTCAATTATATGTTAAATATCGATTTCGAAAGATAAATTAATTTGCAAGAGAATAACTTTTAAATTTATAAATATCTTAGTTATTAGTTATTAAACAATTCGATTTGCGACAATTATTAAACAAATACTAGACAAGATAACAAATAGCTTAAACAAGACAATAACGCGCTTTCAAATTATACAAAATAATTGCAATATTATCTTTAATATCCACTCTATTGTTGTAATCAATATCTATACTTTTTCAAAAATATTGTTAAATTCGTTAATAAGTCAACTTAGATTGTCAAGTTTGTCGAATTGTTTAAAAATAATTTTTAGAACAATTTTGCAAGAATCGAGCTAAACAAGACGTACTTAAACGTGAGAAAGAATATTTATTGTTAGCGCGACAAGAAATTTTACGACAAATTAAGCATTAAAAAGAATTGAGTTAAGATTATTCAACAACATAATACGCAAGCAAATAAGAACAACAAATTTATTACAATTGATTAGACTATTAGAATTAGACTAATCGTCGAATCGGATTATGATACCACCCCTCTAACTCGATTCGACGCCAAGATCGGGTCGTGACGATTTTTTGGAATCGAATCGCTCAAAGTAGTTTAGCGCGAAGCGCGCTAAACTACTTATAGTAATCGACTAAACTACTTTGAGCGATTCGATTCTTCGAATTTTTTTTTGACTCGAGTCTTGGCATTTGCACGTGACATTTCCGGGTCAACGCGACCAGTCTAAATATTGACAACAAACTACATTGTGTCTATTAAAAAATAATAGAACAAAATTTATAAAAAATAAATAATTGCAATATCTAAGACAAAGCAAACATTGCAAGATACTTGTATATAAATAATTAAAATTATTATTGCTTTTAAACGCAATTAATATATATCAAATTTCTTCTTCTTTAATCTAACTTATTACGAAAGACTTGTTGTCGAAATAGTAATAAACAACAATATAAATATTGTAACAAGCGTTCTAATATAATATTAATCTATTAAAATATCGACAAAAGAGACAAAGACAAAGAAAAAGAAAAAGAAAAAGACAAAAACAAATATATCAAAAATTGATATTAATTGAACTTTAAAGACTTTAAATATATTTTAATTATATAAGAAGCAACAAAAGAATAACAAAATAAAGATAATTAAACAATTAAATCTATATAGAAAAACAATAGAATGCAAAAAAATGTTTGATAGCAATTAAACAACTCTTGGTCGATAAATATATTAAACGATTAATTAAACAATCAATTTTAAATATTTAAAAGATATGTTTTAGATTTTAAACGCGTTCGAGAGATTTATAGAACAATACATTAGATTTCGCGATAAACAAGTAATAGTTTAATGTATTTTCTTCTTTCTATTTTATTGCATTTCGCAGACACGTAATCTCGCCTAATTAAGAGGTAGACGCTAGTCGAATTGAGCTTAGCGTTATAAGTGCCAAGATTCTCGATATAAGCAGTATCGCGTTATAAGCAGTCAATTGTTCGTAAATACTAACTGCTTATAGAAAAGGTTTACTGTACATGTACTTTAGCTTTCCCTAACCACGTTACTGCTCCCGCTAAATTAGACCTTGCATGATGGCAGATCAGTCACCGGCGCACAGGACCAGCAAGAGCAGAAGATTAACTGACGGAGGGATACGCATACCAGCTTCACAGGATGACACGACCGACGTTGACAGACACTGTCCGCAACCGGCAGGAAGGGGTCCTCAGCCGGAGCTTTTCCACAGGGTTAAAACCCAGAGGTCAATACTCGCACTGGTAATTGCAAATACAAGGATATATGCGGGAACCCAAGGAGGTGATATACTGGTACTAGGTCGCGGTCAGCAACAGGAGCCTTATCTGACGTTGAGGCCAGGTATGGTCGCTAGAAACATACGAACTTCTTACCACAATCCCAGCCCACCGGGGCAGTGTCCTAGGCCTGTCCATATCCCCAGATGAAAAGCTACTTTTCTCCAGCGCCGGCGATGCACTCGTCAACGTATGGCTACATTTGTCCGGTTATGCTCGACAGTTCCTAAATACCGTATAGATTTGGTGTACCGACAGGCTAGTTCGGCTTTATTCAATCTACTCGACGTACGATGTAGGCGACGTTTTCTGCGTGGCATATTCTGCAACGCTACAAACGGTCTTTTTAGGAGCTCAGAATACAAGCATACAGGTACACCTCATGACTAGTTTCTCGAAGCTCAAGCGCTCATTATGTTATGGCTGTAGTGGTATGACCTTTCGCAGAAGGACACTCGACCAATTCCCGACCAGAGCTCGCACCCCTCGCAGCGAGATCACAGATTTTTCGATTCTAAAGGCCCTGGAGGTGTCTGTACACCGAGACCAGCTTCTCTCGACGACCACCAGGCTCCTGGAGGCCAAAGTCTGGAAATTCACCAAGACCATATTGTACAGTATGCACACCACGGCTATGTTTACTGCATGTTGCTTGCAACCGATCTATATGGAGATCACGAGACTCTGATCTCTGGGGGAGGTGACGGGGTGATCAAGCTTTGGTGTCTCGACAAGCAAGATGGCGGAGCAATTACCCACCCCATGTCGCTCGAGAACGGAGATGAATCCATTCTTGCGCTAGCGCTTGACGGTACGATACTTTATAGCGGACGTTTGGAAGGAGAGATCAATGTCTGGGATCTCGATACACGCCAATTAATACGAAGAGTCAAAGCTCATTCGGTGGATGTCCTCACACTATCCGTGGGCCATGGCTCGATTTTTAGTGGTGCATCGAATGGCATTGCGAAGGTGAGAGATTCAACATTCCACCAGTATTGATTTACTCACCGTCTCCAGAAATTCAGTTCTCTATATGAGTGCATGAGTAGGTGGGAAGCCCATGATCAATTGATACTTGCCTCTGCAACCACCACCTTGAACGGCAAAGAGATCCTCGTCACTGGTGGAAATGACAATTATATCTCAATCTGGGACTTCGGGGCAAGCTCTCAGAGATCGAAGAAGCGTCCGACGTCGAGCAACGGTATGGAGATCCCCAATCTGCTTTTCAAGGTTTGCCGTTGACGTAAAAGTAGATGAGCTTATAGAGTCGGTCAAGGCGTTGGTTTCGTACCGAACAGTCTCTTCGAAACCAGAGTACGCCGAAGACTGTCGGCGAGGAGCCTCATGGCTGAGAAGTCTCTTCAAGAAGCTCGGTGCTGCTACTGAAATGCTGAACACCGACAACAATAGAAACCCAGTGGTCTTCGCTCGATTCGTTGGGAAAAGTATACGCGGAGTCAAGGCGAAGAGTGTTCTGTTCTACGGCCATTACGATGTCGTACCCGCAGAGAACAAACAGCGAACATGGAATACAAATCCCTTCGAGCTACAAGGGGTCGATGGGTATTTGTATGGCAGGGGGGTCTCTGACAACAAAGGCCCAATACTGGCAGCTATTTATGCAGTAGCAGATTTAATCACCCAACAGCAGCTCGGTTCCGATGTTGTGTTTCTTATTGAAGGCGAGGAAGAGAACGGTTCTAAGGGTTTTCAACAAGCTATCCAGCAAAACAAGCACATCATTGGCGACGTTGACTGGATTCTGCTAGCCAACAGCTACTGGCTCGATGACGACTTCCCTTGCTTAACCTACGGTCTCAGAGGGGTCGTCCACGCTACTGTGGAGATTGAGAGCGAGCGTCCTGACCTGCATAGTGGAGTTGATGGAAGCTATCTTCTAAATGAGGCACTCAAAGATTTGGTGGCTATCATCGCGGCGTTGACGACTTCAACAGGCGAGGTCCAGATCCCTAGCTTTTATGATTTTGTACTCGCTGTTGACGAGGAGGAAAACGATCGCTTCAACGCAATCAGCAGGGCTCTGCTACTTCACAATCCAGACCTTGGCGATGCTGAAAGGCTCACAGAATCGTTCAAGGCGCGGTGGTCGCAGCCTTCGCTTACCGTTCATCACATCAAGACGTCTGGGCACCCTTCTTCGTCACTTATACCACGGAGCGCGACTGCCGCTCTTTCAATTCGACTCGTGCCGAATCAGAGCGCTTCATCTATACAGAGAGCACTCGAGATCGCCGTACACAATGCATTTAACAAGCTTAACAGCCCGAATAAGATTACAGTGAATCTAGACCATAAAGCCGAACCATGGCTGGGGGATCCAACCAACCGGATTTTCCAAACTCTTGAAGAAGCTATCACCAAAGCATGGGGATCCGAGACACATGAGCGAAGGACGTCTGTGTCCGCGAAGAGGAGGGCCACGTCAAAGCTCACCAATGGATTAGGCAATCTAAAATTTCCACCCGCTACTTCATCTACCCTCAGTAACGGTGGCGAACACTCTCTACACGGTTCAGCCGTCATTGATGGCGATGCCAGTTCTCAGCAACAGTACTTTCCTGCTCAGTCTCCGCAAAAGCCTCTATACATTCGCGAAGGAGGTTCTATCCCAGCAATCCGGTTTCTCGAAATGGAGTTCAATGCTCCCGCAGCCCATTTTCCTTGTGGTCAAGCAAGCGATAGTGCTCATTTGGACAATGAACGCCTTCGCCTTTTGAATCTATACAAAAGTAGAGAAATATTCAGGACGGTGTTCCGGGATCTACCTTTGAAGCAGTGAACGAAGAATAGGAGGTGTTTTGGAGAAGACTTAGACCAATCTTGTTCAGTGCGTGTTTTCAGTGGATACCTCTTTTAGTAGATACATGCTTGGCTTTGACGTGCATGTTGGTCGAGATCTATAAGGATTACTCTGAGCTCTTTTCCAAGCATATGTTGTAGTCAAGTGAAACAAAACAAGATTATTGACGTAGTCTGGTCTATCTAGAGTGAAGAATTCTAGTTGATTCCCAGTCAGTTGGACCAAAAACCCTAAATTCGATCACAATCTCTACCTTAGACTAGTATGGTAGGCAATCATCATCCTTTTCACCAACATAATAAGGTGTCAACATCCCATGATGCCTAAACCTCACTCCACAAAACCCTGCCTCATCATCCACGGTGGTGCAGGTAATATCTCTCGCACAAATCTTTCTCCAGAAGCCTACACCCGCTATGCCACCGAATTAATCGTTGTCAATGGTGAAACCTCACACATGCTTGAGAACGGGGCAACCGCCTTGGATGCTGCCACTCATGCTGTGAGGCTGCTAGAGGATTGTCCGCTTTTCAACTGTGGGAAGGGGGCGGTGTTCACGAGGGATGGGACAATCGAATTAGAGGCGTCGGTGAGTGAGATCTCGGCGGCTTGGTACTGGATTTTTCAGATCTCGTTGTGCTTTGTTCCTATCTGCCTATTTCCCTTCTAGTTCACGCTGCTTATATTCTTTAATGACGGTTGAAAACATGGGCTCAGCCATGCCTTATGGATCTTGTTCATGGTTGCATTTCCTTTCGCTAGCATTATTTTTTGCTCTCGACCGTGCGCCCTTGATGCTGCGGACTGTTTCTTCTCATCGATGTGTCCTTTCTGATACATCTTAGGTAATGGTAAGCAAAGGCCACCGCAAGCGAGGCTGCGGCGTCGTCCTTCTCAAGCACGTCAAGAACCCCATCCTCCTCGCCCGGGAGATGCTAATCCGTGGCGAGACCGATGGGGGAGGTGGCAACGATGGCGGCGAAGGTGATCCAAGTGGCGGTAGTGGAGGCGCTCAAGGCCATTGCATGCTTGGAGGGCCTACGGTGGAGGAACTAGCCAAGACGTGGGGTCTGAAGATGGTGGCTGAGGAGTACTTCTTTACGAAACGGAGATGGGACGAGCATAGGCGCGGCCTGGGGGAGAATAGTCATGGGGCAGAGCAGAGATTGGACCATAATCCACTAAGAGGGCGAACTGAGCTAAACAAGACAACGGTTCTATACGATATGGAGGGGTGGGACGGACTTGAATATCTTCCACAGGGCACCGTAGGTTGTTGCGTGCTAGATCAATACGGAACGCTTTGCGTGGCTACGAGTACCGGGGGTCTCACAAATAAGCTGAGTGGGAGAATTGGCGACAGTAAGTATTGATGGAGCTCCTAATGCCTATGCCGTATCGTGCAATTTACACTGCGACATGTCTGAGGAGTAAATGCTTCTGAAACATGTTTTGCCTGCTTCTGTTGCTTGTTGAAAGTGTAATACTGACTCCACGGTTTTCGACAGCGCCTACGCTTGGAGCTGGTTTCTGGGCAGAAGAGTGGCAGGAGCCACGGCCGAAATTATCCAAGCAGCCTCAGCCACAGTTACCGCTCGCTGCCGTCGTCGTTGAACGGATATGGCAGGCAGTGGGCGAATGTCTGCCAGGACTTGGCGGCTATGTCAATGTTCCTCCTATGGCCTATGAGAACCTGAAGTCTTCATCCACTACCACGAGAGCTGTAGCTATGTCGGGTACAGGCAACGGCGACAGCTTTCTTCGAACAGCAGGCGTACGGACGGCTGCCGCTATTGCTCGCTTCGCGCCGCGGACATCTCTGGCATCAGCAGTGACCGAAATCGTAGGCCCTGGTGGGGAGCTTCAACGGTCGGCTGGAGACCGCTGGCATAAGACAGGGGAAGGAGAAGGTGGTATCATCGGTATTGAAATGATCAATGGCGTGGGGAGAGTTGTGTACGACTTCAATTGTGGGGGAATGTTTCGGACCTGGATTGATGATGATGGCACTAAAAGGGTGATGGTTTTTAAAGATGAATACTACAGCTAATACAAAGTCCCATTGTTCGGGTTCCACCCACTCCAACTAGACCATGGATCACACAGCATTGGTCGCCTAGGATGGTCGGCAGACATACAGCTCAGACTTTGGCTTCTGAGTTTAATATTTGCATTCTCGAAACAGAGTTCTTCTTGGCTTCAATGCACGCAACGAAACCAAGGAATCGGCTGGGTCTCCTACATGGTAAATGATACCGGTTCTGTTTCTGTATGTAATCCTCTTATGTTCAGTCAGCGACCGAAAGGGAAATAGAAATACAATATAAGCGTTCACCCACCAAGAGGTTTCGGCCAAGACGCTGTGCAGGCCAACTGATATTCGAGTCCAGCTGCTACTCGTAGCCGTTGTATGAGAAGGCACTGCGAGGAGGCGAAGGATGCCATGGAAGCCAAGGAGCGAGCAACTCAGACGCCAGCAATGGCGCATCGAACAAAAGCATTATCCCCATGGCCTTCATTCTATGCCATCAAGCTCCATTTTTCCTTCTGGTGCTCCCACATTTTCCAATTTCTCCTCCGCTCTCTTCTTCTCTCTCACATCGACATCCTTCATCTCCACCTCTCCCATCTCCTCCATCCTTCGTTTTTGCGTGAATCCTACTCTCTTCTCCAATTTCCGAGCCCTTTTCTTTGACAGGGGCGCCGACTGCTTCAGCGCCTGACTAGTACGAGGTGTTGGCTTTGTGACCTTGTTATGAGCCAGACGTTGGGTTCGCTGTCGCTTCGATTGGAGTTTACTGGCCGTCTTGCGCTTCAAGGAAGAGGGTGTGTTGGGGTTGGAGCGGGACGGCATGACTTGCACAGAAGTGGGTTCAACAATGAGTTGATTTATCTGCCACAAGTATCCTATTGTGCACAACGATGGCGCCCGATACGATTAGGTGCAAATGCAGTGCGTTGCGCTGACGATGTTGGTGGGATGGCCGGAGCTTCATTAAGGTTGAACTGCCTCGGCTTTAGTACTACTCTACTCGGATCCTCTGACGGTATGACGTTCACCATTTTGGCAGTGTGATATCGGGTGCGGGATATTCCTTCGTACTTCCATCGTTGTATGCACGCCTTTGCCCTAGGCAGCTCGATTTCCTTTGTATATAGAGTCTGCATCAATCGCTTTTTGTCAAAAGTTATCGGCCACCTGTATCGTTCGTTACTGGACTTGTAGCTTCACAGCAATGGGTCTACCATGGACTGCTTTCGCGGTGTCCTCGATCTTGGGAAGCATTCTCCTCGTTCATCTTGTTCCCCAGTCTTTTATTTCAACTTCCTACTCTCGTGCCTTCTTCACTCTATTCTTTACGGAAGCTCTCACAGGACTTGTATGGTCTGTGATAGTGTATCCGAAGTTCTTCAATCCACTGCGGAACCTACCTTCACCACCAGTAAATTCTCTAATCCCTTCATATCGGGTGGAGAAGCTGACTAGACCTTCGCTTGAAGGGAGGCCATCCTCTATGGGGTCATTTTCGCACGATCATGAAGGAGCCCACTGGCATTCCTATGCAAAGATGGATCAACGAAGTTCCGAATGATGGCTTGATACATTATTTTCATTATGGCAACCAGAGCCGGTTGATGCTCACCAGTCCAAAGGCGATCGCAGAGGTCTTGGTGCAGAAAAGCTACGATTTCGTCAAACCTTCTCTGGTGCGTGCGGGCATTGGCAGCATATTGGGGGTTGGCGTTTTGCTGGCGGAAGGAGATGAGCATAAGGTACGATCGCGTTCAAGAAAATAAGGGGAGCATTCTAAGCATCTCATGCAGCGCCAACGGAAGAACTTGATGCCTGCATTTGCATTCAGGCATATCAAAGATCTCTATCCTACGTTCTGGTCGAAATCGTGCGAGATGGTCAAGGCGATACAAGGGGCAATACAGGCGGAAGCCACGGAAGACTATTCTGACAAGAAAGAAGCGCCGGTTGTAGAAATCGGCCAGTGGGCAAGCCGTGCGACTTTGGATATCATCGGCGTAGCAGGCATGGGACAAGACTTCAACGCTATCGAGGATCCCGACACTGAGCTTTGCGCCACCTATCGGTCGATCTTCCAGCCCAACAGACAAGCTCGGCTACTCGGACTCTTGAGTCTTTTCATCCCGATGTGGTTGATTCGCATGCTTCCCGTCAAACGGAACGCTCAAATCCGTGATGCAGCCGCCTCTATCAGAAAGGTATGTCGGCAACTGATCGATCAGAAGAAGGCGAAGATGAATGAGAAGGAGAAACGCGTGGACACAGATATCATCTCCGTAGCCCTCGAATCTGGAGGTTTCACCGAGGATAACCTCGTTGATCAAATGATGACTTTCCTCGCCGCGGGCCACGAGACCACCGCTTCAGCCATGGTTTGGGCTATCTATCTCCTCTGCCAGAATCCAGAGATCCAAGCCCATCTCCGGGAAGAAGTCCGCCGCGGTTTACCTTCGATCGAAAACACCAAAACACCCGTCACATCTGACGTACTGGACAAACTTCCCTTCCTCCACGCCGTTTGCAACGAAGTACTCCGCGTCTACCCGCCCGTAGCGCTTACCCTCCGAGAAGCCGTCCACGATACATCAATCCGGGGCCAGTTCGTTCCAGCCGGCGCCAAAATTGTCCTTGTTCCTTGGGCCTTGAACAGCTCAACCGAACTTTGGGGCCCTGATGCCTCCAAATTTATTCCGGATCGATGGATGGGGCCTGGACGGGCGAATAACGGTGGTGCCGAGAGTGCCTATAGTTTTATGACGTTCCTGCATGGGCCCAGGAGTTGCATTGGGCAGGCGTTCGCAAAGGCGGAGTTCGCGTGCTTGTTAGCGAGTTTGGTGGGGAGGTTCGAGATGGAATTGGCGGACAAGGAGTTTGCATTGGAGATTCAGGGAGGAATCACGGCGAGGCCCAAGGGCGGGTTGAGAATCAGGATGAGGGAGATAGAGGGATGGTAGTGGATAGGACTTCTAATGGTGGTGTATATACGGGTAGAACGCACATCGCCGCTTATATATTAGCAGGGCGTCCAGCAAAGGATTGCTTCAGCATGATCTTCACGCCTCCTTACACTGAACTGGTCGATGCCAATACTTGAGGATGTCACTGTAGGATGTCTGCGATCATGCCGATGTTCGACATGTCGCTGCAGTGCAACCCTCCTGACTAAATTCAGATAAAGTTGCCGCAAGTGTACGACCAATGTCGGCTGCCCAAGTCTCGACGAATTGCGTGCTGCGGGTACCTGGATTCTCTCCTTTACTAATCCTCGGCAGCTGCGTACCGGCAGAAACGTCATGTTGCAGAAGTACTTAAGTACGGAGTCATGACCACCATTTCCAAAAGGTTGGCAAGGAATATCCGTAATCGTCCAGGTTAGCTTTCCAGGGATACACAAGAGTACATAGAGATTCTATTCAGCCCTCAGAAGCTCCAATTCTCCCCCGTCCTATACAGAGCCTTCGACCGCAAGCCATCCATCACCCCACAATGCCTGAACACCACAACATCCTCGAAGCCAAGGACCAAGATTTCACCCACCAAAACATCGAGAACGAAGCCGCGCCCGGCATCTCCTACTACACGCCAAAGCAAACACCACCCGCAGGGACAGCCTCAGATCCGCAGCCCGATGGCTCGCACCCACCAAAGCTCTTCCAGCCATTGAAGCTGCGTGGCCTAACGCTGCAGAACCGCATCATGCTGTCGCCGCTGTGCCAGTACTCCGCCGAGGACGGCCACCAGACCGCATGGCATTTTACGCATTTGGGCGGCATTATCCAGCGCGGGCCCGGGTTGTCGATGGTTGAAGCGACTGCTGTGAGCCCGGAAGGACGGATCACGCCGGAGGACTGTGGGCTGTGGAAGGATTCCCAGATGGAGCCGCTGAAGCGGATTGTCGAGTTTGCGCATTCGCAGGGGCAGAAGATTGGGATCCAACTTGCCCATGCGGGGAGGAAGGCTAGTACTGTGGCGCCCTGGTTGAGTCCGGGTGATACGGCTACTAAGGAGGTGAGTTGTGTCTGCTTTGTTTGAGGTTTAGGGAGTACGTGATGCTAATGCCGGAGAAGGTCAATGGCTGGCCGGATAATGTATATGCGCCGAGCGCGGTTCGGTATAACGAGAAGCTTCCACAACCGAAGGAGATGTCAAAAGGTGATATCGAACACTTCAAGGAAGCTTGGGTGGCAGGCGTCAAGCGAGCTCTTGCTTGCGGGTTTAATGTAATTGAAATCCACAATGCTCAGTAAGGAGACCTGGTCGTGAGAAGTCAAAGGACTTATTGACATGGTCCTAGTGGTTACCTTCTCCATTCGTTCCTCTCCCCTGCTAGTAACAGGAGAATGGATGAGTACGGTGGAAGCTTTGAGAACCGGACACGCCTTACTCGCGAGATCGTTGATCTGACAAGGCAGACCATCCCAAAAGAGATGCCTCTGTTCCTGAGGATATCCGCAACCGACTGGTTAGAGGACGAGAAGGACACGGACAGCTGGAAAGTTGAGGATACCGTGAATCTAGCGCAAATACTAGGGGAGAAGGGCGTCGACCTGCTGGATGTGAGGTAAGGTTTCTTGACGGTTCCTGCGGAAGGGTCAAGCATTGACAATCTCCCTCAGCTCAGGAGGTCTTGATCCAAGGCAAAAAGTCAAGACTGGCCCTGGCTACCAAGCTGTGAGCAGCACGAGCTTCTTCCCAGTTACGGCTTACTGACTCTTTGCAGCCCTTCGCCAAAGCCGTGAAAGACCGAGTGGGCGACAACATGGCGGTAGGTGATCCCTCCGGACCTCTTGTTGCTCTTCTCACCCTACACACGAGCTTCTTGTTCATGCCTTAGAGAGAACGTACATTTCGACGTTTGCCTTTTCTGGTTCATGATTGTTTGGAAATAGGCATACTGACTCAGTCTTAAGCTAGGAACAGTAGGTACGATTACCAGCGGTGTTCAGGCGAACGACCTCCTTGAAGAAGGCTTGGATCTGGCCATCGCAGGGAGGATGTTTCAGAAGAATCCAGCACTGGTGTGGAGTTGGGCAGAGGAGTTGAAGGTGGAAATCAACGTCGCTAACCAGATCAGATGGGGGTTTGGCGGGCGTCCGGGAGCACCGAAGGAGAAGAAGCAGAAAGGAAAGATGTGATCGTTTGAGAAGTTGCGAATCTGAGATAGATATAGACGTCTTCGTGATGATCAGGTGCGGAAAAACGACATAACGATTTAACGAAGCATCAACTGGCGTAGCCGCCTAAGCAGACAACAGCGCCTATGTTGCTACAGTTCTTGAAGAACATTGAATGCACCGAGTCAGGGTTTTATGCTCGACCTGGCCGCTTTGATGTGGAAGTGTTTTCGCAGCGCCGCACTGCCAACCTATCGCGTCCTAGTGGGTGCTGAAACATTTTGTCGCATTGGCATCGTCATGTGCGCCAGCACCCATCAATCTTGTCCTTTTCCCGTTTTCACAATCTCCGCTTGCCCCAGCACCCACACTCCCTTCTCTCGTTTGCCTTCGAGACACTCCCAACCCGCCCTCACCGCCGCTCGGCCAATCGTATCTACATCCTGGGCCCACCAATCGGTAAGAAGCTTTTGACTAACCATCCTGAGCCCCTTTGCTATGTTCCTCAGGACAGCTTCTGCTGGTCGGCTGTCCTGTCGCGTCCCTACAAGCAGACCGGGTTGTAGTATGACGGTATATGGGAATTCAAGCTTCTTCACCGCCTCCTCAAGATCCACCTTCATCTTCCCGTAAGGGAACGGCGTGTTGGGACCAAATCCAGCGGAAGAGATCAGAACATAGACCTGAGTGCCATTTTCCTTGGCTGCTTGTGCAACAGAGAGATTGAGGTCGTAGTCTATGGCGCGTTGGGCGGCGAACGACCCGGCAGCGGCTCTCGTGCTGCCGAGGGCAGACAGCAGGATCTGCGGAGGAGGAGAGATGGACTTTAGAGCAGCAGGCCAGGCGGTGGTGTCCGGGTTGGCGATGAGGGAGAGATTGGGGGATGTTTGGGGGAGAGCCTCTCGGCGGGCGATGGCGTGGACGCGGGGGTTCGAAGGGTGGAAAAGGAGAGACGATAGGATCTGGGAACCTACAAGACCGGTACAGCCTAAAAGGGCTGCTGATGGACTAGAATTGGCCATGATGGGCTACTTTACAATGAGCATTAGAAATCGCTATCTGCAGGAGTCGAAGGGGCCTTCGTACAAGTACCACTTGTAACTTGTAAGTACTAGAACCTGCCAAGAGCGGCAGCAACCCGAAGTACGCTAAGATAACCTTGATAAAGAATTATCACGCAATATGCCTTAACTCCGATTGCGGTTACTTTCTACAATTTTCGTTCGCAGAATATACAATAGACCTAGAAGAGTAATCCACTTTCTTATGTCTGAGGGTAGGCCGATTCTCTTCGTTTCTCGTTTCCCGCCCTATATTTTCATTCTTTCCTCATTCATCCTTTCTTACGTTTCATACTCTCCTTTTGAGAGTCAGTACGAGTCTGTACTACAGCCATGCGTTTCGAAGAACTGGTTTCCAATGGGCCGAACGCATTGGGAAATACCGAGCTCGAAAGGCCGGACAAGAAACTCAAACGAGAGATGATGAATGGGCCCTTTCAAAAATCGCTTACTCTTGCTGCCATTGGTGGTCCTACATACATAACGGCACAGACTATCGTACAGCAGGTATCATACGCTCTCTCAGATTCGCTATGGACGTACTCGCCAGAAAGTTTTGGTCTCGATGAGCTTGTCAAGGAATGGAAAGAGCTGATGGTTGACAATGCTTACGGCAAGCCTACCAGGCTCGAGGCAATGCAGATTCGACAAGGGGCTGGTTCAATCGTCCTGGGATGTATCTTTTCGCCCGATTTTGACCTCAAGAAACGTTTCTTCCCTCAATCGGTCCTTGCATCATCAGCATCCTTACCATACTTACGGACAGCACTGGACCAACTATCTAACCTACACACCGTTGCGAGCCCGTGCGTCATACATGTCGCTGCGATTGACTACGCCGCTGCCTCCTCTAAGCTAGTCACCGACTACGAGACCGCCATGACGGTAGCAGCAGAGACTGAACTAGCCATGGTCGCTAGCTTCTCTGGACATCAATCGCAGCATATGGCATTGTTTGCGACTGTGCTTGCAAACCTCATGCCGACAATGCACGTCTATGATGGCGTTCACGTCGCGCGCGAAACGACCAGGCTTATTGATACCTTGGACTTCAAGGGTCTGCATAATGTCTATAAAGCTGTGCTACAGGAAATCTCCAACCCCGCGCTGAAGCGGGCTAGCTTGGACACAAAGGTCGTTCGCGCATTGGATGCATTCAACCAAGAGCTGGGTACCGTCTACAACGTCTTTGAATATTCTGGTCATAATGAGCCAGAGATTGTTTTGGTGGTCTTTGGATCGGTTGAAGCTAGCTTGGGGTCTGAAATCGCTGTGAACTTATCAAAAAGTGGAGTTAAGGTCGGCCTTCTTGCTGTGAGAGTGTACAGGCCATTCATCGAGTCGGAATTTCTCACCCGACTACCCCAATCTGTCAAAGCGATTGGGGTCCTAGGACAAGTGCACGATGCCTATGCCGTCTCCGATGGTACTGTCCACTCTCATCTGTACGATGATGTCTTTGCCGCGGTTACGTTCGCGGGCCAGTGGGCTATAAAGCCTACAGTCACCGACATAAAGTATCCAAGGGAACAAGTCTGCACCCAAATCCAAATGGCTGCAGCTTTTCAATTGCTCAGTCCGAAGCCACTACTTCGGCTACCGCATGATGATTCAGAGAACTATCAGTTGCAACTACTGGATCCATCGAATGTGCAGCAGTATACTTTCTGGGACCTTGACGATTCCCCAGCTGCTGATGCTTCAATCATGCTCGGTCAAGCTCTTGCAGAGGACTCGTCGAACAACGTCACCTTCAAGAGAGAACATGATAATCTTATCGAAGGCGGAGTCTCCCGGACAGATATACGAAGGTCGAAGTTGGCCATCGATGCACCTTACCCTGTCGATTCAGCCGACTTAGTCGTTGTCGGCGATCAGAGCCTATTAAAACACTTCGATCTCACCAAGGCTCTCAAGAGAGGCGGCAAAGTTCTACTCAAATATCCGGCTGTGAAGGATGTTGAGCTTGAAGGGAAGCTACCTTTGCATTTCAAGAAAGCTGCGGCAGCCATGGAAGCCCAGCTGTTCATCCTGGATCCTTCAGCTGTTGAAGATTTGTCGAAAGAGCCCGAGACTGAGACTTACCTGCTACAAGCCGCTTTTCTACGTGTGGCCTTCTCTACACTTGAGAAGATAGGGTTACAGAGACTGGCCAAGGTCGGTTCATCATCCGCAATACTCGAAGACGTGGCGAAGAAGCTTGACCAGACACTACGTGAAATCGAGGTTCCCATAGATTGGGCTGGCCTAGAGGATGAGGCTGATGCACCCAAGCTGGCTGGAGAAACAACTGTCAACAGCTTTGCTGGCTATGACAAATCCGAGACTGAGGCCCCGACGTACCTTAGAGACTGGCAGACGGTAGCCAAAGGCTTGGCTTTCAAGGAGGCTTGTGGTAGCAAGTTGTCATTACGTCCCGACGTCGCCGTCAAGACCCACAGAGTCCATATCAAAGAGAATCGCAGACTCACACCATTGACCTACGAGCGCAACATTTTTCATGTCGAGTTCGACCTTGGCAACTCCGGCCTGACTTATGACATAGGCGAAGCGCTAGGAATTCACGCTGAGAATGATGAGACACAAGTCAAAGAATTTATAAAGTTCTATAAGCTTGATCCTCAAGAAGTTGTTGAAGTGCCAACGCGAGACGATTCAAAGGTCCTCGAGAATCGCACCGTGTATCAATCTCTGATGCAGAACATTGATATCTTTGGCCGCCCTCCGAAGCGTTTCTACGAAGCCTTAGCGGATTTCGCCGACGACCCCAAGGAAGAGAAAGAGCTCCGCGCTCTAAGTGGGCCCGAAGGTGCTCTGGAGTTCAAGCGAAGAGGCGAAGTTGATACTGTCACCTTTGCCGATATTCTTCTAGAATTCCCATCTGCTCATCCTAGCTTCCATGATATCGTGCGAATCGTCAATCCAATGAAGCGCAGGGAGTACTCTATCGCATCGTGCCAGAAAGTAACCCCAACCAGCGTTGCGCTCATGATCGTCGTCGTTGGTTGGGTGGATACCAAGAAAAGGGACCGATGGGGGCAGGCTACAAAATACCTCAATAAGCTGAAGATTGGAGACGAGGTCGTAGTGTCCGTCAAACCAAGTGTCATGAAACTGCCAGCGAACTCCACTCAGCCCCTCATTATGGCTGGCTTAGGAACAGGTCTGGCACCATTTCGGGCCTTTGTTCAGCATCGCGCTTGGGAAAAACAACAAGGCAAGGAGATTGGATCCGTACTCCTGTACATGGGCTCGCGACACCAGAGGGAAGAGTACTGCTACGGAGAGGAGTGGGAAGCCTATCAAGACGCAGGGATCATTACCCTTCTTGGTCGAGCGTTCTCTCGTGATCAGCCCCAGAAGATCTACATTCAAGATCGCATGCGACAGACGATCAACGACATTATTCAAGCCTATATCAAAGAGGACGGGGCTTTCTACCTGTGCGGCCCTACCTGGCCGGTGCCGGATGTGACGAACGTATTGGAAGAAGCCATTGCAAGGGACGCCAAGGCGGTTGGGAAGAAGATAGATCCGAGGAAGGAAATCGATAGATTGAAGGATCTGTCGAGATATGTACTGGAGGTTTACTGAGCGATTTTGGAGCCCTTTGGAGCATAGACGGAGCGAGAAGCAAGGCGTTTTGTGGATGAATCGGACATTTATATGATATCTCGACCGGTCCAAATTCTAAGCACTGCAGATATCAATCAAAATCTAAGATCAGAACTTGCGTTGCTCCTTCTAAGCACTGCAGATATCAAAAACTAGAATTAGAACTTGGGTTGCTCCCATCGTCTTGTATGAGAGTACTTAGTCTATCAACTGATTCCCGAACATTGAGCGACAACAAAAGACGGTGCGGATACCCTCGGCAAACAGGGACGTTGTGATTGGCTGACTGACAATGTCTTCACCCCATAATCTATGGTTTAGATATCCTTCCACAGCAATTGCTCTGTCGCCATACCCAGTGGAAAGATGCAGGTCCTGTCGCTCACATCGCACGATCACAATCAATATCGCTTTAACTCCAAAGATTCTTGACCCTTCTCACGTCTACGCCGATCAACCTCCGAGGTCTCAGCCGCGGCGCATTTGCTTCTCCAGCACTCCCTATCATATCATCCTCTGGTCGTCAAATTTTGCAATTGCATAATCGATGGCAGATCGTAGCTCCCCGTCGCCGGCCAGAAGACCTCAGTTGAACGAGCGCCACTCATCTGGCCAGTCTATCTCTCGGGCCTCGCCTTCTGGGCTTACTTCAACGTCACACAAAGGGTCCTCCCAAAGACTACACAAAACGCACGCTGTCGGCCATCATGGCCGCTATCCGCATGGAAAAGTACCATCGTACGGGAAGAATCTTCAACGGCTTTCTAAGCAGAGCGCTACGCACCACGAAGAGGTCCTACCCAAGCAGCATACGCGAAATAAGTCTAGTGAACTTTTGGACAGCCCGATTGCGCAGGACGTGAGGCGCAATAGTTCCAATGTCAATTTGCCAAGAACTGGGTCTAAAGTTTCCATGAAGAAAAGTGCATCCGGTATAGCTTTGCAACATCGCAATGGATCAGCGACAAAATTGGGAAAGGGGGGACATGCGGAGAAGTCACAACATTCGCATCTTGAGAAGAATGGGAGCGCCCAAGGGCAATCGAAGGCAAAGCCTAAGTTCTCCGTTGGCAGTTATGGTCAAGACGATGATTGGACAGAAGAAAGTCCGTCGCCACGAATGACACGCCAGAATTCAGAGCCCTACCAACCTCCTCAACCTGCAGAACTACCTCAGTCGCCAGATGATCCACCCCGACGCTCTCCGACTGACCTCCCTCATTCCCCGCCTCAATCGCCCCCAGCCCAACGTACTGACTTCGCCGACAAACATCCTCCACCAACTCAGCAAGAACCAACACAAACCTCACCCTTTCCAGATGCCGATGGTCTAACTTCTCGCCTGCTACGTAAATACAACGCAGCCCCACACCTCTCTTCCGTCTCTGCAACCGTCACACCTACTGGATCGAACGCCTCTCCAGCTTTCCATCATGGTACGAATAACAACTGCCCACCCTCTAATCCTACGGAACCCTCTCTTCTCTCGGATGGCATCTCCCGCTTCTTGAATCCTGCCGGGTCCTCTGGCTCGGGCAGCACAACATCCAATTCGATCTCGCACTTACAATCAACTCTTGCCGCCTTACACCGCGAGCAACACAGAAAGCCGCATTCTCCCACCACCTCATCACCTCCTTCCAATCTTGAGGCTGCACGTCGCGCGCGTTCAGCCGCCAACCTGACGCACCCGCAGCTGGGCATCTCGTCTCCGCACTCCGTATCACCTCCACCCTCTCGGGCACGGAATGGCACCGGAGCACGCGCCTCACCGTTCGAGTCTGCGGCGCCGAAAGCGCCCTCGAAGTCCCTTACACAATTGAAGCTGGATCTCCAACGTGTCAGCTCAGGAAGAGAAGACTCGCAGAAGAGATCCGCGCCAAGCAGTCTGCTGCATGGCTCGCATTCTCTACTAAATGTCAACATCTCTGTAGGAGCAGAGAACGAAAACGAGCGGCGGGAGCGGCAACATGCGCAAGCGTGCCGCGAGCTGAGAAACGCGCAGAGATTTGATAACGTCATCCTGAAGGCCGTGGGGCGATTAGAGAGGAAAGGTCTGGTCGAGAGGAAGAGGGAAGGAAAGGGGGATGGAGAGAGGAGGGAAGGCAAAGAGGGCAAAGTAGGGAGCCTTGCCCGTAGTGCTGGAGAGGGAAGTCGGCCACCTAGTAGGGGCAGGGTGAGATTCGAGATCGGGAGGAACGATGGTGACGATGATGACGATGACGAGGAGGGTGGCGAGCGAGCGCTGTTGAGAAGAATGTGGGAAGGTGACGGGGTTGGCAATGATTGAACTCCGGACATGGTTTCAGGAAGGAGCGGCATACACTAATCCAGCTTGCGTTTGGGTGTGATCATCGGTTCGGCGAATAATGATATGACGACGGCATGGCTTGGGCATGATCTTCAGCATAAGGATTACGGGTTGTCGACAAGTAGGTGTACATTTTGTCCAAAGGTCGGCCTCAGTATTTGAGCATAGTGCAATCGAGGAGGTCACTTATGGCGCGTCTTACAAAAACCTCGGAAGGAAATTGTATTTTCGTGATTGGCTACTTGGAGTGATGAACACGTGACATGCTGATCCACTCCTGCGAAATCGCTACTTTACTATTTGGGTCTCTTCATTCCTCATATTCTATGAATCCAAACCGCTCAATCTTGGGTTGAGGAGAACAGTCTAATGTATATGACGGTCGGTCTCTGACTATGTAACATACCCAACAGTCTCCTAGCACTTTAGGCCACAAGCGGAGCTCTCGATCGCCAGAGACTGAAGGATCATACCACGAGCGCAAGCCGAACAATTTCTTGTCAACCCTGACGAAGCATGGCTCTTGCACGAACGGAACTTACAGTGGGGACTGGGAATGCAGACAGCTCACTCAGGCCAACCCCAAGCTGGAGCACGCCCGTGCCCCCAGGGCTACCCCCCATTTAGAACGGGACTATCTGCTGCTGATTGAGGTGTACCCCCACAGGTTTGGGTCAATCGCCTGGCCGCTACCAGTCGAAGCAAGCGCATGACCAGCTACTCAATGCTTCCACTTACATATGCCTATCTGTCATGCGCTTGAGATCCACCCGCTGAACATCTCGTGTAAGTTCTGTTCTTCCACTTTTCATCTATCTCCGTCCTTTCCCCCGTTGATTTCAAGCTAGACTATACTCTCCTCACGTCATGTTTTGAACATCACTCTCGCCAGCCTTCTGATGCAGAACGGCCGTGGCTTAAGGGAAGCGAACGCTTCTGCAATATAGTCCATATTTAGACACCATATCGATGTCCTTCGGGGCATTTGGTCAATCGCAACAATACAGAGACGATTAGCGTGGCCCCTGCACTAAGGATGACACACTATATCAAAGAGATGCAAATCCTTTTTTATGCGTTCTGCTTTTTCCTGTTGTTCGAGTCCCTCGACCCGCACTGCGTTTTTGAGTATCTTTGGTTGGATTCTCCTGGCCACCGTGACTCACTTCGGAGGGTGCTAAGAGCGGCTGAGGCTACAACAAGAAAAGTGGCTGTTTTGGCTTGAAAAATTGAACCGAGGACAAGCTAAACGTTTGCATTCTCCCAAATATCTATCCTCTCGCTCTTGGCTTAACCTTGACATAGAAATCAACAGGCCTGAGGTTAAACCAGCCATCCTGTTTGAGCTGATAGCTCGGGTCAGCCATCTCAAAATCGACGTCTCTTAGTAGCTCAACAAGCACAACCATGTTCCACATCCATGCATAATCCTTCCCATAGCACACGCGTTTGCCGTTACCAAACCATTTCTTGGCCCCTGCAGGCAATCTTTCAAACGCCTCGCCTACCATCCTTTCCGGCGTAAAGGCATCGGGCTCTTCGAAGACGGCGGGATCGCGGTTCACGCCATGCAGCACGATGATCATGGTCTGCTTGGCCGGGACTTGATATTTGCCGCCGCCGAGCAGGATAGGTCCTTTGGTCTCTGGCAGGGGTTCAATATTGAAGCCAGGCGCCGCTGCGGACAGGCGTAGCGCCTCCCGTACGATGCCGGCGCAGTAATACAACCGTTCCAGATGATCATGTGTGAACTCGCCATCACCGAGAACTCCGTCGATCTCTTCACGGGCTTTCTCGATACACTTGGGGTTCTTGAGCAGATGATATATCGCAGTGGAGAGGACGCAGGGCGCTGTACTAGATCCAATGGGCATCGACACCATTTCGTCGATAACTTGCTGCTCGCTGAGGGACTTGCCGGTCTCAGGGTCTTTGCCGTTCATCATGGCATACAAGAGGTCTTTGCGATCAGTTGGGTTGGCCTTCCGATATGCGAGGCATTCAGCGGCATACTGGCGCATGGCCTTGGAATCTTTCTGGAACTTGGACTGGTACAGAAGCCAGTTCAAAAACCTGGGTCGAGTCGGTCTTTTCATCGCCTCGGAGGTAGCTCCATCCATGGCCTTGATCATTGCTGGTTCCGGTCCTGTCAGGCCGTTGAGCTTCCTGCCAAACAAGCAGAGGGTAGTCGTCTCCAAATCGAGCCTGTTCAACTCGCCAATTGCTGACACCCGGGAAGAACCACCACTCAAGGCCCGCCATTTGGCCGTCAGTTCGAACGCGCAGTCACGCACTTCGGTAAACCAGCCGGCGACCGCGGTTTCCGTGATCAAGGGAGCCATGATGCGATCGTGGATACCCCAGCTCGGCTCGTTCTCAAAGGCCGTGAAAAGCGCATCATGCACTGCATAGCGGATCTCGACTATAGGGCCACCGACGAATTTGCGAAACCGCTTCTCGTCACAGAGTTCTTCGCAAAGAGCAACGCTTGCCACGAAGACAATCTGCTGGCCCAAGACGGTGATCTTGAATATCTCGCCTGGTATGATGGTGTTGGTAGGTGGAATCGATGATTGGGGTGAGGGAAGACTGACCGTGCTTTTCCCACAGCTTCTGCAGCGATGTCCATGTGTTGCTTGGGTCTATGTCGAATATGTTACCCAGCAAGGGAACGCCTGATGGCTGTGGGATTGGGGTAGACATAGTGATGTCTGGTGCGCAATATTGATAGGCATGAGAGGCTGCGCAGTCGAGGTAATAATATCATAACATGAGAAAGAAGGTGGGTTGGCAGCATGCACGGAGGCAAGCTCTGAGAAAAGGTAAAAGGGAAGAGCGTCCGGATGCATCGGACATGCTCGGTCGATCAGATCGAGTGGCCTTTACCGTGCAAGTCCCTGCAGCGCCAACACTCTACGATATGTCGACTAATGCGTGCTAGAGTGAGGTCCCTGCATTCACAAAAGTCAAGTCTCTTGTTGTCGATTTTGGTCTCTACACTGCCTCTATGTAAGGTTATTACGATCTACGAGCTTAGCCGGCCTTTGAGCTTAGATGTTTTTCTCCTCCCAAGGCTAAGATTACCCACTGACGTTGTAACGCCGAGGAATTTTCCTGCTATCTCTCTCAAACTATCAGCTAGATGAGAGATGTCTGCCATGGCCTGTGGCCTTGCCCATCGGTGCCACCGGTCATTCAATTGTGCCTGTCCCTCACCGTTACCAAGGCCGGTACCACCTCTCTTCGCCGCTGCCTTAGCAGCGATCGACTTCCGAGGGGACGACGAGCCGGCTCCCTGGCAGTCCTGCTCGACCCTGCAACAACCATCAGCATCACTGGACGCCTCCTCCACAGCCCTCGGCGATGCCACCAACATCAGAAGAACAAGCAGGACTGAAATAGTACAGATGTCGAAGCAGTGATGCCGTTACTGATATAGAAGGCTTTAGGTTCTGAATTAGCTTAATTAGGACCTATTGGAACTGGTCATCGTCGCCATCTGCGTCGCCAAGCATGGAAAGCTGCGAGTCGAAGCTACATCCTCGTATCAAAGCCGTTGATCTCGGTCAAATTTAACATCATGGTCCGCCTCTTCACGCTGCGGAAAGAGCATATCGCAAGGCTGGAGTCCGGTGAGCATGGTGAACGGTATTCAATGCGCTAACGGTGCACTCCTCGAAGGCTTCATCAATGCAGGTATATGCTGGATGCCTCTTCCCGGACCTATTCTCTCGACCGAGTCAGCAAACCATCATGAGCGCTCACCCTCTTCACTCATGGGTGTCCACTCAATCCTTCAGCCCTTCGACATCCCGTGGTCAAGTGGTTTCCCAAGCATCAAATGACTAGGGTAGCACCGTTCTCGGAGCCCGCCACAAGTTGAAGGCCACAACACCGTGATCGACCGAACCAAACCCCCTCTTCCAAGAAGCCTCTGGTCCGAAAACGGCCTTCATCAGCCTTCTTCACAAAGCCACGGAAGAACCCAGAACGGTCTCGAAACAACAGCCCGCTACGGCAAACTCCTTCTGGTCAAGTCCATGAATCCCCCCCCCCCCCCCCCTGCCCCCAAGTTATCTTCCCAACCGCAGCCAGACCGCGCGTTGTGTTAGCGCCGGAAAACGAGCTGTCCGTCTCTTTCTCCCTCATCCTGATCTGGCATCCGGCAACGGGATCGGAAATGCATCTCTTTTGGAAATCCGAGTACCCTCCCTCGTCCCCATCTACTGTTGATGCCACCATACAATACAAAGAGCTTCAAAATCAACCGAAGCGAAGGCAGCAATATGTTCTTGTAGTTGCGCTATAGCATTTCTCAAGTCCTGGGGTCGAAAAGAGATGTATTAACAGCTTGGTTTACACGTAGGATATTGTTGTGGCGAGAATAAGAGACAGCTTCCAGTGTGCTGAGCAGGCCACTAAGAGAAAGAGTAACAGATCCTCATTTGTCACGTGGCTTGACCAAGATATTCAAGCCCTGACTAGAAACAGCGAGAGAACCTTACTCATTATAGACTTATCTTGGAAACGTTCCTGCTTGTGAACTGGAGTAGAACGCGTCTCCACAGATCTGTTGAAGCTGTGCTACCCAAATAGTCTGCCCTTTGGTCCTCGCAAGCTCGAACGCTTACAATCACATGTATCACTGACTCGTCCTCTATTTCGTTACTACGCCTTTAACCTTGCATTATTGACAACGTCGTTCCATCGCCGGGTCTCTATGAGAACATCAGCCGCAACGGGCTCGGCTTCTTCTCCCTGACCTTCTTCTCCTTCCTCCTCTTCTCGCTCTTCTCCGACCCTTCACTCCCCTTACTACTCCCCTCCTTCCTCGTCTTCCTACTCTTCTTCCCCTTCACCCCCTCCATCCCCACCCCAATCTCCGCGAGATTCAACCTCGACAGCGCAGCAGCCTGCGGCGTAATAAACTCCCCATCCACACTCGTCCCCACACTCATCAGCTCCGCGTCCGCGATGCCCCTGCGCCAGGTATCGATGCGGCTGACATCGCCTCCAATCTCCAGCATCTCATCCATCCCGCCCTCTTCCTCCTTCGCGCTGTTCTTCGCCTTAATCTTCTTGATGATCTTGTAACCGCCCAGACACACCACCGTCACGCCCACGGCCACGCCCCCCGCGATCAAGAACTGCGGACTCGCCAGCAGAGCAAACACAGCGGGCGCGCTGCCCTTCATGGCCAGCACGGCGCCGGGCGCCATCTTCGCGACGATGTTGCTGATCTCGGCCAAGGTGAGCGCAACGGCGGCCATGGCGTCCGGGTTCTTCTGTAGGTTGGCGATGGTGGCGGCGGCGGAGTGTTGGATGCAGTCGATTTCTTGGAGGAGGGATTTGACTTTGTTGACGAGGCTCTTGAGCTCGAGTTCTTCGTCGGCAGGGTGAGCGATGGGGAGGGGAGGCGGGATGGGGCCGTAGGCAAGATCCATGTCGATGTCGTCGGCGGGGCGGGCGAGCGGGAGCGGTGGGGTTAGAGGAGCGGTCATGGCGCGAGAGGGGGTGAGTGGGGGGGAGAAGGAGTCGCGGTCGGTGTGCCGACGGGTGAGCTGGATCGGAGGGAGGGAGGCATGTCCAATGTCGTGAGACGAGCGGAGAGGCGAGGTGGGTGATTTGGGGCTTGTGGGACTTCTGACGGAGGGGGCAGTCTGGGTTCGGTCAGGGGTGGGACGGCGGCTGGTATGTTTGGAGCGGGAAGTGCGGCGAGAGGAGGCAGTGGAGTGGGAGTCGTCGTCGATGGTGTAGGCTTTGAGGACGCGGCGGGCTTTCTTTTCTTCGAGCTCGATTTGTCGGCCAGCGACAATCTCGGCTTTGCGCTCGCGATAGGCGGTCTTGGCTTCTTTGAAAACGTTTATTAGGTGCTTGCTCTAGAGCTGAGGGTTAGCTGATGAGTCTGGCGTTGGTGGTAACGGGCGAGGAGTAGGAGTACTTACGGTGCTGACCGCCTTCCCAGACTTGTCGACAACGGCGATGGTTTGAACCAATGCTGCCATAGCTAGGTTTGAGGAGATCAAGATTGCTCAGTGGAGATATCAGGTACAATTCAATTAAATTTGACGAGAGCCGGTCTCGTAGTATGCTGGAACGGTAAATTCGCCGGGTGTGCTGATGCTGCTTAAAAATTGGATGCTCGGAAGAGAGGGTTTTCGCTTCAGTAAAGAGACAAAGACATGTGAGAACAATAGAATAGTTGTTCGGGCTTCCTTATCGATTCGACTAGAGACAAGTTCCTTGTTATTATCGGTCCTTGGGACACAAATGAAGCGGCAAATCGGAATGCGTGAAGGTGGCGATGTTATGACCAGCGCTTCCGTGAATGGCAATTGGAGTTCCTGTCTATCATGAAGATCGCTCAAGTCATTAATGTTGCGCGAATCTCAGTGGCGGATCAATGGGCCATGTTACGAATATTTGGATTCTTTGTTGTCACACGGGCATTGCTCGCCCAAAGTCTGGACCCTGAGATGTGATTGCTTGGGTGCTTGGGTCGCAGGAGCTTGGGCGAGAGTGGCGCGCGCCAGAGAAAGGAGCTGCTCCATTGGCAACATGCTTGAGCTGTAGTCGTACATTGACATCTTGCAAGTGGTCAATATCGGAAGGCCAGAGCAGATGTGGTAAAGGGCGAATGAAGTGTCAGCTGCGATGGGGAGTTTGACATTGAAACTGCATCATGACGAAGCCTGCAGGCGCAGTCCAGCTCCCATGTGTCCACCCTTCCTTCCATACACGTGACATGGCTCTTGGCACACACTATGCAGCTTCACCTAGTCCATGCCCACCAGATGGCTTTCTGTTGCATGGACCTGCTGAATAAGCGGCATTTGGTCTTCCTACTCGGGTTACGCCAGCTCAGCTGTCGACACGGTCGAAGATCCGTGCTAGATTATTCGAACGTGGCCAATCATAGCAATGCACTCCCTGCGAGAATCCAAACGCCGGCTTCGAGAGACTGAATGGCAGGAATCACCAAGAACATGATACGAATAATCAAGCCGACGCCTTCCAAAAGCCCCCTCGCTAATGCAGAACGCCCCGCTAAGCATGCTTTCTTCCCATACCGTGTCGTAATCATACACCCCCCCTGGGCCTGATGCCCTACCAAATCCTTTTCGCAACCATCTTATACCTCTCCACGCTTTCAAAGCCTTCTTCCGTCCGGCACCCATCTCTACTCCTGTCGGCCGCCATCTTTTCTCTCTCCCTCAACCTCCTCGCGCCCTCCGGATCATCCATGTATATCCATCTCCTCTTATCCTCATCCACCTCGACCACGCCCCACCCGCCGACTCTTTTGCCTTCAGCGCAGATACTATTCTCGCTTTCCCGCTTCTTCATATCCATATACCGTCTCCGCGCGAACGACAGCAAGCACATCCCCAGAACAAGCTTGAGCGCGAGGAGTAGAAGGAAGAGGAGAAGGAAGAAGAGAAGCATGGTGCTGAAGGCTATGACGTCGTCCGTCGTAAGGTATGCCGAAATGGTGAAATAAGGAGTGGTGTCGCCAGACGGGGCGGTCCCACCGCCGAATGTCGAGCGGCCAAGCGTGCGCCGGAGTATGTTGTCGACGTGGTGCAGCGCGGCGGTTGTAGCGGGGGAAGACGTCGTCTCCTCGGCAGCGGAGAGTGAAGTGGCGGTGCTAGGAATGGCGACAGGCATGTGAGTGGCGAGGAACATGTGGTAGGTCTGCACCGAGGCGCGGATGAAGAGACACGACAAGGGAATAACGGGCAAGCCGAGGCGGCGGGTGAGATTCTGGTCCGCGAAGGCGTTGGAGTAGTAGTCCTTTGCAAGGACGTCGAGGAAGCGTCCGTAGATGGCGGGCTTGATGAGGTTGAATTTCGTGATGTAGGCGTGCTTGATCCAGTCGACAAGCATTTCGGAGCCGAGCACGAGAAGAAAGGGGCCCATTATCTGGCCGGTCCAGAAGGGGAAGATGGTGAACGACTTCGGGAGGATGGAGGAGCGGATGAGAGGAGTGGAGTTGTTGTTGCTCAGGCTGAGGCCGCCGGTTTCAATGATGTTGCGGGCGGCGATGATCGTGAGCATGAGCCAGAGCTGGAAGCGTTCGACGACATCGGCGCACGTTAGTTGGAAAAGGTTATCTTTTTCGAATTTCTTGAAGACGGTGGATTTGATTTCGACGAATTGGTTCGACATTAGAAGTGTGAGGAGGGCGTTGGAGTAGGAGTTGACAGCGACGTTCAGAGTAATGACCTGGTAGAAGAGCGCTGTAGCGTGGACGAGGTTGTACATAAGGGCCAACATGAACAGCCAAAGCGGTCGTAGAACTTTACTCCGGCCATCAGGCTTGCGTTCAAGCGCCTCTTCAGAAAAAAGACATTCAAGCACATCTTGACCGATTGCAGAGAATAGACGGTCACAGACCTTTATGTACGGTTAGCTGGGTTTGCAGATTATCAGATGTTGAAAACCATACCTCAAGGACATTGTAGATGACATAGAGCTTGATCGCCGCTTGTCCACGGATACCATGGTACATTCTGCTGGCATCAAAGTACATAAGTATCGTACAGCTAATTAGGATCAAGAATCCTTTCAGGATATCGGCCTTGTGTTCAGGTCGCAACGCAGAGGGTCTCGATTTAGTCCGGCGATGGCGCCTGTATGTCGTGCTCCCTCGACGTCTACGACCTGGCTGAGCTCGAGGCCCCGGAATACCGTTACTCTCCTTCTCGTGCGGAAACAGAACATCATCTTTGTTTTGCGTGTCGGATTGGGGAGGACCATCTTGAAATTGAGATATATCAACACTACTTGCGTTTGCTGAGCTGCTTTTCCTGCGCCGCCGTTGCCACATTCTGCCAGCTCCAGCATAGATAAAGCCGCCTATGAATCTAATCTCTTTCCCAGCGTTTTTGACCCAAGACTGAACGAGTATGTAGAGCGCTTTCAGGAAGCGCAACGGCAAAATCGTAAAGGAGTAAAGCCATGCATCTAGACAAGCTAGCGATCCAAACCACAGCACCTGTTCTAATTGTGGTGGCAGGAGGAGAAAATTCTGCAGACGCTCGATCTTGATAGCTGATGACTCGTATATCTTTTTACTCGCGTTTGAACGGTATATAGTTGTAGTAGGCTCGTCCATGGAGAGCTCAAGTTGGAGATATGTTGACAGTGACCACGACGGAGCAGGTAACCCTGTAGAAGGCATGGGAGACGGCATGCTCCCATCAAAACCGGGGCTTTTCGGGGTAGACATGGCCTTCTCGAGTGAAAGAGGGGTGGGCGTTGAACGAAGATTTCTATGAGACAGAAGGCCCGGAGAATGAACGGATCCGTTGACTTTTGTAGATCGGCGTTTCTTCAGTACTGGCGGAGAATGTGTGCGATGCCTTGACTGGGGCTTGGAATCATCTGAGGGATCTTGTGCTTGTGGGGTAGGAAAGAGGTCGCCCTCGCCCTTGTCGTCCCCGAAGGTACTATACCGCCGGTCGGCTCCTTCCTCGCTATAGCCTCCATTCGTGGGCCCTTGTACGTCTTCTTCAATCCTGTTGGGTCCCTTCGAATCTTTCTTCGTCGCAGAACTAGGTTCTGAGGGGCTCCCGTCAGCATTGTTGTCGGCCGAGTGCAGAGGTAAGGGTTGTGGCGACGTTGTCAGCTCGTACATCTTCGTGGACGACAATTTGCGGACCCGTCCCATTCCGTCCTTCTTGGACGCGAGAGCATTTGTCGAGTCACCATCTCGGTTCGTTACAAGTCCGTTCGGCGACTGAGTCACCGCAAGCTTTGAATGAGGCCCAGCTGACAACGCGGATTCAGTGCCGTTCGCTTGGAAATCGTCATCCTCATTGTGCACTCCAATCGCTCGTTTGCGCTTTGGTGTCGAAAGCGGATATACGCTCCAACCTCGGTACTTTTGGCTGGGGGTGTGGTCCGTATCGTCGCCTGAAGGACAGGGAGAGGGTAGTTGTTGGGGATGTCTCTCCGTGGAGCTATCGACAGCTTCCATCGCGGACGGAGACGTCCCCTTCCGATGGGTTCCACGATCCAATTCCTGCGCAAACCGCTGCGTGAACCTGTCGCCATCGACTGCTTGAAGCTGACCAGCCCTTTCTCCATGAAGCTTGGTCCGTCGGTTGTCATCATCGACCAGAGGTGTCATGTTGGCGCAATCTCTTCTGGGCTCCCACGAATGCTTTTCGGCAGCACATCCTTTCGATTCTGTTACAGAGCTATATTTTTTTGTCTTATTGTACCCCGGTAAGAATGCTGGGACAGGCAGGATTCTTACGTTGCGATGCGGCTCTGCGACATCATGGAAACCCTAAATACATCACGTGCTTGACCTCGTCTTCCATTTTTTTGAATGCCTTTCTCTTGAGACATCGTTGGCCTTTATTCGCAGATATTTCGTTTCTTATTACACAACCATGCTGTCTAGATTACAATTCAATTCATCTACCTGGTGTCCTAATCACGGATTATCCTTTGACTGCATCAACTCGAACCAATCCCAATCAGCTGAACCTTTTCCCATGAGTGGCAGCGAACTCCCTGCGCCCGATCTCATGCCTTTCACAAGCTCGTAACCGGGGTATCATTCCAAAAGTATAGGAAAAGCCAGAGGATAACTAGTATCGATCCATCACTCCTTTTCGGGCAGCCCATGCTGCGCCAGTTGAGATCCTTCCACCATCTGGAGGAGCTGTCCCTGACCTTTGGGCCTGAAGTGCCGCTTGCCCGAAGTAATCCGTCGGAGGTGGTCTTCTGTAGGGGTTGGACGACTGTTGTGTTGGAGGAGCAGTTGCGCTTCGTGGCGAATAGAGATCGTGGTACGCGTTTTGACGATTATGTAATGTAGGGTTGTATGCAGTATATCCCGAGGGGCTCGGGCTTATTACCCTTGAATCAGGATATGAAGACTGCATTTCATAGCTGTCTCTTCCTTTCAGGACGCTTCGAGGCACCGGCTTGCGACCATCCGCCAGCGATCCGACAGAAGCAGGCGTCGCACTTCTTGAATAAATCGGTACAAATCGCTTAGGGAAGTTTGCTGCCTCGGGGCTGACAGCATCGTGAGACCCAGGCGTGATTTGACTAGGCGATATCGGAGTAGGACCGGCCCAAGTCGTCTCGTACGATCTATAACTTCCTTGAGAGCTCTGCGTTTGGAATCGATCCAGTCTCGGCTTGCTGGGCGGATAGCTTCGTTCAGAAGCCATCGCTGACGGAGGAGCGGGAGAGTACGGTCGGCCTTCACGGTCGTAGCCCATGGCGCTTGCTGCAACCATGAGAGGCGCTCTCGATCCGAAAGAATTGCTCGATTGGGTCGACATCCGCGATGTCATTCTTGATGGTGGCATTGATCTCGGATGGCGGTTATCATGGCCACACCGACTACTAGGCTGGGATGAGGCCTGCGATGTATGTCTCGATAAGACTGCTTTGTCATCACCGAGGATAGGTAACGTTGGCTGATGCTTCAGCGACCTGCCATCGCTCTTTGCTTCCTCTTGCAATATTTGTCTGTTCTCGCGTTCAATAGCTTTGTTAATTTTCACCCCAACGATCTGAGAAAGCCGCTTGTCGACCTTTCTCCGGCAGTAATTCGCCAGAGATCCGTCCGAGCTTGGGATACGGGGCCACAGAAAAAACACATAGAAGAGGATCGCTAGTATAAGACTCAGAACGGAGAAGAGCCAGATGATCAGGGTGAAGAGCATGCCAAACAAGATTGTCGCCTGCTCTCGATTGCTATGAGCCAGGATCTGAACGTTAACAAAGAATTGCCGGATGGGAGAATTGCTTCCAGTTGCAGCATGCTGGCCGGTTGGGACGAGATTAGCCTGCATCACAGTGTAGAGCGTCGCTGCGTTGATGATTTGCCGAGGACCCTCAGCGAAGACAATTCGCAGCCATGCTATTCCAACATGAGCATGACTCCGAAAGGACTTGGATCATGCTTACCCTCGAATGAGAAGAATGTGAATAGCGCCACGTATTCGGCACCCTTCCGTCCCTTAGTCAATGCGGCAAAGACCAAAAACCTCCGCCATCCTCGACCCTCTTCACCTGTGCGCACCGACTGGACTCGAACGGCAAGCGGGTCCAGGTAACTGGCGGCTACCACTCCTCCTCTGATGACCCTGATCGCTCTCATCCATCTGTAGAAGAGAAGGACCCAGGAAAGAACGATACAGCCGGCAAATATCCATCTGGCGTAAGTGAACGGTATGACGGGCTGCACCTGGCCCGACCAGCGATCAAAGAATAAAAGATTGGCAGCAGTAAAGATATCCACCACGTAGACAGCCACAGATACGAGCAGGAAGTAGTAGAGAACGCCGTAAGATAGGGGTGTCACACAAGATGTGGACTTGAAGTCGGAGAGATTCTGAGCAACTCGAAGATTAGCCCATGGCTAGATAACGAGCAACAGGCTCAACGTACAAAATAGTTCCACTTCTGCTCGGGCCTCCCTTCCTCTTGCTTCTCTCGATCTCCACAACAGCCCATATCCTAATCAACTCGGTTTGTTCTCGAATAGAGCCGCGCAGGGTACTGGAGTATCGAAAGAATACTTAATGAGAGTGATAGCGATTGCTGAGGGAGAGGATGCGGTCCGGCCGTCCAGTAATACTAGGTCCAGCGAGATGTTCCAGAGTACCTCATCTCCCAATGCTGGAAAGTGAATGACGGTGCGGTGTAATGACAATGAGACGATAGGAGGACCGTGGAAACCTGTGAATGCGAGGTGTGATGGTCAAAGATCGCATTGTTGTGAGGTTTATTGAGGCCATTTCAGGCCCTATTGTGAGCGGAGAACGACGAAGATGAGGCTAGGCTTCGTGGTGAATGAAGTCAAACAAGTGCGCAAGTACGTAACAAAGAACGGTATCGCCTTATCAAGGATTTGATCAGGCGAGGCTTATTCCTCATGTAAGGGGTCGCCTGCGACGCAGAAAGCGCTGAGCGTATCCATGAAGTTTCAGGGAGCGTAGAGTAAGCTTGAATGGTCAGCGTATGCGCCAAAGAGTGTAGCCATCTTGTGTATCATAACCGTTGGAGATCTTGGAGATTGACTTGGCGCAAATGTTCCCATCCAACGAACAGCTTCAGCGTGAGGCTCTTTTGCAGCTTCCCGCCCGGAAGGAGCCGTTGCAGCCACAGGGCGCTAGATGGATCACCGTAGGCTATTCTTAGCTCAAATCTAGAGCCGAAGACCAAACTGAAGTACTTGACTCTGGCCGGTCGATGATACTTGGTGAACTGTCAAGTAGTGGACAGTAGCCATGGATGACCGCAAGGAATTTCTCTGTAAGAATGGAAGTTTGAGACTTCCGCAGTTATACAATCTCACGTTGGGCATACCAAGCATCGCAACAATCGTCCCCTACTTATTCTCGCTTGAAGGGAGCATGGGACCTCGACGTCCGAAATCTTGGTCTGTGGATCGAAGAGCTTCGGACTGAGTACCCAGTATCGTTTTATGGACATGGTTGAGAGAAACCACCACATGCTGCTGGTTGCGGTCAAAGATAAGGTAGCTTTCCAGTATGATAACATCCGATTTCCATCGAAGAGTGTAAAGTATGCAAGTAATCAGGAAAAAAATACACCAAATCATCAAACCATCCTAATACACCAGCAAATACAAAAACCTCAGCAGCACCAACATACACCCCGCACCATGCGTCCAGAAAAACATTTTGCGCCCAACACGCTCAAATGAAAAGCCCAAGCACAATGACAAATCCAGCTAAGGACGAGAATCGAGGCTTAAGCGGACAGCTGGGCAGTCGAGAAGGACCGTTGTCGGAGCTTTCGGTGAGTATGGCAGAGGTCGAATGGCGGACATACACTGAACAATTGTTCAACGCCAAAGATGGCGGACACGCATTGTCCAGTCAGTCAACGCCAGAACATACCTCTTCCGTCAAGCCCCTCAACCGTTGTCTATCTTGTATCAGAAGTCAGCTTTACATGTATCGTAGACGCATTAGGCAATACTGCACGCACCTGATCATCCAAGTCGCTGTCATACGGATCCCTGACCTCGTCCGCGGCTTCTCCACCCTGGCCCCGATCGGCACGCCTCAAAGTTCACTTTCATCGCTGTCGTTGCCGTTTCCGCCATCACCGCCGTCACCGCCCTCCCCCTTGCCCGTATCGCCCCCCATGGGGACATCTTCGGAACCTGGATCGTTCCCTTCGTTCTCACCGCTGGCTTTCCCAGCGTTTCCAGTCGTGCTGTCCGGCCCATGCTTCTGGTAACAGTCTCGCCACTCGTTTAGTGCTTTTAAAAAGACATCCGGGTTGAATTCCATCTCGCCCCAAGCCATTGCCCGACCTATGACTTCAATGACCTTCCTGCCAAACGACGCCAAGTACTTCTCGACTTTTGCGTCGTCATCAACGGACTCGATCTCCATGGGCTTGTCGTCGTTGTCTTTTGCTTGAAGCTGAGCCCTCAGCTCCTCATTCTCCTTGCTTAACTTACGCGACTTCTGCAGCTCAAGGAGTGAGTCTTGCTTGGCCTTGGTCTCATTCCGCTCCGCAGTCTTGACTTTCTCGTCGCATTCAGTCTGAGTCGTGGTCGCACGCTCTCTCGCCTCTCTGACGTGCTTGACAGCTACCGCCTTGCAACGTTCCTGTGCACCCTTGATTTTCCTCTCACATTCGTTCTCCGTCTGGGTGCAGCGATCGTCGGCGGCCTTCAGCTTCTCTTCGGACTCTTTCTTGGTTAGAGCCTCCTTCGCCTCTGCGGCTACTACTTTCGCCGTAAGCTCTTGCACCTTCTTGTTCAACTCTTCGTGCTGGTTCGGTCGTGCGGCGAGACGCCGGTTGTTCTCCTCGAGCTGAGTTATCTTGGCGGCTGCCTGCATTGCATCCTGTTCGAGCTGCAACTTCGCGAATTTCAGAGAGTATAGTTGCGCATTCTCTATCTTTTGTGTTGCCAGCTGGTTCTGCAGAGATTTGATCTTAGTTTCTGAGGACTTGAGCTCTTTCTCCGCTTGTCGTCCGCTCTTGGTTTCTTCCCTCGACTTTTGCTCGAGGTGGAGGACCTTCGCCTCCGCCTTTCGGTGTAACTTCTCCAGCTTGGTGACTTCTTGAACGAGGGTTGACGTATCTAACTTGCCTGCAAGCTTCCTACATTCTCTGGTTCTGTCGCCAAGTTGCTGCTTCGTCTCCTGCTGTTGTTTGCTCCATCCGGCTCGCTCTGCGGTGTGACGGTTTTCCAATTTATCGTAGTCCGCGACCGTCTTCTCCATGCGTTCAGCGCGTTGATTGTAGCACTTGATGCGGGACACGTAGACCGTGCACTGCTCTCTTCGCGCCTTCAGCTCCTCTGCGTCTTTTTTTGTCTGATCGAGCAGCACTTGCTGTACGCGGGAAGTTTCAGCAACGTCGGCGTTCTTTCGCTTCAATTCAACTACTTGGTCATTGGCTTTAAGGAGGTCGTTGATATGTTTGGCATCGGAGCGTTCAGAGGCTTCACGTTCTTTTACTTCGGCTTCCAATTGCTTGCGTAGTTCTTCGTTCTCCACAGCCAGTGTCCTATTAGATTCCCGTAGGCGCTGCAACTCTGCAAATGACACGGCCGAGAATGTGAGAGCGATGATTGCAAGTTTCACGTAGGAGAGCCAATTCTGCTGTGTGTGAGCAAGATGCACAGGGGTAGCAGTGACGGGGTTCAGCTCACCTTGACGACATGTACCAGGAGAGAAACAAGGGAATCGAGGATGTCTCCGAGTGGAAATCCGAACCAATACAACACACCCAGCAGCATTACGGCAGCCACCGTGAGAAGCTCGCTCGCAATCATGGTTGCTGAATCTCGTGAACACGTGCTTCTGCTGATGGAACGACTGTCGCTGGCAAACTTTGATGTAGAATTTTGCCGACAAAATGACTTCAGAAGTGCTTAAGATGTGGATAATGAGCTTCGCTATGTCCGACACAATGAGCCCACGAGTGTTGTAAGTGATAGAGGGAACACGTGATTGAGTGATACTACTAGTAGACTGGCTGTTACTGTGTCGCTTCAAAAGAACTTCTCGACGGTAGAATCGCTCTGTATATGATGTCGGACGATCGTGAGAAAGGCAGCAAGGAGGGAAACAAATTTCAGAGAGAGGGAGGATTTCAAAAGTTGAAGTACGTGCGCGCTAAATTTGTTCGAGCAGTGAATGAACAAAGGGATTCAACACGTGTTGATATTGTGAATACTATGTCATATTGATCCCGCCAACACACGCCGAGTACTAACAAGCGGACAACAGCTATGACGGTTTGCCTCATTGACGATGGGCCTTCACTGGTCAATCGGTCCACTGTTATTCAGTCAATGCGTCTTTTGATGGTACGGATGTAGGGGCGCTCGGTCAGTCTTGGGTGGGAACATAGCCACATCGAGTCTATTAACCTAGAATTCTATTGTACACTTTATTGCATCGTAGACCCCTTCAGCTAGTCAGCCGGGGTGCGCCTTCGAACGATGGGATCGACTTACGTGTCACATCAGGGACAATGAACTTCTCGTAGACCAGGCCCACATGAGTGGCCCATCCCGCGACTCTTTGCACCGGAGCTTCCAGCGTCAAAAAGGCACCCTCTTGTATAGTCGCCACTACCTCCGCTCCTACACCGGCATTGACCATGCTTTCGTGCACTACAATTGCACGACCTGTTTTCTGCACGCTTGCCAGGATCGTCTTACGATCCCATGGGTATAATGTGCGGAGATCTATTAGTTCAATGCTGATGTCAAGGTCCTTCTCTGCTGCTGCAATTGCGGAAGAGCAGGTATACAGAGGGTGTCCGTACGAGATCACTGTGACGTCTTTGCCTTCCTTGATCACCTCTGCCCGCGATAGGGGGATTTCGTATGCTTCCGTTGGCACCTGCTCTACCGCAGCACGATATAGGATCTTTGGCTCCATGAAAATCACAGGGTCTTCGCAGGCAATGGCTGCGAGGAGCAACCCCTTTGCCTGTGACGGTGAGCGGGGCATTACGACAGTCAGTCCAGGGATATGCGTGAACAGCGATTCGGGAGATTGAGAGTGATACCTTGACAAGTATAAGAGCCTGGCATATAGCACGAAGGGAGGACTACATACAACGCTCCGTGCCCCACGCTCCCAGTCGGCATCCTGACCACCAACCCACCTGCATGCCCACCCGTCGCCGCCTCCCTATATCTGTACTTCGCCGCCTCATTGACAAATTGATCGAAAGCGGGATATACGTAGTCCGCAAACTGGATCTCGGCCACAGGTTTCATGCCCTGGGCGGCACATCCAATAGCAAAACCCACAATACCCTGTTCGCTCAATGGCGTATTGAACACCCTTTCTGAGCCAAAATCGGTCGCCAGATTCATACTACACCGAAAGACCCCACCGAAAGCGACATCCTCACCGAACACCATGACGCGCTCATCCGAGCGAAGGGCGTGATTCAAGGCGCTGTTGATTGCTTGGAATAGATTGAGGCGGGTTGACGGGGCTCTTGAAGGCAGCGAGGATTGTTGCAAGGACTGCGGCGAGTGGTGAAGGAGAGGAGTCGCAGCATAGTCGATCGGCACGTTCAGGCGAGCAGAGGCAGCGTGGGTAGAGTAGAGTCGGCGGATGAGGCTGGCGTACGCCAGGGCGCGCATTGTCATGGCTGTAAGTACAGCATCTTGGAGAACGATAGAAGCTGCGTGTCCACTTCGAAGACAGATATTTGAGCCAAATATACAGATCTCATCATTATTGGACTTGTAGTAGACGAATGAGTTGACCCACGAAAATAGGGTTCGGTTGGCATCGGCAAATGACAGGCAGGGGGGGGTCCAATGGTGATCCGTACAGTACATGTAGGATGATTCTCAAGGAATGACTCTGCGATCACAGTAAACATGGCTTCAGTATCTCGGACGTGGCCAGCTCTGGCTAGACCTGCACCGAGGCTTTCACAAAGATTATTCACATGTTGCCGTTGCCGGTGTCTTCGAGCCCAAGCGCGACCAAATACCGCAAATGCTACCTTTACGCCCAGATGGTATGCCACAGCAGTAGCCTCGGAGCTTCCTAGATCTGGACTGTCATCGCCTCTGTCCTCCCTTAGCCAGAGTATCAAGGCGGCCAAAGATCGAAAGAGGTATTTCCCAGATTTCAGCGAAAAGATCGTGGCATATTGGCTTCTCGGAAGTGCAGCCAGCGTCTTCGGCATTGTAGTCTTTGGTGGTCTGACAAGACTTACAGAGTCCGGGTACATCTCACACATCACCTCTAGCTTCAGCTATTGACTTTTGCAGGTTGAGCATTACAGAATGGAAACCTGTCACAGGCTCTCTACCGCCCAGCAACGCCGCAGACTGGGACGTGGAGTTCACCAAATATCGAGCATCACCCGAATCCAAACTTCTCAACCCACTTATGACGCTAGAAGAGTTTAAAAAGATATATTACATGGAGTGGGGCCATAGGCTGTGGGGCCGACTGGTCGGTGTCTCATTCTTACTCCCTGCCATGTACTTCATTGCACGGCGAAAGGTCTCGGCGCCAATGGCGACTAAGATCATTGGCATAGCTGGTCTCATAGGGTTCCAAGGCGTACTGGGTTGGTGGATGGTGAAGTCTGGGCTGAAGGATGATCTTTTTGCTCCAGGAAGCCACCCGCGAGTCAGTCAATACCGGCTTACAGCGCACCTAGGGACAGCCTTTCTGTGCTACACCGCTATGCTGTGGAATGGTTTATCGATCCTTCGCACGCATAAGCTGTTATATAATGCGGAAGTCGGTGATGCGGTCATCCGACGTTTGAAGGACCCCAACCTCAAAATCTTCAGAAGATCTGTCGGAGCTCTTGCCGTACTGGTATTCTGCACTGCTATGTCGGGAGGTCTCGTTGCGGGTTTAGATGCCGGTCTGATTTACAACGAATTTCCCAAGATGGGCCTTGGTTTGACACCCCCGAGGTCTGAGCTGTTCTCCGAGTTTTATAGTCACAAGCCAGACAGGAGTGATATATGGTGGCGCAATCCGCTCGAGAATCCTTCACTGGTCCAGCTCGACCACCGAATACTTGCAACCACGACCTTTACCTCAGTACTTGGCTTATGGGCATATACCAAGCTCTCGCCTACATTGAAGAAAGCTCTACCGATTACTGCTCGAAAGGGGATGCATGGCGTTGTGGGCTTCGTATGCCTGCAAGTAATATTAGGCATTAGCACCTTGATCTACCTCGTACCCCTACCCCTGGCCTCGGCGCATCAGGCAGGCAGTCTGGCGCTGCTCTCTTCCGTCATCGTACTCGGAAGTCGGACGTGGATTCCAAGACGGGCCTCAAGACTCCTAGCTCAAAGACTTGCCAAGGCACGATCCCAGCCCAGTGTTCAATCCATCCAACTGAGAGGTTGGAAGACGACCTTCTGAGACATATGCCTGTTGGCGTACGGCCACATACGCTATACCTTCACTCTCGGACAGGTTTGCGGAGCGTTGCATTTCAGGCGTAACTATTTGCATCTGCAACGGATATGGTATGGACCATCATTGACGGGAGACATCTTTAAGCAAGCGATGGGTATGGAATTTTTTCAACCTGTTTAGCAGAAACACGAAAACGCTTTGACTCTGTTAGGATCGCTATACAGACTTTCTTGGTTTCACGCTATTGACCTTGCTTCGCAAATATCATGTAATACGTGATATAGGCCGTGACACATATCGACACAGCAATAACAGTCTGACCTGTCCACCAGATACGCGCCTCTCTCGTAGCTCAATGGGTTTCGATGCTAATTCCCCTCTCACTCGCAATGGGTGTTGATGCAAGGCCAGTCGGGATCCTTGCACCATGCTCCAGTCTGGACAGCATCTCTCGGCTTCTGGAAATGTGATATACATTTGTTCCCAGTTGAATGGTTTGGAGTCTGCGAAGTTACTGTGACATATCGTAAAATCAAAGAAAGTAAATGATCCACCCTTACCCCACTTGGTTTCAGCTTCTGCAAGCCACGGGAGTAGCTCAAGACAAAGGTGCTGATCACATTGTATTGTCCTACATCCTCGTACGCTCGAGAATGGAACGACGGTGGTCTTGGCATTCTCGCTTACGGAGACCTCAAGTCTTCGTTAGCGCTTGTGAACGATAACAGCTTGCCATCAACCACCGAAATACTAGACTACAATTGGTGCACCATGGCGGCCGAAAGCGACCTGATATGGGCCCACAGTGCTCGCAAGTGTGACAGTAGGATGCGAAGGTGCGGCGAGGCATGCCTCTGCTTATCCGCAGAGGGGAACGGTGGATAAGGAACAGAGCAGTATATAATGCACCAACTCGCCATGGAGGGGATACTTCTTCTGCACATTGACCTCGGTGAACAGAATCACAGTCCCATCCGCTAGCGTCTTCTTGCCGAAGTGAAGTGAAGTAAATCTGCCTCGTTGCACCTCATCCTACCTTGTCTTGTTTTACTCGCCCTTGTGCACTCGTACTTGCTACGCTTGCTGTAGTACCATTCGGCTTCTTCTATCTTATGCTGTCTCATTTTACAGTTTGTCTTTGCTAGACGCTTGCAAGTCCAACTGAGGCCTAGCCGACAGGGTACCCTCATACCTGAATTCACACAGGAGTAAGGAGTTCCGACTTCACCTATCGATTTTCGGCCACGATCGACTACCATTCATAAGTCGGACTGTGCTGGTATGTCCTGTTTCTTCGGCTTTCATTTAGCCTACTCTAAAGTTGCCCTTCCTTAATCTCAGCTCCTCGAACATGGCGTCTTTGTCACTACGAGGCTAGCACGCCGAAAGCAAAGGTGGATCATAGGGGTTCAACGCTGATGAAGACTTTCCTTCAAGCACTGCATTTGCCAGAACTGTTCCAGATGGCACGAAAGTCGATCAAGAAGGAACCTGTCCCACATGAGGGCATCTCGGACCTTCGGTCCAGGGCCACTTACGAAAATATACAGCAACATCGCTTTCCCAGCTCCGGAGGTACAATCGTGGATACCGATGTCGTCATGCACGAAGATCTTGGGGAGAGTCAAATCATCAACGTCGACGCAGATCGCACCGAGGAATCCGGTAAGTACGCTCCCCAGGTTAGAATTCGTCACTCACAGCACTGTTGCAGGAAATCACGTCCCAAATGGAGCGGGCCAGCGCAACGCGGCAGTACGCTCTAGTTCTGAAGAGACTGTAGCCCCTGAAGCTTGTGGTGGTCTCGAGATCTTGGGCAGAGGTGTTAAGGAGTTGGTCCAAGCTGTACAGAACTTGCGACACATCGGTATCGAGGATCTCAATCTACCTCTACCGAAAATAGTGGTAGTAGGAGATCAATCCACTGGAAAGAGCTCCCTCATAGAAGGTATCAGGTCAGTCAACCTAGTCGCTCCATGCCATCTCATCTACAGTACAGCTAATAAAGTTCTCAGTGGTATCAAAGTTCCGCGTAAACTAGGCGTCTGCACCAGGGTGAGAGTCTTCGCCCATGCGGACTTCAGAGTTGGCAGACTGACGGATTTGAATAGTGTCCTCTTGACATTAACTTGAGTAAAAGCTCCAAGGCTGAAGACCCATGGATGTGCCAGGTCTCGTTGCACAAAAGATACGTGTACGGAGGGTCACAGGGAAAGTCGCCTAATTCAACCACCGCGACAGTAAAAGAAGGAGCTACTAGAGCTCGCCCACTAGGCCCCTGGATTCTCCAAGACCCAGAAGATACACCTTTCGCCTCCACCACCAAGAAGGATGAAGTAGCCGCTTTGTTGGAGTGGGCTCAGACTGCGACGCTAAATCCTCGTTCACCCCCTGAGTACTATCTGCCTACGTCTCCAAATTTCAAAGGAGACAGAGATTACCAGGTCAAGTTTTCACCCAACGTTGTGCGACTGGACATCACCGGACCTAAATTACCAAACTTATCGTTTACTGATTTGCCAGGGGTTATCAACGTCTCGGATGTTGCAGATGAAGAATATCTAGTCAACCTCGTTAAGAATCTAGTAAAGGAGTACATCAAGGACGATAAGTGTATCAATCTTCTGACGTTGCCGATGACCGATGATCCTGCAAATTCAAGCGCATCAAAACTGATCAGAGATGTCAAAGCGGAAGGTCGGACCGTCGGGGTGCTCACGAAGCCTGATCGCGTCCAAAAGGCGGAGAGCATGGACCAATGGATGCAGATACTCAACGGAGAGAGATTTGTCCTCGGTCACGGCTACCATATTGTGATGAATAATCCAGATACCAGTGTTGACCACGCCACTGCGCGTGCTCAGGAGCGTAGATTCTTTCAAGAGAACGAACCATGGGCCACAGAATTAAAAATCTATGAGCGGTGCTTTGGCACGTTGAAACTCCAAACGGCTCTTTCGACGAAGTTGACTGCGCAAATCCGGGTCAGGTATGTCATTAATCTGATGAGGACAGATTCTGGACACTAAATCTTACGTAGCTTGCCACGCATTACGCAGCAAGTTCTGCACAAGGCCCAACAAGTTGACGAAAGACTTCAGCAATTGCCTGAGGCTCCAACCGGCAATCTGCCGCGACAGCTGCACGAGAAGATCTTTGTCTTCGAAGCTGAGGTGCACAAACAGTTTGATGGTGGGGATCCTACATATCCTTTTCGAAAAGAATGGAACATGTTGGTTCTTGCATTTCGAAAGGTCATGGCGGACTCCCGCCCACTCTTGCTTCAGCCTCCATCAATACGTCCAACTGTCGAACCTGGTACCCCCACTCCTGCTCGAAAGAACGCCTCTATACCTATCATTATCGACTCGGATGCTGAGGATGACCCAAGAAACTTGACACCAATTCCGGATCGTACGAGTTCTAGCAAGAGACGAATCAAAGTGGCTAGCCCTCTAGACCCACCTTCAAAGCGCTCGAGATTGGGTGATATTCCGCTCTTCACACCCGAAAAAGCGCTGCGTAAAGCTTCCTACTCCAAAGGCTTCAGTTTGAATGACGTGCGTCTAATATTGCAAGAGGCTCACGTTGGATTGCCGGGGCAGACCGATCCTAAAGCCATTGATAGGATGATATCTCTGAGCCTCAAAGCTTGGAAAGAGCCGCTAGACCATTTCCTCGACTCTACTATCGAGATGTGTCAAAGCATGGTATTGGATCAAGTTGCACAAGCCTTTTGTCAGTGGCCTGGAACTCTTCTCAACTCCGAAGCCTCGGATATCTGCACGTCCTTCCTTGAACATGCGAGAGGAAGCCTACGAACCACAGTGGAGAATATACTCAAGTGGGAGATGTACAAGCCAACGACCTACAACGAGGAGGCCATGAAAATAGCGTGCGATAACGCACTCAGCTTACTTAAGAGTGGGCGTCGAGAGCATCGCGCTCGAAAGTTTTTAAGCGAGCAAGATACAGACAATGATAACAAAACACCCAGTCGTCAGCCTTTCAAGGAAAGACTAGCCAAAGTGACCGATGTCCAATTGGGACCGGACCCTTTCCCTCAAGAAGTTGAAGCAATGAGTGTAAGTCTCAGAGCTTTTAATTCAAGCATAGATAGCTGATAAGGTCTAGATTGTCAGAGGATACTACGAATGTGCATTCTCTCGATTTGTCGACAATGTCTGCCAGGCGATTTCATGTGAGCTGTTCGGTACCTGCCGTGCCGAGCTAGGCCAGGTCCTCACAGAGAGACTTGGTCTGATGGAGAAAGATGGTTCGTTCAAAGACCCATACTCAGCGACTGGTACTGATTGACCATATTAGATCACGAGCGTTGTGCCATACTTCTGGCAGTAAACCCAGCAAACGAGCGGGAGCGCCTGCAATTGAAGAAAGAGAAAGAGAAGTTAAAGAAGGCGGAGACTTGGCTTGAAGGACTGATCGAGAGTGAGACAAATCGGGCTGAGGGGTAATAAGGTAGCACTACGCATCATGTAGTAGTCTGATCTTGCGATGTCTGGCTGTTCGTCTGGTAGAGATCTGTGCTGCTTGTTCATGCCGCATTATGCAGGTTTCAAAGATCTGGACTTGTGGATTGTAGCTACACCGTGATAGTGTACATGAGAGTTTTAGCTTGCCACAAAGTACTTTGCTCTACTGCGTCTCAACCTAGGAATGTCTAAGGTAGTCGCTTGAACTAGGGTTTGAACTTTCTAGCTTGGGCACTCGGTGATGATAGTGGTCGCTCTTCTTCTCCAAGTGTTATACTGGATAGCCACCAAGTGCCAGCTTAGCATCGCCTGTCCGACCGCAATACCAAACGTGCTGCGCACAATTTCGGATTGGTGTCTACATGGATTGTTACTGCAACCTCAAGTTCTAGGGTGCCATGACACGCTCCTGACTCTTCCACCAAGGGTATCTAAGTATTGTATCTCCGAACACTTACGACGGAGGTGCAACCCTGACTGTAGACTCGGTGATCATGGCAGATGAATTGGCGGGCCGGACGGCCAACCTCCATCTTGATGAGGTAACAGGAGAGAGAGTGAGGTCGGTCCCAGATACAACCCACTTAGCTTGCGATTTCACTAACAAGCCAACAGCAAGAGCGAACTCAAAAAGCGCATCAAGCAACGCGAGCAGGACGAGAAGAAAGCCGCCAAAGCTGCAGCAGCTCCCCCTAAGGTCCAGAAGAGTACATCTGCTGAGGAGGAGGAAAGCCACCTTACGCCTAACGTTAGTTTCGGCTCGTGCAGTGCGCATACAGGTTTCTTGAAGGACTCTCAAGCTGACTCTGTTCTCTAGCAATACTACGAGATCCGATGCGCAAAGGTCCAGAAACTCCGTCAAAACAAGAATCCTGATCCCTACCCTCACAAATTCCAAGTCACCACAGACCTACGAGACTTCCTGAAGGAATATGAGAGCCTCAAGCCCGGCGAGCACAAAACAGATGTGGAATGTCGCATTGGAGGGAGGATATATACCAAACGTGCCGCCGGCTCCAAGCTGGTGTTCTACGATGTCCGCGCCGAGGGGGTCAAGGTGCAGATAATGTGTCAGGCTCAAGAAGCGGCGGGGAATTCATCCTTTGAAGACCAACATGAACATCTACGTCGAGGGGACATCGTCGGTATCATCGGTTATCCTGGCCGTACAGCGCCGCGTAATCGACCCAACGAAGGCGAACTATCTATATTTGCGAATGAGGTAATACTGCTTACGCCATGTCTACATCAGATACCCTCGGAGCACTACGGGCTCAAAGATCAAGAGCAGAGGTACCGGCAACGATACCTCGATCTAATTATGAACGACAACTCACGCAACGTATTTGTCACGCGATCCAAGATGGTAACGTACATCCGGAGATACTTCGACGAGAAGGACTTCATAGAGGTGGAGACGCCCATGATGAACGCAATAGCCGGTGGAGCGACGGCCAAACCCTTTGTAACCCATCACAACGACCTCAATATGGATCTGTTCATGCGCGTTGCCCCCGAGCTCTACCTCAAGATGCTGATCGTCGGCGGCTTAGAGCGTGTCTATGAGCTTGGTAGGCTCTTCCGTAATGAAGGCGTGGATCTGACGCATAATCCTGAGTTCACTACTTGCGAGTTCTATATGGCTTACGCGGATGTCTACGACATAATGGAGATCACGGAAGACCTTGTTTCAGGTTTGGTGAAGCATATTACTGGAGGCTACACGACCATTTACCACACGCAAGCCGGCGAGAAGTTCGAGGTTAACTGGGAGAAGCCCTGGAAACGGGTCGAGATGATCCCTGCTCTGGAGGAAGCATGCGGCGAGAAATTCCCACCTGGCGTTGAACTGCATAGTGCCAAGACGAACGAGTTTCTCAAGGCTGTACTCCAAAAGATGAATGTCGAGTGTACGCCCCCGCAGACGAATGCTCGAATGATCGACAAACTCGTTGGGGAGTTCATCGAAGAGACGTGCGTCAACCCTACCTTCATCACTGGTCACCCACAGATGATGTCGCCTTTGGCCAAGTATCATCGCAACAATCCAGGGCTGTGTGAACGCTTTGAAGCCTTCGTCTGCAAGAAGGAGATTGTTAATGCTTACACCGAGCTGAACGATCCGTTCGACCAGCGCCTACGGTTTGAGGAACAGGCCAGACAGAAGGATCAGGGGGACGAAGAGGCTCAAATGGTTGACGAGAACTTCTGCACCAGCTTGGAGTACGGATTGCCGCCTACGGGCGGTTTTGGTATGGGTATAGATCGGTTGGTCATGTTCTTGACAAATCAGTACAGCATCAAGGAGGTGCTTACTTTCCCATTCATGAAGGAAGAAGTCGGTCAAGGCAAGGAGAAGAAGCCGGCAGCGGAAGTCGTTGGAGTGCAACCTGGAGTAGAAGAGGGCATCCGTCAGTCAACCTTTTGGAAGCCCCTGCCTGGAACTTCTGCTTATGAATTATACAGCGCACAAATAGATACGTCCTAGCCTGATGATGCAATAGACGACTCACGATTAATTTCACATCCGCTACCAGCATGTACCCCTTTATTCTTCTACCTTCACATTTCCACAATGTCACACGCAAAAGCTCTTCCTCGATGAATCGAAATCACTGCTTATGAGCCAAGCCAGACAATAGTTGACTTTAGGTAGGATGACGCAAATGGAAATTATCCGATGAGTCTTGGGACTGTTCTTCTATTTCTCGATGTCGAGGAGCAATCTGCTCGATCTTGATCCTTGCTGCCGTGGAGGTTCGCCACTCAAATGACAATCAGAGCATTACTGGTGTTAGAGACAAGTGATGTGGTTTCCTATCTCGGTTGATATTGACCGCAGTCCACTTCACATCCTCGAGTCCACACAAACGTCATTGGCGCATTCACACCCAGATCATAATCTGAAATCTCTTCATTGTTCCACGTCACATTCCGCCATAATCTCACCTATAAAACCTCAAGCCTCGATTCTAGATCAATCTCTCCTGAAAATCCAACCTCGCCAATCTAGCTTCAGCCACCACAGTACTCGAACCACATCAAACATCCCATACCACCACCTCCCATACCTCTCCGAAGCAATTACCTACCAACAACCGCGACGATGGCAGACGACGAAAATATGATTCACAATGACTTCGTTGACATTACCATCCACACCGCCAAGTGTGATACCTGCAACAAGCACAATAAGAGCGTCATGAAGCAGTGCGTCAAGTGCGGCATGAACTTCTGCACCCCATGCTGGCTGCACCGCGGCGATGGCACGCACATCATGAACAGCGGGGACAGTGGGTATGCTGGCGCTTTGGCGAACAAAGCCCAGCGGGAGAAATTCCTCAAACCCTACGGTGGCAACGTCTTAAAAGAGTCTAGTAAGAGCCCTTCGAGATCCAGTACTAAGAGCCCGTCATGCGTGGGCAGTACCCCGAAGCGAACGAGGCGCACGAGACGACGCCGGGTTATCATCGAAGAGAGCGAAGACGAGGAGATGGATAACATTGAAGAGCAAGACGAAGACTGCCCCGGACCCATAACCACCGAGCAAGGATTGAGTTCACGGCGCCGTGGCAAGCTCTCCGGCTTGCGCGTCGAAGAACCCGCGTCTCCTAGCACTGAAGGCCCATCCAATCAGCCCACTTCAGCTGGTTCGCAGTTTCCGGAATGCGAGGATATCCCGGACTTTGACGCTCACCAGGTGGACTTCGGCACCAACACCGTCGACCTCGACGACACCATGGCCGGCGTAGACTCCCTCCTTGCTCTCGCCGCCGGCCCTCCTAGCTCGCGCCGTAGCCTCTCCAATAACGGTCCAGAGGTGAGACTCCGTGGCGGCGCCGGCAGCGTGGCGGCTTTAGGGGACGTCAATGACGCGTACCAGAACCACGATACGAGTGCCTCTTTCTTTGCAGCGGACAGCGAGAACATCATCGAGCAGCACGCCCGCCATCTCCCCCAGGATCACGCCGACATCCAAGCTTTGAGCGCCTTCACGCCCAGCGATCCGGTTTGGCAGAGCACACCCGCCGCTTCCTCGCAGCTACTCTCTGCTTTGTTCCCGGACGACATCGATTTCAATCAGGCGCTGTGGTCGAGCACTGCTGCTGCGTTTGGAGATGGTTTGGGCAGTAATGAGGAAGATCTTTGGGACAATTTCCTCTACAGCAACGAGACTGCGATCAAAGGCGATAGTGCCGAGGCGACTGCGAGTAGGTCTCGAACTGTGAGCGGCAATGATGGCTTCGATCAGGGATGGACTGTTCCGGAGGAAGAAGATGTGGAGGAAGGAGAGATCAAGGAGGCCGGAGCCGGGGGCAGATAGCACGTAGCCCGCGATGTGCGACGTCCGCCTGTGAGCCAGTGTCTCTGGCGGCATGTGGCTTGCGGTGCGCGGTGTGCGACCGCGAGCTCGGTCGGTTGTAGGACAGTCAAAGTTTATGGGCGGACTTTTGATGTTTCTTTAGAAGACATAGACAAAAGCAGGGGGTTGTTAGCATAGCATGTTGTTACTGTACATACTTAGCCGGTGGAACGGGGCTGGATAGTGCATACTCTCGACCAAGTCAGGAAAGTTTCTCACCAAGTTGATGTGCGATGGGATACTGTGAGCTAATGCTAAGGTGTCGCTCATGGTTGTTATGTAGCCCACAACTCACGATGTGAATGACCAAAGCAGAGTAGATTCATGGGACAAAGAAGACTAATCTCCCGAGCAGCGAATTACCACATGAGCCATTCGCCATCGCCGGAAGAGCACATGACCTGTTTGTCACGATCTTACGATGGCCCCCATGCTGAGTTGAAAGACAAATTTGAATGGACTGCGAGCTAACCCGGCGTCGACTTCGTATCTATCTACAGTCTTTAGTGTTTAATACCGCTTGTAGCTACAAACCCCGACGGTCAAGGCCAAAAATGGCGTGGACTGGCAAATCGCAGAAACACTGCCATGACTGCCGCGAGCATAACATGATGGAGGAGCATTGGTCATGCAGCTGTCCCTATACCTGATGGGAACTTTCTACGGGGCTGTGTTCCTGAAGAAAAGTCGACGGCTGGACGGTGACACGGCTACACGGCTTTTGTCTGAGACAGCCTGGGGAATAGCTTGACTGGTCTCTCTGGATGTGTGGAACGTACATATGGACAGCCTCGTACAAACCCAACCATCTGTTGTTTCGACAGCAAATCTACAAGTTTCGCGATCGAAGGAACGAGGGTCCAAAGAGGGCTGGCATGACGGAATGTTTCCGCCTAGGCTGCAGTGCAACCGCGTGTATGCTTTTGCCTTTGAAGACTCAACTTAAGAAGCGGTTGCCAGAAGCTCAATCTTTTGCAGGTCTGCTGTTGCTTCTACAAGATGGCAAGCTACGAAGGTAGCTGAAAGGTCCTCTTGCAAACAGAAGTTGGCCACTGACGTAGCATCAGTCGAACACAACATTTCCAACCAGCAATCCGACACTTCTCAAAATCATCCCCCTCGCCTTCCTGACCTCTCCACCTTCTTCTCAGCTCTCGAACAGATCGATACATCCAATGTCTCCAACAGTAACGCGGTACCCACTCCTGTCAGCGTCGCCGCTCCGTTTCGCATGCTGGCAGATGCGTTAGGCATACTGAGTCGAGAGCTGGATAATGGCAGCGATCTCTTGGAGCAGATGAGGCAGCAGTTGATGGGAGATGCGGAGATGCCGCCTAGAGAAGTGCAGGGTGTGGGACAGGAGTTTCTAGACGGTGAGCTCATCAGCCCCCGAAGGAATGTCTGTCGATATAAATCTCATCCTAAACCATGTGCAGAGCTTGACCGCGTACCCAAGAAGTCCCTCCAGCCCGCAGATAATTGCCCCATCTGCAACAACCCTTTCCTTGAGGGTAAGCAGATGCCTCATTCACGCGGAGATCGCGGTCTTTGAGCTAATCGAATGCGCTCGACGCAGATCCTTACCCTCTTGTTGTACGCCTTCCTTGCCACAAAGACCATATGTTCGATCTAGAGTGTATAGCACCTTGGCTTAGACTTCATGCTACCTGTCCACTGGACCGCAAGAACCTCGTCAAAAAGAAGGAGCCGCCACCTCCGCCCTCAAAAGAAGAGGAAGAAGATGGCGAGTACGATGATTACTATGCCTAGGCGGTCTTACATCTCAACGACCATAATCTATGAGCCGAGCCTCAAGAGCATAAGCTTTCTTTCTGTGCAAACCATGCGCACAAGAAAGTCGGCGCAAGTAAGCCAGCTCTGTCAAGCCTTGGAGCCATGGTACCAGCTGAAATGGAATGGTGATGGGGTTATCTGCTTCCTCAGGGAACCGCTCACAGCTCTTCGTGGCTGTCACGAGTTGCGCAGCCTCCTCCGGTGGGATCGAGGCTCCTGCGGTTTAGCTATCCATACGACAACACTGTGCTCTCATCTCCTGCTGGCCGCACGACATCATCGAATATACGTCGAGTTGGCATGCGTTTCCAAATATCATCAAACCTAACGTATTATATCAGGCGGTGGTAGATCATCAGCCCCAAACGAACAAAAGAGAGTTGGGTGTTTCACGTAGTGACCAAGGGAGCAAGTCCGTCGTGACGGAGTAAGGAGCAGACACGAGCAGGCGTGATACGAATTTGACCTTCGGCAGTGAGCTCTTCTACGTGTACTGAGTGAATCGGTAACCGTCGAAACAAAGTATGGTTTGGCGTAAATAGATTAGTGCTAAGGTAGCCCGGACTCTGTCTGTTGTACTCGTATCGTACTTCGTATCCACGGGGTTAAATGTTAGTACGACAGGGGTTTATTTCGGTCAGAGCTGGGCAAAATAAACCCTTGTCACGCTAACAATTAACCCCCTGAACACGAAGTAGCTCTGGTGGGCTTGTGCATAGATTGTTACAAGGGGTTATGCTATGCCGTGAGCTACCTTAAGTCCGTTTGACCTGTTTTCTTGTCTGCTCCAAGAAATGAACGGGAGCTTGCAAACATCCGGTTTCAGATTCCCACAAAATTAGCACCAAGACAATCTGGATGCCTGAATAACTTCCAATTTTGAGTTGTCGGGCCCGAAATCCGTTTCCTTTCCGTGTGCAGGGCTCCACGCGCCAAGCGATAAGGATTTGCTCATTGGTGTCCTCCGTTAATAAGATTCATCAAGGATCAATTGACAACAACACGGCATCCCACTCAGCCGTATCCGAGCCACATCCTGGCTCGAGCAGAATGTCAGATTTTAGGATAACTTTTAGGCAGTCATATAAAGCTGACATTGCAGTCCTGTTCTGCAAGTGTTGTCCCCATGTCTAGCCATTACTCTCCCTTCCGTGCTTTTCCTTCATCGAGCGTCTTCTGAGAATCTCCTTACTTTCTCTGGCTTCCATGGCTTCTGCTGGAGTATGGGGCTCCCTTGCCCAGTCTGAAGGTGTTGCCGAAGCAGCCCTCAAGAAGGTCGAGAGCCAGCTGTCATCGACTGAAAAGCATGATTCCGAGAGTACAGATGAGTCGAGCGAGCTTCCTGATAAAGAACGGGCCGACGAGGAAGTGTTCCAGCTCGCTCGTCAGCTCACCCAAAACTCGGTCAAAACCGCAGGTGGAACATATCAAAATCCGTTCGAGAATACTGATAATCCGACGTTGGATCCACTCTCTGATCATTTCCAACCTGAAGCATGGGTGCGAACGTTGATAGGGTAACCCATAATTACAGAAGTAATAAAGTACAAGTCTAAGAATTCGCAGCATTCAGTCACGAGATCCGCAAAGGTATCCAGAAAGGACAGCCGGGATTGCGTTTCGGAATCTCAGTGTCCATGGATTCGGAAGTTTTACCGACTATCAGAAGTGAGTCCAAGATGCTCGGTCGCAGGAAGAAGGTACTGATAGCAATTCGCTCTCTGTAGGACATTCGGCAACTATCCTTTATCGATCGCAAGCTTGTTCAATAACGTCACTGGCAGGGGCAAACGGAAGATACAGATTCTACGTGGCTTTGAAGGTTTGGTCAAGAGTGGGGAGATGTTGGTCGTCTTAGGGAGACCAGGTTCTGGTTGTTCAACTTTACTCAAAACTTTAGCTGGAGAAACTCATGGCTTTTACGTCAATGACGGCTCATATATCAATTACCAAGGTAAGCAGACTATATGATCTTGTCTTTTTCTCCAAAAAAGACTATTGTAGGAAGCCGCAACAACTGAAACTTCGTATAGGTATTCCGTAAGTGTATATTTCAGCGCATGTGGTTTGTGTCTGACCAAAGCAGGATGGAAACTATGCATTCTGATTTTCGGGGGGAGGTGAGATGTTTCCCTCCCTGAGAAAGAACCAGACTGACCCACTGACCCAATTAGTGCATATATCAAGCCGAAGTCGATGTTCATTTCCCTCAACTCACCGTCGGGCAGACCCTGAATTTTGCTGCTCAAGCGCGTACTCCAAGGAACAGGCTACCAGGCGTCAGTCGCGAGCAGTATGCTAAACATATGACCGACGTCATCATGGCCATCTTTGGTCTCTCGCATACGTGAGTAATTCTTTTTCTAGATTATTGATGATGATGCCGTAGACGACGTCTTACATCTTTCGCAAAGCGCGGTGAAAAATCAATGCCCCATTTGACTATCCGACCGAGATTGGTTCAACTTTGGCTTCCAGGTACTAACTGCTATACCAGGTTCAACACCAAGGTTGGGAATGACTTTGTACGCGGCGTGTAAGTCATATTGCCTAAACCCCTATTACCTCCTTAGCGTTTCGAGTTCTTGAGACGTGTCGAAGCGTCATCAGCTCTGAGGAGATGCTCCATGGCTCATAATCCCTGATTTCAAGTGGAAATACTGACTCTGGAATCCTTGAAGATCCGGTGGCGAGCGAAAACGCGTCAGTATTGCAGAAGCGGCCCTGGGAGGTTCTCCACTACAGTGCTGGGATAACAGCACTCGTGGTCTCGACAGCGCAACGGCCCTTGAGTTCGTCAAGACACTCAGGTTATCGACCAAAACGTCAGGATCTACGGCAGCCGTGGCAATATATCAAGCCTCACAAAGTATCTATGATATCTTTGACAAGGTCGTGGTTCTGTATGAAGGTCGACAGATCTACTTTGGGTCCACTACAGCCGCCAAAGCGTTCTTCGTCGACATGGGCTTCCACTGCGCAGAACGCGCAATCACAGGAGACTTTCTAACGTCACTGACTAATCCTGTGGAAAGGATCGTCCGCGAAGGCTTCGAGCACCTGGTGCCCCGCACCCCGGACGAGTTTGCTGCAAGATGGCAGCAGAGTGAGGATAGAGCCCTGTTGTTGAAGGAAATCGAAGACTACGAGCACACGTTCCCGTTGGGCGGCCAGCAATTGAAAGCCTTCAAGCATGCTCGGCAGGCGCAGAAGGCCAAATGGCAGCGTGCAAAATCTCCTTACACACTGTCTGTGCCCATGCAAGTCAGGCTTTGCACCTCCCGCGGCTTCCAACGACTACGCGGCGGTACGTAACTTTCGGAGTATTTATTACCCCTTTCTGAGGTTTTCGAGAAGGGTGAAACATGTCTGAGCTGTATCCGCTCCCAAAGCATGCAATTCTGCTCATTGTATTGACTGAAAAGAGGAATGCTGACTCCGAAACTTACTTAGATGCTTCCTTAGCACTCACCGGCGCTTTCAGCAATGGTATCCTAGCATTAATCATCGGCAGCGTCTTCTACAACCTACCGCCGAACACAGGAAGCTTTTTTAGCCGTGGCGTACTTCTGTTCTTTGCTGTACTGCTCAACGCTTTCAGCAGCTTTCTCGAGATATTAACATTGTATGCACAAAGACCCATTGTCGAAAAGCAATCCATGTACGCATTCTACCACCCGTTTTCAGAAGGCATCGCATCCATGATATGCGATTTGCCTAACAAGATAGCCTCCTCGATCATGTTCAACATCACCCTTTACTTCCTGACTAATCTGCGGCGGACACCCGGGGCCTTCTTCACATTCTATCTGTTTTCGTTCCTTTGCTTGTTGACCATGTCAATGATCTTTCGAACAATTGGTGCTATGTCACGAACTTTGGCCCAGGCAATGGCGCCTGCGGCCGTTTTTATGCTTGCTCTGGTCATATACACTGGGTTTACGGTCCCTATTCAATATATGCATCCTTGGTTCAGATGGATCAATTACCTCGACCCAGTCGCCTACGCATTCGAAGCTTTGATGATCAATGAGTTCCATAACCGGCGATTCGACTGTTCTGTTTACGTGCCTCAAGGACCAGGCTACGCCAACGTTGCCCCGGACGAACGGGTGTGTTCTGCTGTCGGGGCGGCTCCTGGCGCAAGTTTCGTTGAGGGTGATACTTATATCAAAGACAGCTTCAGTTACTATGCCCCCCATCTATGGTAAGTCCATACACCATCTGACGGTCCAAATCCCTACGCGTCTAACTATTTCACCCCCATAGGAGAAATCTAGGCATTCTTCTCGCGATGACGGTGGGCTTCTGCATGATATACCTGGTGGCCACCGAGTACATTTCCTCGCAAAAGTCAAAAGGAGAAGTTCTCCTCTTCCGACGAGGTCAGGTGCCAAACTCAAGAAAAGAAAATAACGACGAAGAGGGGGTGGTGGATGATCGACCCTCGGCTCATGACATGGTTGCGCTCCAAAAGACCAAGTCCGAGGTGCCCCCAAACATCCAGAAACAGACCGCAATATTCCATTGGGCTGCAGTCAAATATGACATCAAGGTTAAGGGTGGAGAAAGACGGCTACTTGATGATGTCGATGGATGGGTCAAGCCAGGAACACTTACTGCGGTAAGCGATACATTTCTTCACATTGAATGTTCCGAGGAACCTACATGTTGTGATATAGCTCGAGCTGGTAGCGCGAAGATTCATGCACTGGATCAACGACACCCGCTCCCGGAGTCGCGCGCTTTCTCTCAGGCAACTATTGTTTTGGATACGAAATTTCCTATATGCGCAGGCTGACTATTTCTACTATCCAGCTCATGGGGGCTTCTGGAGCAGGCAAGACTACCTTACTTGATGTCCTGGCCAGTCGGGTCACCATGGGGGTCGTCTCTGGCCAGATGCTCGTCAATGGGCGTCAAAGAGATAGTGGTTTCCAGCGAAAGACCGGGTATGTTCAACAGTCAGACCTGCACCTCGCTACTTCAACAGTTCGTGAGGCGCTCAATTTCAGTGCTCTGCTTCGCCAACCCAAGACTACGCCAACCAAGGAGAAGCTGGCGTACGTTGACGAGGTCATCAAGCTTCTCGAGATGGAGGCTTATGCGGATGCTGTTGTCGGTGTGCCTGGTACGTATCGTTGCCTACGTTGATTGGAAATTAGAACATTGATTGTGGTACTAGGGGAGGGCCTCAACGTCGAACAGCGAAAACGTCTGACTATCGCAGTGGAGATGGCTGCTAAGCCTGCCCTGCTACTCTTCCTTGACGAGCCAACAAGTGGACTAGACAGCCAGACAGCTTGGGACATATGTAATCTCCTCCGAAAACTTGCAAATAACGGTCAGGCAATCCTGTGTACCATCCACCAGCCTTCGGCGATACTGTTCCAGTCCTTCGACCGTTTGTTATTCCTCGCTAGTGGTGGACGTACCGTCTACTTCGGCGACATTGGTGAGAACAGCAAAACATTGACTAGCTATTTCGAAAAGAACGGGTCTAGACCTTGCGGCATCGAGGAGAATCCGGCAGAATGGATGCTTCATGTTATTGGGGCTGCTCCGGGAAGCCAAAATGACATCGACTGGCCTCAGGTGTGGCGAGAATCTCCAGAAAAGCAGAATATTCGGGAAACCTTGACCGAGATGAAGGATGATCTAAAGCACCAAATAGTTGACGACGATTCGACGGCCTTGCGTGAGTTCGCAGCCCCACTTAGTGTCCAATTCTTTGCTGTCAGCAAGAGAGTCTTCGAGCAGTACTGGCGTACGCCCTCTTATCTGTACTCCAAGGTCCTTCTCTGCGCTGGTACAGCACTCTTCATAGGTTTCTCCTTCTGGGATTCGCCACTCAGCCTTCAGGGTTTACAGAATCAGCTCTTTGCCATATTCATGTTGATGACTGTGAGTGACCTACCTCCTCCAAACACCCTCCATCCGCATCAATGCCGCGATAACTTGATGACCCATGAACTACTTGTACTCGAGATGACTGCCCATGGGCCGGCTGTGCCCACTTGTGCGCCTATTTTGCAGGACAAGCTTGAGCCGGCGCCCGTTGCTTGGTCTTGTTACGAAAGATGAGATTAGCTTCTGCTGACCGCTCATCCAGATCACTGGGAACTTAAATCAGCAAATCATACCACAGTTCGTTGCTCAACGAGCCCTCTACGAAGCCCGAGAAAGACCCTCCAAGACCTACTCGTGGAAAGTATTCATCGTGTCTCAAATCCTTGTGGAACTCCCATGGAACACCCTCATGGCTGTTATCATCTACTTCTGCTGGTATTATCCCATCGGCATGTATCGGAACGCCATTCCTGAGCATCAAGTTCACGAACGTGGCGCGCTCATGTTCCTGCTGATAATGGCTTTCTTACTGTTCTGTTCGACCTTCGCCGATATGTGTATAGCCGGCATTGAAAGTGGAGAAACGGCAGGCAACATAGGCCAGCTGCTATTTTCTCTCACGCTCGTCTTTTGTGGGTAAGTTGGAGCTCTTACAGTGCTTTGCACGGGTTCGAGAGATGTCTGACTCTGACCATGCTATAGTGTCCTTGCCGGTCCCTCTGCTCTACCCGGATTTTGGATCTTCATGTACCGGGTATCGCCATTTAACTATCTTGTAGATGGCATGCTCTCGACAGGTGTCGCCAACACCAGGGTCACTTGCGCGTCATACGAATACAGTACCATCCAGGCCCCTGCTGGGCAAACCTGTGGTCAATATCTCCAAAATTACATCAACGTTGCAGGCGGCTACGTGCTAGATCCGAATGCTACCCAGAATTGCCAATTTTGTGCCGCTTCGTCCACGAATGTGTACTTAGCACAAGTTAGCTCAAGCTATTCGCATCGATGGCGGAATTTGGGGATTATGTGGGCATTCATCATCATCAATACCTTGGCAGCATTGCTCTTGTACTGGTGGGTAAGAGTACCGAAGAAGCAGAAGGTTCAGGATACACCGGACGTGGATCCGGCGTCGCGGGTGCAAACTCGTTCTTCGAAGCCAACATAGATTATTCAAGGGGTTGGTTGTACAGCTCTAATATTGGTGTCAACGGTTAGACTTGAATTATCAGCAGCTGGATAGTAAACTACATTGATTGTTGATTGCACCCGAGTCTTCCCTCAATCTATAGCAGGCTTGAGGAAGCAAGCCATGCGGCAGCAGGGTGCTCCGATGAGCGGCTTGCCTGGTGGAATAATGCTTCGCAGGCTTGAGAAATGTTCTGGCAGCACAGTACCGAAATTATCCGAAGCTCGACCAGTGGCGACTCAATACAAAAGTAAAGCAAATCGTTGGGGGACAGCATTTTGCTTTAGAGGACCCAGAAGAAACAGCAAAAACAAGCGATCAGATAGAGTTACCTAGAAATGGACACTAATCATGCCCAATGCTACAGACGCATATCGGAGACTTTACTACTCAAACACCGAAGCACTCCAAAGGACGGTTGTGACAGTACTTCAGAATAAGTGTTTGGGGGAGGTAACCTTGTCTGTTGCTGTCCAGCCCCTGTCTTCATTTTGACAAACCATCACTGCTTGAAAAGCGTCCCATCAGTAATAGCAGTCTTTGATCAAGCTCTATCTTGACAAGAGTCAATAAGATGACCATCATTGAAATACTTTAATATCAGGAGGTTATGCATGCCTACAGAATACGATTGCCACTAGGCGGCTATGTTTACCCGAGTGCCGTCGCAACTCGCGGCCGAATTCCGCCTTGCCCTTTGATGGGCCCACGATACCATTTCGATGTGGGATTCAATGAGGTCTATAATACTGCTTCCATCACCTGGAAGCATTTCAAGTCCATCGAAATCGGACTCGAAGCTGCCGCCCTCCTATTGAAGTCGGAGTTGGAGCCAGGAATGGCGCAACAACGCGATGAGAGCCATTGGGAGGTGGAGGAGCTGGGCATAAAGATGGTTCTGATCTCTACTCGGGCACTCTACATGTGCCGCACAACCATGCCGGAGAAGTCGTTCGACAAGGTTATGAGCTTTACCAAAATAATGGTCGAGAAGACAGAGGCAAAACGCGACGTCCGGCAAGTCATTCGACTTCCCCCTTCTCCTTCCCTCTGAAGTGTCACTGACGTGCACCAAAGCCTCTCTATCGGACAAAATGCTGAGCTGTGGGGCCTCTACTGCGAGGTCTTCGACATTGCATATCCAGTTATCGAACGAGAGTTCTTCGATCCAGAGGAGGTGAATCCACCTGGCAATAATGCGCAACCTACGACGGCAATGGCTCTGAAAGATACCCTACTCTTAAAAGACTTGGAACGTCTCAACGATCTCTTGTTGATCGCAAGAAACATACTCGCATCAACAAAGCTCGCCCAAAACTTGATGGGAGACAAGGGCTTCGACCAGCACGTAATGAAGTTCATAGATCTCTGCGTCCGCGTTACAGCACGACAATATGAGGGCGAGGAGCCTGGCAATCGTACGGAGTCGCAACTTGCGCTGCTCAACGCATCGTGTAAGTTGGTAACTGCTTTGGGGAACTTCGGGGATGCAAACTAATTCTTCTCGTGATAGTCAAGAAGATCCTTATCACTAGCCTCCAGACGCTCTACAATTTTATTCAGCACAACGAGAAGCGCAAGCTCCTGCTGTGGTTAGACCTATTTGCCAACTCCAAAGCTGCCGACAGTTATTTCAACGGCAAGGCCGAAGCTCCTAATGGCCAAGGCGTCATGGCAGTTGGTAACTCGGAGATAGTCGTCAGCAAAGAGATGGTGAAACAAAAGGTAGAGAAGACAGCTCTGGATGTCGACAAGATCATGAAGACTGCATTGAGTGCTGTGCAGAGCTCGGCGCAATCTCAGCAACAACTTCCCGCTGACGAAGCTGCTCGTATAGCCTCTCAAGTCATGAGCACGGTCGATGGGCTATACAATTTGACGCTCGACCAGCGTCGCAAATCGCCTGTTGAGGGTGCTGAGCGTCAGACGCAAGGCGAAACAGCTGGTCAAGAGAAGCCCGTGGCCCCTTCGATCGGTCAAGTACAGAACCAGTCCTGGAGTTGGAGTACATTGCCCGATCTCGCTTTGTATGATGCTGACCCACACAAAAACTCTGCCAAGCCCGAAGATCTCAAGGCAGTCCGCACCCCTCAGTCAGCCGCGGTCACCCTTCAAGCAGCCAAGGATCAGCTGATGGCTCGACTTCAAGACACCGCAGGTCTGGTAGCCGATGAGGTGCCATACAGTGGCTCTGAGAACGGCAACGCGGGGGAAGCCGAAGGCTCAGATGCACCAGCGAAAGGCAATGTCGATGATGACGATGACGAGGAAGACGACGAGTACCACGGACCTGGCGATCAAGAGCGTGGTCTTCTTACGGACATCCCATTGGTACTTTCACCCCAGGAGATCGAAGCGCTTCCGTTGATCCTTCAGCTTGGTATTGTCAGCGGTCTTGAAGGGGATAAAAAGAGCGCTGGCGGTAGCGAACCTCAAGACATGCAGGGTGTCAGATGCAACATACTACTGGCACAAGAATCGGGTCGCAACCTTCTACGAGAACTACTAATCTTTATCGCTGCTTGGGACCTGCAGGACAACGAGTTCTACTTCAAAGTGATGATGCAGATCATGGAGGCGATCCTCGAGAACGGACTCATGCCCTTTGCCTATCAAGCCTTCGGCGAGGTGAAGGACATTGTATCCCCCGCTCAATCGATGGTCATCAAGATCCTGACCCAGATATTCCGCAGCAAACAAGGCATCTCACCAGCGACGAGTACGTCAGGACCATCAACTCATCAGAAAGAGCCGCTCACCCGCGTCGATCTCCTTATCGTCAAATACATCTTCACAATCTTCCGCCAATGCATCATCCCCGAAACATGCGCCCTCATCTACCTCCAAGGCCAAATCCGAGCCGGCGCCGCCCTGCCGGAAGACTTCCCCTTGAACCTCTGGGACATGGAACGCGTCTACGAAGGCGTCTACCAATTCCTCGAGTTCTTCGCCGTCCTCACCGAGAGCGAAGACTGGAAAGGTCTCCTGGTCGAATGGGAAATCGTCAGCGAACTCGTCACTCTCCTCCGCGAACTCGACGCCAGCATCCCCAAAGCTCCACTTGGGCCCCTTCCGCAAACCAGTGGGGATCTCGAGCTCGAGCACGCCGAGCTAGCGAGCCCCTCTCCCCAGCCCGGCGCCGCCCCCGTCGCCGTCGAACGCCCCTACGAAATGCCGGCCCCGGACCCGCATCCCCCTCCCGCCGCCCCAGCACCGTACTCGCTCCCGCCCTCGCCCCCGCTCGAAACCCAAGAGCCATCCGACTTCGAATGGCGCAACCTCAAGAAACTCGTCGTCCTCGTCCTCTCCAGCCTGGTCTGGAAGAGCACCACGGTCCAGAACCAGATCCGGCAGTACGGCGGCGTGGAGATGATACTGCAGTGCTGCAACTTCGACTCCAACAACCCGTATATCCGGGAGCATGCCATCATGTGCTTGAGGTTCCTGCTGGAGGGCAATCGGGAGAACCAGAAGATTGTGGGGGAGCTGGAGGCGAGGAAGACGGTGCCGGATGAGGTGCTGGATGCGAGGGGGTTGGGGGAGACGTATGTTGATGGGGAGGGGAAGGTGGGGTTGCGGTTGAAGGAGTCGGGGAATTGGAAGGAGGTGCAGGGCTTAGGCGATGGTGATGAGGGGATGGAGTTTCGACGACGAATTGAAAGATGATGGGATGTATTGACGAGATCTGGCTCGGGATTATTGTCGTCGAAAATGCATAGCGTGGCATCCGTGGAGCGCGGCGTTGGCTGGAGATACTATGGAAGATACCCTGCGAGAACCATTACCCGGTAGTACTCGTGCATTAGATGGCTAGATATTTTAGTTATATTCAGCCTTTCAGGACTGTGTGCTGATTTGAGTTTGTGTGTTGCTGGAGCAGAAATTCGTTGATAACTACTCACAAATACCTGTACCGCTTTTCAAACATTAGATGATGGATTCCATATTCTACGAAGCCAATAGAGGTTCATATATTTAACACTCCCAGCCCAATGCTCGGTCTTATATCCAACGATACCAGACTCCTCCTGGAGCGATACTTGTAACCATCCTCTTGCACACATTATCGACCTTTCCCCCATCCAATCGTTTTTTCCCCTCATCAAAAGTAATGCGCCCCACCCGGCCCATCATACCTCGTCTGCTCACTCGGCGCCTGATACCCGAACGCACCCACCTCGATCGGCTTCTGCACCTTATACGGCCCATGGCTATCACTATTCTCCCGCGAAAATTGACTCCGCGAACCCATGAATTCATCATCCTCAGGCGCGATCCCGGCTGAGCCGTGAAGTTCGGCAGAGTAGGGCACAGTGCGCTGGCTGCTGATGTCGGCGTCGTAGTGCTCGGCGGGATTCGGGGTGTTGGTGAAGGGCGAGGCAGACCGCTCGATAGGGTGTTTGATGTCGAGCATGGGGTTGTAGACGCCCGAGGCGGTGGTAAGGTGGTGGGTACGGAGGTCGAGGAGGGTGAGGAGAGCGGTTGTTAGGCTAAGGAGGGGGATGTTAGCGACTCTGAGGGGAAGGCGGTTTGGAAAAGGGAAGCGGGTTTGGAGGGAAGAAGGAATGAGGAGAAGGTGCGTACAGGGCTGTGACGGTGAATGCGGTCATGGCTTTGTAGAGACGGCACACCATGATGCCGGCGTCGTTGTGCCATGTTGCGGGTACGCAGTGGTGGCCGAGCGTCCAGCTTAGGTTCCAGGTTAGGAGCGTGAGGCCGAGGACCCAGAGGAGTGTGAGGGCGGCATTGCTGTAAAGGTTGTATTTAGGGGAGAGGGTGCGGAAGGTGTAGAAGACGCTTGTGACGAGTATAGCGACGAGGGTGAGGAGGGAGACAGTGAGTAGCTTCGGTAATAGGTTAGCGATTTCGATAAGCAGACAAGATGAAAGTGAGGCGGGTACATACGACGATAAAGGTCCATGGGAGATAGATGTTCCCAACATGCAAATGGTGGCAGAAGAAGATGAGCACAGTCGAGACGATGACGGTGGAGACAAGTTGGGTAAGTCGGAGGAGGTGGAAAGCGAGAGGCGGATAGTGGGACGGCTGCTTGGAGAACCTGTCTCTTGCCATTGCAAAAGTGCGTTGAAGCGAGTGACTGCGGAATTCAATGATTGTACCAGCAATGGTATGCAATGGAATGCCTCCTCCGAGGAGCAATTAAAAATCTGCGAAGGTGGAGCAGGGAAAAGGATGGATGATAGGAAGGAGCGCGGTAGAAGGATTCGCCTTAATCGCGCCAGGGGTCGAGATGCCTTCAGCCGCATGTTACGACGCATCGAAGTACTTTAAATTACTACTTGTTTCACATCCGCGAGTCTCGAATGCCCGGCCTGCGGCACGAGAGTGGTATGCCTTGGCTGCCTTACCTTACTTTGCGCCCGAGAATGGAAAACCATCAGTTCGTGGAAGGGTTTATGGTCTCCAGCGTTCGCATCATGTTGTTGACTAATCCGATGAATACTTCTACCCCGCAAGCCTGAGCATGGGCAGAGTGCTGACAGTGCAGACTCGCGCGTTCCGTCCTGTTCGAGCTGCTTACGTCTACTACCGCGGCTCCTTATATTCCAGCACAAGAGCTGGGGCTTTTCGGAATGGGCATGAAGGTCCACCTGGCGTCCATCGTGGAAGACGTTCCCTTTCCTCCCTAATCCCTTACACGCCACCAGACCTTCGTCTCGACAGGGACAGTTCCATAAGTCGTCGTAATATCGAGCGACGACGCTGAGATGGCTATTGATTATGCATCTAACCTGGGATGGCACGAGGGTGAACAGCAGATGCATCATATGCTTCACGTACCAGCAAGAGAGAATCCAACTTCTCAAGGGCTCACACCACATGGTGTACGAATCATCCATATGTCTTCTTTGCTAGCATTGGCGACGTTGGATGACCGAGGGCGGCCGGTAGGTTTCCTTCTCAGTCATCCTTCAAACCCTTTGGAGCGTTTCAAGAGCCCTGAAACAGGCCCAGCGAGTATCGGGCTCGAAAGACATGCCTGATCCCCGATCGCCTAACTTTAGGAAGGAATGCTGACTCCGAAAGTATATAGTGGACAACTCTACTAGGTGGGCAGCCAGGCTTCGCACGGTTGATAGGCCAGTCGGTCATGGGCGTCAGGGCTCTGGTAGACTCAGAATACGACCCGGTTCTGAAGCTTCTCGTTAGCGGCGAACATGGTAGAGAAAACATGCATAGTGTCGCGGATGGACGTCTTGTGTCCGCCCTCGCTATCAATTTGGCAACCCGGGATAGGGTGAAGCTTGCTGGCAGAATGGTCGCCGGGGCACTTCAACAACCTGAACCGGGGTCCCAGCACAAAGACGGAGTATCCGAGTTGCAGATGGCGTTCAAGGTGGAGCAGAGCTTGGGTTGCTTGATGTCCCCGTCCTCTTGGGTTGCCAGCTAACGTCTTGTAGCGAATTGTCCCAAGTATCTGAACAAGAAACGGATCCTCCCATCAAGACCGCACCCTGATTTGCTATTTGATACGCTTCCTTTGAACGAGTCAGCTGCTGGTCTTATTGCCAGAGCCGATTTGTTCTTCATTTCATCATCCCACCAGGGAACCACCATTGGAACTAATTACAGAGGCGGGCCGCCGGGTTTTGTGCGCGTCTTGGTCGATGATGACCTTGCCACCTCTCTTGTATGGCCAGAGTACTCGGGCAATCGGTTATACCAGACTCTAGGGAACCTGAAGACTACGCCTCGGGCTGGGCTAGTGTTTCCTGACTTCGAAACTGGGGATGTGCTATACCTGACCTGCACAACCGAGGTTGTCATCGGTAAAGATGCTGCCGCTTTGCTGCCACGATCTAATCTTCTCGTAAAGGCCAAGATCGATGCAGCACGCTTCGTAGGCCAAGGTTTATCTTTCCGAGGCCAGCCGGGTGAACGGTCTCCGTATAATCCTCCTGTACGTTTCCTCGCCGGCGAAGGTCATCACTTTGATGCCCAGACAAGCAACAACAATGTGGCTTATGCAAAGCTGATCGGAAAAGACGTTTTGACACCTACCATCGCACGTAAGTAAACCTCTCGCTATCTGTTAGAGGCTCACCCTCACTCTCAACGAACATGTTGCCCTTTTCTGAGGATACCAAGAAACCTGATACATGTCTTAGCGACATACGCACTGATAGACCTGTTATATGAATTCACGTCGTGACTGCTTAAGTAACGCTGACCCCGAAAACTATATAGGTTTGAAATTTAGCATAAGTGATCCTGAAACAGCAGGACGATGGAATCCCGGGCAATATGTGGCTCTAGCATTCGAGGACGAGCTAAGTGCAGGTTACAGCCACATGCGGGATGACGATCCTAAGAGCCTTAATGACGACTATGTGCGGACTTTCACGGTGTCGTCCTCAATAACGGGCCCAGATTCCCATCACAATGAGTTCGAGATAACCATGCGCAACGTGGGCGAGGTTACGCGGTTTCTTTTCCGACAACAACTTCGTTCCGGGCTGGAGGTACCATTGAAAGGCTTCGGAGGCACTTTCACCATCAGTCAAAGTCCCACAGAGACAATTCAATTTGTTGCAGGCGGCATCGGGATCACGCCGATACTCGCGTACTTACCACATCTGGACTTGAAGCATCTCAAACTCTATTGGACGATCAACGTACAGGACGTTGGCCTCGTCGTGGATACATTCGGACAGCACCCTGAGTTAGCATCCTCGACATCCCTCTTTATCTCAGGTATTACGGAGAACAATAACGTGGAGGCTAAAGCTGTTGTGGCGGAGCTCGAACGCTCTGGGGCCTCGGTGTCAACTAGACGCATGCAGGTTTCAGACCTTCAGGGAGAGCAGAACACTTCATCAAAATGGTATATCTGCACCAGTACAGCATTCCGACAGACACTCATGGCTTGGCTATCTGGCAGACAAGTTTTGTTCGAGGACTTTAATTACTGACCCGCTAAGCTTCGCACACTTGCGCATAGTCAGGATTGTTGGCGGATATATGTTTCCCAGATATCGCGTCACACATTCTCAGTCTAAGTTTACTGCCGGTCTCCTCTCTGATACGTGACAACATGATTTCTATTCCCCCCCCCTGGAAACTCTCATCCACTGAGCATGTTGTCCAATTCCACGGATGGATTGATAGTAGAAACTACCTGGGCAAACAAATTAGCAAGGCAATATCTTGGTTACCAGCATCAATCCGCCCGCAGCACAGGAACATCTAAGTCTATCACGCAATGGCAACAGTGTTCTTCTCAATCCACATGCCCCTTGATGTGCACATTGGGGGTTGATATCAATCGGTCATTTCCAGCGTGAATTCATCGCATTCTGTTTTACTTATTCTCAATCATCATTTCGTACCCATCAATAAAAAAGCTCTTTGGTCGCATGTGAACCGTCGGTATGCGAATGAGTTCATAATGCTTGACACTTTGGCATTGTCCTCTTAGCACTGTACGAGCCTTGTCTCGCAAGGACGTACATCTGTCTACCTCCTTACTAGATAAGCTATACTTTTCAGATGACGTTATTTTTTCGTTGAAGAAGAGCACATGTCAATGGTCCAGCTTTTTCCGTTGGTCATGGTAACTCAGGTTCTGCGACTGGAACTCTCCGAAGATATCTACCCTAGAATCGTTGAGGGCGTGCGGCTCAAGACGTGCTCCATGCGATAGCCGACCCACGATCCAAGCACGAACTTCGATCGTGGTCCTAAGCCTTGTTCAGCTTCCTATATGCGCCATTTTGCTGTGGACGTACTTGCGTGATGGCCGACCTTAGCATTCCCGTTGCCAAGAGTATCTGATCCGTGCGACGGAAATTCCTGCCTCATGGTCCATGTTGAGCTACTTTAGCATCTTCGGTGGGCACTACAACCGATAAAGTAGGCATCCTTCCTTGGACCAGCCAGGCACTATCCGTCTATGGCGCATCCCTGGTCACGGGTGTCAGAGTCAATGGAAGCTAGAGTATACAACTACCGCGTACAAGGATATCGCCAAGATCAACTTCAGCCGATTTTTGGTCTAGAGGTTCGATGACGATAGGCGCCGCCCAATAGACGAGGTCATTTTCCGCCGTCTTTCTCTGATATTGTATAAGACTCTCAGGTGGCGACTGTGTCTCTACAATCTTTACTACCCAACACAACTGGCAATACATAAAATCTGCACCACGTCATATAATCGGTCGCTCAGCAGGTCATACCAATATCGAAACTTAAGAACATATCAAGCCAATATGCGTGTTCTCCTACCGTCATCCATCCTACTAATGGTGGAACTCACGGCCATTTCGACATGTGCTCCATTCGCAACCCCTGATTTGCTGGTCAATTACGCCGCTGGAGTGGATCTGGGCTCGCTATTACCAGGCGTCGAACCAGCACAAGCGCAAGCGGTAGCCAGTACCAGTGCAAGCAGTACCAGTTCAAGCAGTACCATTTCGAGCAGTACCAGTCCGAGCAGTACCAGTTCGAGGAGTAGCAATTCGAGCAGTTCCACTTCGAGCACTATCAGTTTGAGCAGTAGCCGTCACAACAGCACTTTGACCTCTCATACCTCGACTGCAATGACTTCGACGACTTCGACGACTTTAATCAGCACTACCAACGGCTATCGGCATTTATAATCCCATCGCTAGCTATCGCTATATCCTCTCCCATGGAGCACCGGAAACAGCAACCTCTGGAGCCGTACAACCTGCGCATGACTGAGCTCTACTTGCCGTTACATTCTTAGCAAGCACTGCTAGCATCGACCATTTAATACCTTCTCCCTCGTCGTGATCTACATCAGAACTCGATCTTATCCGACTTCTTGTATATACAGCTTGCTTTGCACATACGTTCGGCATTTTGCGGTTTCGCACTTCACCATAATCTAATTTAATTTGCCATTTGGCTCTTTTGGACGAGATCTATGACAAAAAGCATTGAGGACGGCTTTCGCCACGAATCGGACGGAAATTCCAGAGGGCTGATGGATGGTTAGGAAGGACGACGGTGTTGGCTGCTGCTTTAGGAACGAGGAGCAACCCAGGGGATGGCTTGCAGGTGGGATACTCTCAGAGGGTCCAGCTTGAGGGAGTGATTGAGGCATGGAAGGGAGAGCTGAGCATGGTGACTGAGAGAGCGCGGCGAGGCTCTGGGCACTTCAATAGCTTGCTCCAATTGAACAGCATATTCCATAGCTCGATCTAGTCATGCATGCATATGCTCATACTACGTCGCAGACTGGACTATGGTTATTCCAATACAATCCTGCTATCAATTACCACAATCACCAGCAATAACCTACTGTGTCTGTGGCCACGATAACTATGGAATTCGCTATTTTCAGATCAAAGTGGTCTGAATGCGGGGCTTGGTAAAGCCAGAAACATGAACTACGGACGGGAGTACTTGGTACTTTCATGTAGGGCTGTGCTAGTAAACGAGACGCTAATGCAGGGCGCCTTTTCCCCTTCGGGCCGAGAAGTATTCCTCGTAGCTTATTGGCTGTAGTACCTAGAACCTTACCTGTCCTTCAATGCTCGGACGTTACAGCTTTCCTCCACTTGAAGTCAGTCTCAATCGCATCGTGGCACAATGTCACTTCAAGTACCACATCGCCAGGCCAATGGCACGAGCAATACGTCCACTAAAGCCGTGATACTCGTAAGCTGTTCACCTACACTCAACTGAAAGAAGCTTACCTAAAGCGCCAGGTCGGTGGTCCGTCGCGAGGGACACGATTTAGGCCACTTTCTCTGGATGTACCAAAGGTAAGCAACATCAAATTGACTCGGGAGTGCTCGTTCTGACCGCATCAAGCCCCTTTTCGATGTTGCTGGCCATCCCATCATTTGGCATTGCCTGCAAGCCATTGCGAAAGTTCCCGGAATTCGTGCGGTAGATGTGATTGGCTACTATGAAGAGAGCGTCTTTCGAGACTTCATCAAGGACGCAGCGCGCGAACTGCCACAAATCAAGATCCACTACCTGCGAGAGTATCAGGCGTTAGGTACCGCGGGCGGACTTTACCACTTCCGCGATGCTATCCTCAAGGGCAGTCCGGACCGCTTCTTCGTCATCAACGCCGATATTTGCTGTTCCTTTCCATTGAATGAAATGCTCAAGCTCTTCGAGGACCGAGACGCAGAGGCCGTGATACTGGGTACAAGGGTCAGCAACGAAGCAGCGACAAATTTTGGTTGTATTGTGTCCGATGCACACACTAAGCGAGTGCTACATTACGTCGAGAAGCCAGAGTCGCATATATCCAACTTGATCAACTGCGGCGTCTACCTATTCTCCACAGAAACCATCTTTCCTTCGATAAAGTCGGCCATCAAGCGCCGCTCTGATCGACCTCGGCTTGTCTCCTATCCATCGGCCGAGAATCTCGACTCTTCATTCTTCGCTGAGAGACTTGAAGACGGCGAGAAAAACGAGGTACTTCGGCTTGAGCAGGACATCTTGTCGGACCTTGCAGATAGCAAGCAATTCTTCGTGCACGAAACGAAAGACTTCTGGCGTCAGATCAAGACCGCTGGGTCCGCCGTGCCTGCCAACGCTTTGTACCTTCAGAAGGCTTTCCAATCGCAATCGGAGGAACTCGCCACTCCTTCAGCCAACATCCTGCCTCCCGTCTTCATACACCCTAGCGCGGAAGTGGACCCGACGGCAAAGCTTGGACCCAACGTCTCTATCGGCCCTCGAGCAGTCGTAGGCGCTGGTGTCCGTATCAAAGAATCAATTGTCCTGGAGGATGCGGAGATCAAGCACGACGCTTGCGTGCTGTATTCGATTATTGGCTGGAATAGCCGTGTAGGAGCATGGGCAAGAGTCGAGGGTACACCCACACCGGTTGGAAGTCACACCACGAGCATTGTCAAAAATGGTGTCAAGGTTCAGAGTATCACAATCCTAGGTAAGGATTGTGGCGTGGGTGATGAGGTTAGAGTGCAAAATTGCGTCTGTCTACCAAACAAGGAGCTCAAACGAGTACGTCGTTCAGTTGAAAAATCATTCTACTAAGTATGCTGATGGGCATTAGGACGTGACCAACGAAGTTATCATGTAGGCCGGGGCAAGAACGCTGCGTCTACCAACTGTAGCAAGGACCGCTCAGCTACACAAACGGCTGAGCTATGTCTCTAGGGTCGCAAGTTGTTCAGCTGCGAGCGGCAAAAAGGCGGAAGAAGGACTGTGCCCATTGCCGTTGCATATTGCTGGAGCGTAGATAAACCGGATATTATGAGAAGCTACTTCAAATGCCCCTTGCTTTAGTCGTGCTTTATCCAACCAGAAAAGCTCCCTTTATCAAACGGAATATCAACTAAGTACGAGTTGAGGAGTGAAAACTAGGTCTACACCTCGATTACATTACATCATTGGTGCGACTCCTGTATCCTCACTTCGTAGAGCGCGCCCCGTAAAGATTCTAGAAGTAAAGTACCTTCGTTGGGTCGCGTCCTGGCGCAGGAAGCTACCACACGAAAGCATGTGACTGCCAGTACAACCTTGGAAGTTCCGAAATATCAACTACCGACCACCAGTAGGAACATACGATACGATGTCGAAGAAGCGGCGTCGGGACCCGTCCACGATCGATACTCAACTAGTGGAGATATATGAAGACCTTGCCAACGAAAGCGAGGTCATCAGGCTCAAAGCTGCAGCATCTTTGCTGTCGAAGTTCTCGCCTGCAAACTCACCTACCAAAGATCAGATCCTTGGAGTACTGACGAGGCTCGTTCGAGGGCTTTGCAGTTCTCGCAAAGCAGCACGCTTAGGGTTCTCAATTGCACTCACCGAATTCCTCGTCCAAACGCACGGACGTCCGGAGAAGGACGTACAACCACAGCTTGATAGTCAAGAAGTGATCGAGACACTTAAGAAGCAGACAATTGCCCAGGGCGATTCTTCTGGAAATGTACTGTTTGACTTCCTTAGCACTTCTGTACTAATTGAGTTGCAGGAGGCCAAGAATCACGATTTCGGGCGTCTTTTCGGTGCGGAAGCAGTCATCAAGTCTAGAGTAATTTTCTGCCCCAATACGAGCATTGAGCCGTGGACACAGATCCTTGACGTGATCTTGGAGCTGGGAGAGAAGAGGACATGGCTGCGCAAGGAATGTGGATGGGTGCTGTACAACGTGGTAGAGATACTGGGCAAGCACAATGATTACATTCAACTACTGGTCGACAAAATTTCCGAACATGGCTTTACGAAGACGCCTGAAGGCGTGGCGATTTGGCTAAGGGCGCAGTCAGTGTGGCCATCAGTGCGGTTCCCAGAGGGTTCATGGCACGGGAATGATCCTTTGCATCGCAAAGAGCTGAAGAACCTGGCAAATGTTCTTAGGGAAGGTCCGTCTAGCAAGCCTGGTCAACAAATTGAAGTCGAAATCGTCACACAGAAGGGCAATTTGTCGCCCGATCTACACTTTGCCTGGGAGGTCGTAATAGGTCGAGTGCTTGATGAGCAACGGTCCGAGGCTTCCAAACTCAGAAAGAAGACAAGAAATCCGACCTTCCATGAATTCTGGAATGAAGCTGTAGATGGTACGATCCCCTTCAAGTCGATCTTGCCATTGCTCATATTGAAACAGACGGCCTGTTTTCTGCTTCATCTACTGATCAGCGAAAATATTGGGGCTTAACATTATTCCAACGTTTGCTGCGCAATGCGCCAACAGATCTTCTTCCGGCTATCTTCAGCAATAAGCTGATGCGATGCCTCACAAACCAACTCGCATCCCGGGAGCGTTATTTGCATCCCGCTGCTCAGAAGGCTTTGAACTCTATCTATGCGAGGGTAGATCAGGAACCTTCCGCTACCATCATCATAATAAACGCCATGTCGAGATCACCCGATGGACCAATTAACTTTGACCAGATCTCGAGAACTAAAGTTGTCGAGAAGCTGCTTGCTCACGTTCAGAATTGTTCTCTACTTGAACTCTGTTCGTTGTTCTCGCAGCTGATCTCGAAAGCTAGCGAGCAAGACGAAAAGACTGCAGCGACGAGCAAGCGGATGGCAGCTGACCAGCTAGTGTCTGTCGTTAGATCAAAAATGATAATCGCTAGTAACAAAGGTTCTAATTCATCCGAAACAGATGTGTTCATCAACCAGGCTTTGTCACTTCTTGCCAAACATGCGTATTTCGTTCATGGGCAGCACTCTTCGGCCTCTGTGCCTACCCTTGACACCCTGACAACAGCGTCATCGAGAGAGATGTTCCAGTCTAGAATAGCATCTTGTCTGGGCATTGTCCTGGCAAAACATGCAGAGCCAGCACAGTTTTCTTACAACCTCATTGCTTATATTCGTTCGATAGAAGAAGAAGATAACCATCTGCACCTATCGTCCAACTCAGATGACGCCGTCAAGAAAGTCATTGAGAAAGCCTGGTTGACTTTAACGAAAATCCATTCGAGAAGCAGTTCGGCACAAGGCTCTCGGAAGCGGCTTCTGAGTGCCTTCGACTTACTCTATGCCTTGACACTGTTACAAGTTTATGATGGCGAAGCAGAAGCAGTCGGTATACTCGACGAGCTCAAGAACACTTACGACGGTCTCCTCAAGCATAAGCAAGGATCCGATCAAGGCAGCTCGGATGCTCTGATTGAAATTCTACTAAGCTTTGCATCCAAGCCTTCCCTGCTCCACAAGCGCCTGGCCCAGGAGGCATTTTCGGCTTGCACATCGGACGTCAGTAGCCGCGGTCTCGAGTCCATGATCATGGTTTTCTACCCAATGCATAAGTGTGATTAGCAAGACGCTGGCTGACAATCACAGGTACTCGAGGCTAAGGAGAGTTTGGCCGGCCAGGAGGATATCTTCGATCGGGAAGATGACGAGAGTCAGGAGGTGTCAGATGATGGTGACCTATCAAATCCATCAATTACATCAGATGTCAGTATGACCGAAGCGGGTCCAAACGATGGGGCCGGAAATGGCGCTGAAGACTCGTCCGCCGAGGGCGATGACGGCTCTGATGACGGACCTGATGAGGAATTGGCTGCATTCGATGCCAAGCTTGCACTTGCCCTGGGCACGCGATCAGCAACCGATGATCTGGCTGCTGACGACAGCGAAGGGTCTTCCGATAGCGACATGAACGATGAGCAAATGGAAGCACTAGACGAGCACCTTGAGAAGGTCTTCCGAGAACGAAAAACCCTTGCAAGCAAGAAGGACCAGAACAAGAATGCCAGAGAAGCCATCATCAACTTCAAGTGCCGGGTCCTAGAGCTTCTTGACATCTACGTCAAGCGACAGCACACGAATGTTCTCGCACTGGATCTTCTCATACCTCTCCTAGATGTTATACGTACTACGAAGAGCCCTCTAGTGTCTGCCAGGTCCTGTGACTTAGTGCGAAGCTACTCTAAGCTCTGCAAGCCGAATACTGTGCCCTTGACCACGGACTCCATTGTCCCGATCACGCTCCTGAGGGATGTTCATGGGCTGGCAGGTAAAGAAGGCTCAAATGCTTACGGAGCAGCTTGCAGCCACGCTAGCCTGTTACTTGTCAAGATACTTGCTGCTAAGGACCGGGAAAATTTACGGTTGATCGAGTCGATTTACGGAGAGACACATCAAGCATTCATGTTGGATTCGAAGTCAAAGGTAAAGCCATCATTCTTTACGGATTGGCTGAACTGGAGTGTCTCGGCTCGCAAAGCATAACGCCTTCCATACGGGACAGTCATGGGAGACTCGCAGAGGGGAGTTGCTACGTTGTACTGCTCCAAACCCCCAATCCTCGAACAGAAATCTTCGTTGGAGAATGTAGAGAATATCGCCGCTGCTGTATCACATGCGCCGGCACGAGGCACCTTTCAAGGGTTCATCGAATCCCATATGACTCCCAAGCCCTTCTGCGAGCCCTATTCTAAGGGTTTCGCTTGCGTGAGGCAGATTGTTTGACGATTTGCCTCTTCAGCTACTTTATGGGTCCTCACTGATAATTCGGTCCACCCATAATCCGTCATTGCGTCCTTTCATGAATGACAAGGATCAAGTGCATCAATTCGTGCCAGCGCAGGAGATTTTGCATTTAGTCGTCCATCTGGGTCTGGAGGCGCTGAGAACACAGTCTCATACACCTACGGATTGAAGGACATCTAAGACGATGTCTTTCAGCCGATTACAAATGAAGCCTTCTGAGGTGTGCTTGCAACACTAGGGCTACTGACATTTGAGTTTAAGAGGTCCGCTACTGGGTCATGTGATCTCCTGTTACGCGCCCCTCGACGCGCATCCCTGTCTGTTTACCCTGCACGTCACCCGAGCGAAAGCGAAAACTTGGATTCGCCTCCCCTCCTCGCCATCCACATGGAGAAAGACGGAGATTCGTCCGCGGATGGCCTCTTCTGCATGGCGCGACCGTCGTCTTGTTTTTCTGCCCGATAGAATCTCAACAACCTTCTGGTTCGAGGGCTTAAATGCTGTGAAGCCCGTCCGCATCATACTACTGCGGTTTGCTGTCACAAAGAAGCCTCCAGCAGGCTTTTAATGGAGAAGGCGTCCCACACGGGGATGAGGCCGACAATTTCCAGGCAAATTGCAGTTGCGGTCCAATTGGAATCCATGGCAGCAGTGGGAGCAAGTTGAAGCGCCTCTGTAACCCAGCAACAGGATCGAGGCTTGAGGAAGACTGGCCGCAAGGCTTTGAAACCAGTCCTTTTCTGGTGCAGCTAGACGGCCGCCAGGTGGGAGATTGCGTGATACAGCAATGACGAGACACTGGGCTAGCCAGGCCTGACATAGTGGTAAATTCAATGTAACCGTGCTATCGATACACAACAGAGCTCGGAGCATTCCTCAGCTTTGCTTCAAGATGTCCAGAACCGCCACCAGATTCCAATAGGCCCTCTATCTTCGATTAGTAAAGTATGCACGTTGCTTGTTCCTGAAGGATCGGCCGGACCTGCGTGTTAGAAACCCTCGAGACGCCCACTGCCAGCTCATCAGCACGTTGGCTCTGGGATGGTGAGGGATCGTCCCTGCTCATGGGTCTGCAGCCGTTACCGAAACGATCTAGAGCAGCCCTAGGAACATGGACCTTCTCCAATCGGCTTCCGGAAGGACCGTATCGCTTCCAGAGTTCGTCCGAAAGCAGCAGCCTCGCGAAGGTTTGGGGGGCTAACCGCCAGACAGCCGCCTGGTGTCCAGACTTCAGAGGCGGCTGGGAAGCCTATGCACTTTTGCGTGCAGTTTGCCCGTCTCTCATGTAGAAAGTGTTGACAAGTCAGGACCCATTGGAGGATTTGGGCGTGTAGATAGATTACGAACTGCTGGGAATAGAAGCATAAGTCATGTAGACCTGGGTTGATGGCTCGGTAACGCGCAGATATAAGCCAGTGAATTGCGAGAAGCCAGTTTTCGTGAATGCTGTAGGATGGTCAACGCCGTGTCGAGAACTTGGCTAGCCCCTCCTCCACCAATGCACCCAAACCCTACTTGTTGCCGGCCCAACATCCTATCCAACCTTGCTTAAGCTTTACTCGGCCGCTCTTGCTTTCTCTTCTGCTTGGTCTATCATGAGCTTTCCTTCTCTTCAACTCTTCATTGCTCGCCATATTCTTTCTTCGGCGGTCGTTCCTCCCCGTCGAGACTTGGCCCAGAGTGGTGGATATTGGGGACCGGTCACATCCCTTCACCGCCCTCTCCTGGCTCTGGATTCTTCCCCGTCGATTCCTACACATCAATTGCAACATCCTTTACCAATAATAGCTTATGGTCACGAGCAATCCTTTATCTGGAATCCATATCTATTACAGACGCTGGGTGCTGACAAGCGTCTGTCTCGCTCTCGCTGGGAGTTTCTTCCGACGAGAGGACTCGATTGATCTTGACTCACTGGCTGGACCGGGCTCTGATACTACTGAATCGTGCTCGCTCCACATTGTTACCGCCCGCCACCGTCATGATGGAGTTCTCGTCACCGTTGGCTACAATGCAACCGCAAGCACCACGGTACGGGCCAATTGGCGAAGACTGTTTGGGCTGGCGATATCCCTTCGATCAGAAAGACCAAAACAGGAAAATAAATCTCAATAGCAGCTTCAATTTCGAAGGTCTGAGTGTGAAGGAAGCCCCCAAGGACTATTTCAACTACAAGCCTGTCCGAGGATCATCGCCGACCTCGACCCTCGTGGCAGACTTGTCCCAGAATCTTTTGATTGACCAGAGGTATGTACATAGTGCATCTTGTTAAGAGTAGCTGTGCTGACTATCCCATAGTCCCCGAAACCCAACGCCTCGACGAGCATTGTTTTCCACTTTCCAATCGGCCCGATGCAATGATCGTGGTTAGGCCAGCTAATGTACCAGATGGAGGGGCATCCACTGACACGGGCACAGGGAAAACCAAGACCCCTCCGATCCCTTCGTCATCGCCTGGCCCAGCCAACGATCATATGGATATATCCCCTCTACCACACAAGCCTCCGTTTATACAACGCACCTCTGGCCTAACGCCGATTGGGAGTAGAGGTCTTACCAAGACCGAGAAAGACCCTTCGGTTTTTCCAGGAAATTCTTTTCTGCCAGCGTGTCTGCCAGTGTGGGTAGTGCTCTGGAACAGCTTGAAGATTGAGAGTCTGACAGTATTTCTAGGCGAAGGAAGTCGTCGCTTTCGAGGCCTTCTTTGAGAAAAGGGGTTTCGACGACAGCTGTCTCACTGAATGCAGCCACTGTCGAGACTCAACATCCACATTTCAGCTTCGGGTCTGGTCTACCAGGACGCACGCCGCTGTTCGGAGTCGTTGAAAACCTCGCTTCTTCCCCGTCCCCAGAAAAGCGGCCCCAATCCGCTCACTCTCCACTACCAACGCTTATGGGCGCACCCAGAATAAAGCAGCCAATATCAGGCCTGATGGGACAGCTTCGCTCGGGGTCTCCGGCTGGTGGTTACATACGGAAATTCTCTGCTCCCAGCCAGCGACCACGGAAACAGTTCCGTCGTTCATTGAGTATGACCGCCACTCCTTCGGATATCATGAATGGAGATACAGCCGGCTATTGTACAGGATTAGACCCAATCAAAGATATCGACGATACTCCTCAACTACAGCTTCCGCACTTCAGGTCGGAGGACGAAAGTGTGCCCCGGATCAACAAGCACACCCTGGTCGAAATACTGGACGGAAAGTATGGTCACTGCTATGACCGATCGGTCATCATTGATTGCCGCTTCGAATACGAATATGATGGAGGCCATATAGCTGGCGCAATCAACTTCAACAACAAAGAAGACTTAGCGTGTAACCTGTTTGAGTGTGATAAAACCATCGAGGCCAAGAAAACACTACTAATCCTCCACTGCGAATACTCAGCCCATCGAGCGCCCATCATGTGAGTTGCCTTGTCGATGAATCAAGGTACCCACTAACAGATGGTCTAGGGCACAATTTGTGCGTCACCGTGACCGGGCAATCAACGCTCATTGCTACCCCTCGTTGAGCTACCCAGAGATGTATATATTAGATGGAGGCTACAGCTGCTTCTTTATCGATCACAGGCTCCGGTGTTCGCCACAAGAATACGTCAGCATGAAAGAGAAGGAGCACTTGGAGGCCCGAAGAAGAGGTCTCGGACGGGTAAAGCATGAGCGACAAAAGCTGAACCGTGCTAAGACTTTCGCTTTTGGTCAACACAGCTGGCAAGCAGACGACAGTCCACTTGCGTCTACACAGCAGTGTACTCTCTTGATGGCGATGGATACAGCAGGCATAGATCCGTTGGACCTAAGGCCTCTCCTGTCGCAGCGCATCTGCACTTACTAAGTCACAGATCATTTACTAAGCCCATAAGTTGCCTATACCAGCATTACCGGCGCCGAGGTGTTGCTTGACGGCTTGAGACACGTCTCCGGTTTTTGGGGTGCGCGAAGGCAGTCTTTCACTACGTGGACCGGAGTTTCCGTCGCTTCCAAGCGCCAGTCATTGTTCCTCCGAAACTTTCTAGGATTATGGAGGCCTTATTTGGCTGCTCCATACATCACTGAGTCCGAATCTATTGAGCCTAGTCTTTGCAAATACCCGCCATATCAGAAACACTGCCGCCCCGGTGGCTCGGCTTCAGGATTGGAAGCTACGATACCAAGTCGTGTCAAGCCTGTCGATTCACGCTTACTAGTGAAGCCGGGCGACGCTACAGCTATAGCTATAGCGCTCAAAGAAGAATTTGACTTTCACAGCATTATTCCGTTATCTGCTGAAAATCAGTCACTCAGGGCTTAGCAAACACCTTACAGCCAACTCGGCTCGACCACATCAGCCACGTCTGAGTTCATCATTCGTTCACGCTGCGAATTGTGTTGGCGGAACGGGGAGTTGCTGGAGGAGAGTCGAGCTTCTGTGCCTGAATTATAGCAATCAAAGTTGAAACTAAGTCCACTTATTCGCACGTGATAACATGTAGGCGCGATACATGTGACTCGTGATTCGAATGGAGGTTCTGTAAGACTGTTAACGACAATTTGCTCCAAGAAGTAATTGCTGCACTGAGATTGAGGAGAAACTGGTCTTCGTGTCTGCAGTTTCCACGCTCAGGAGGTTCCTGCGGCCTGATTCGGGGTTACAAAGATGAACCCTGAGTCGCTTTGGGACCGAGGCCATTTCGAGTGATCCTCGAACTCGGTCCAGCCATTGCAGCAGCCCTTTGAAACGTCCCTCTACTCACCTTGCACAAGGAAGTTCCTGCATTGAACGACCATGAACATTGACGATATCCTCGCCGAAGTCGACCATAACGGTCTACCCCAAGAGACTCGAGATCTTCAAGATCTGACCCGCGCCTGGGTTACAGAAAGAAGTGCGCCTGAAATCCTCCCGTGGCCAACATCCTTGATGCAGCGCGTCTTCGACAGGATACGACGGCAGGTGAGGCCACAGCTCATCCTCAAACTGTTCGTCGAGCGAATACTGACGCGCCGGCCCTCGCAAGCAAGATTGAGCTCGTCGAGGAGCAGACCGGCAACACGGATCCGAAAGCCAACTTCCGCCTCATAATCATACAGACGGAACTAGAGCGCTTCAAGTTCCTGGTGCGCTCGTTCTTGAGGGCCAGGTTAGCAAAGGTACGGTCATCCATACTCTCGTCTCATTTCCCTCTATTGCCGCATGACCTGACAGCAGGCCCGTTTCCTTCCACCAGATCGACGCCCACGCCCTCCACTACCTCCTCCACTCTCCCACCACCTCGCGCCTCTCGCCATCCGAGCTCCAATACCTCCGCACGCACCAATCCCTTCTGCAGAACCACTACCGCTCCTCTTTCCTGGCGCAGTTCCCCACCTCATTACAAAGATTGGACGACACGACGGGGGGCATCAGCATGGTTGAGACACCGGATGTGGACAAGGCCGTGTTCGTGAGGGGGGTCAGGGATGTGGAGGAGCCGGTGTATGTGGAGGGGACGGATACGTATTTTGAGATGAGGAGAGGGGATGTGTATGTGGTGAGGTGGAGCGCGGTGAAGGGGCTGGTGGAGGCCGGGGAGGCAGAGCTGATTTGAGGGGGGCTGCGAAGGAGAATGTGTGGTTTGATGCTGAGAGTAGCGGACAGGGTGCGGAGAATGCTCAGGTCGCTCGCTACGGTGGTTTGTTCCCGAGACCGCGCCCATGATTCGGGCATGCTGCATCTACTTGACAGCCGTGCTGCCGTTTCCACGGTCAATGCATCGGGCCTGAGCACCGCCTCCGGAAACCTGGTTACGCTTGATCATCATAGTACGTCGGGCGCCCAGATATTTGGAAGTATGGTACCAGCATAATAAGGTCAGAGCTCTGCCTCCCCGAGTTGCAATCTTCTGAGAAGGTTAAACCGAAAATTAGCAGACCTCGCCATCACACCTCTGCAGAGGGCAAGTCCAAATCCAGCTCAGCTACATACGGTAGTGGCCAGGCCTCATCATTGCTTTGGTCGATCTCACAAGCAAAACATTAAGCTCTTGGACCGTCGATCCGCCAACTCGGATTAGCTGCGTATAAGGACGGGGGCTTGACCCATATTAAGCAGGAGAGTCAAGCAATATTCAATACATCTCGAACAAGACTTTTGGGATCCAAGGCCTAGGGTCTACGGACATCTATCTGGATCTCCAGACACTTTCAGCTTCCGAAATATACAGCGATGAACCCTCCGCTTCTTTATACTCTTCTCTTTACGCTGAGCTAGTATTGTTTTCCTCCCAAAGCTTTCGTAAATACTTTCATTATATGTCAGCTCTACCAGTCGAAGTCTCCAGTCCTGTATTCAATGTGCTAGTGTCACATGGCGAACCTTCCAAAAGGACGACGCTGGAGGAGATTGTGCTACTGCTCCTACTCGATTTTCCTCTAGCTGATTTCTTTATTCCCGGCGATGGATCGTGGTACCAACTTTCCGTTGATGAACCGAGTCAGATGTTTCATAGCGAGCTACATGCAATCCATGCAACATGAGGTGAGCTTTGTCGAAAACGCTTGGACCGTCCTCCTTATAACTTCCTCACCTCTCTATAGCGGCCGCGGTCGAGCGTACCACTGTCGGTTCTGCCCTCTTGATACTCAATACGTCCTGTCAGCTCTCTACGGGTGCATTAAATGCACCCCCAGTCCACACGAGTGTCAAAATCTCCCAATTTCGATAACAATCTTCCATGATTTCTGAATGAAGAACACCTGGTCCTACAGCGAGCAATGAGCGTGGCAACGAATCCACTTCTGAGCACTTTCTCTATCATGAAAACATAGAACCAACGCAGACCAGACATACGGCACAAGGAAAATACCTCGAGTAATACAATTACCAGTCGCCATACTCCTATCTACTTTGCGGACAAGGTCTTGCTTGGGGTTGCAAAGCTCACAGATGCCAATATTCCCAGCAAACAACAGACCATACCATGCACGCATACTAGCGTTGAAGGAAGCAGGCTATCATACCATATACATGGCCGCTCTATTCAGAGGCCTCATGCTCATCTATTCTAGGCTCGTGCCCTCATCTCCCACATCCTCTACCAAAAGCGCTATTCAGAACCACACCGTGGCTCCGTGCCCTCGACCTTCAAAAGCCCCCGCACCGCAAGCGCTCGCATCTCGCTGTTCGTAACTGCGGTGCGCATATCAACAAATCCAAGATCAGACCTTGGCCTAGCATGGATACAAACCCTCAGTAGACACCTCGCATAACATTCAACAAGGACGGCGCACCATCGGCGTAGATAGAGTGTAGTTCTCGGGAAGTAGGAAGCATCTCAGCGATGCTATTTTCAAACTAGAAGCCATTGGTCGATATTCCGAGGCGCTCATCGTCCACCATCGCCACATCGAGCGGTGACCACGTCACTTTCTTTCCGAACTCCAACTACTTCGGGCGGCGTCAGTCATGTCGCAGGGCAGAGAAACCGTGGACGGAGAATGTAAGATGTACATCCCGCTTATGAATGGCAAGACAGCCAAAGCTTTATCTTACGTACATTGAAACCTTGTAGTTGGCCACATATATCATATTACATCACCACCGGCAACAGGTGGATCGATGGGTTGGCGTTTTGGCGGCATACCGTGCGAGCATACGGACGGATCTTGGCAAGGAGGTTGTTGAGGGAATTTGGAGACCGGTGCGCAGATGGTTGAATGCTCCTAGGTATTCCCAGCGTTCTTTGCACGAATTTGGCTGCTTGTTGTCACGGCACTTCTAGCTCGTCAGCTCGTTTACTGAGATCGACCTGCTCGCAGTTGAGCGAGGCGAACTCTCGATGCTCGATGATCATTTCAGGAGTGTACCGGCCGTGGTGTTGCAAGTGGAAGCGATCAGGGCTGCAGTGTTATCAATTGAATTGTAGAGAGCTTCTAAAATAGTCTGGTAGACCGAACGACCGCTTGGCGGATTTCAGAGTGTGCGTCTAGTGGGTTGGAGGTCTGGATTAAGAGCTTTGTTGATGAAATGCTAGTTATCAAGCTGTTTGTGCAGAAATAGAATGCGGCGTAAGGGATTGTGTGACTAGCATGGACTTTTTGTGTGAGAGCAAAAGGGGAAGAGCGTGGAAGGGAGGAATCAGAGGTTGAAGTGTAGCTGGCTACTCTTGGTATCGTTGATATTATGGATTTGTGGGAGCGCTTCTAGGCAGAGGTCTCGAGGGACATATGATTGAGTTGGCGCTGGGGAAGAAGTCTCAAAAGAGTTGCCTTTCATCCTCGTAGATACATTGACCAAACCTCCTCTGAGTTGTTATAGAGCGGACATTCCTTCACGGGTGTTGATTGATAACCAGTCCAAGTCGCCGGTACGCCATTCCTCTGCTTCTGCAGGCAAGTATTTGCGACGACCAAGTCCCAGGATCCAATGTTGATGGAGGTCCCTGAAAGGGCGGGAGGTCTTCTCGATCTTCCGAGTGAGTCAGGCGCCATGGTGGTATACCGTTCAGAAATGACCCGGTTTTCGAAGTTGTGTGACTAGAGTCTTTGTTTTCCTCGGTGGTGTCTTCGTCATTGATGCGGCAGTGGTGTCTTTTTGCATCGCGAGGGAGTTTGAGATTCCACGTTGATCTAAGCTGCGTCGGGCTATGTGCAAATAACAATGTTGAGGCTTTCGAATCCCCGGAGACACGACGGTTGGCCCTGGAGTTGCTACGCACCTGCGTCATGGCAAGCGTAGCCGTCAGAGTGAAATGAATGGTAGGAATGTAAGTCGACGGATGTAGAAGCAAGATCCCTCTCAGTGTTTGATACAGTGACATTCGGATGAACAATGAGCCAAACAAATGGGAGAACGATGTTAAATATATTGATGAGCGAAGCCAAACTAGATATAGATATATTAAGAAGTGAAGCCTGGCAGTAGAAAGGAGCCCGCAAGTGATGCATAGGCAAATTTTCTGGAGCAAGAAGGGAAAGGAAAAAGGAACTGGAAGCCCGGCGGACATCGAAAACACCCTTGCGCCAACGCCGTCCCACACCACGTACTTACCGACACCTACAACTCGTAGCAGTACTCCTGCCAACACCTCTCACACCCCTCCGGCAACTGACTCCCCATCTTCTTCATCATTACACAACCCAAGCACTCCGCCCATCCTTTATCTCCACCCCGAGTCACAATCTGCACTCCGTTCTCAATATACTTATCCGTCTCCCCTCTGTGGATTTGAATTGTTTCAGTGGGCAAATCGGTAGCTAGACTGTACTCCATATTACCGGTAGCTGGACCGTACCACATATTCGGCAGCCACACGATCGTCACTACCTTCTCATTCCAGCACCCAAAGAACACCAGCCGCTTTGTCAGGTTCTGCGCCTTGAAGACATCCACCTGCGGAATGTAGGGCATGCGGTTCAGACCGACCTTGAGAGACTGCTGGTATGTATTGTACATACTGAGGCCAGTCGGCATGTTGTCCTTGTCATCTTCGAGGAAGTTGGCCTTGCCGTCGGAGTTGTCGCCGGCAATAACGACGTCGACATTGCGCGCCGGCTGCAGCAGCGGGTGCAGCGGCACGTTCCGGAAGGCTCCCGCACCGTCGACGAGATAGAGGGTCTTCTCATCTTTGACCTGTCCTGCATTCGCCCACTGGTAGAATGGGTTGCGGAAGAGGGCATACTCATACTTGGTGAATTTATTGTCGACGCGGTCAACCAATTTTAAGAACGCTGACCAGACCTTCACATTCAGTGCTTCGAGCGATTCGATCAAGAATTTTGGACAGGCGAAGGCTAGAATGTTGGACGAGGTCCCGAGGATGTAGCCTAAATTGTCGTAACCGGTCATGCATTCGCCTGGAGGATATGGTCCGCCATTGTTGTAATTGGTACCTAGAAAGTGCGTCTGCGTGAAAGACGCGACCCCGTCGTCCCAGCTGCCGAACTCGTAGGGCGTGAACTCGTAGCTAGCGCTCGTGACGTTATCGGGGACACAGTGGTCGGGGGGATTATTGACTCCCATCGCGGTCATAATGGGGAAGCTAGAAGATTTGGGAGTCACAATCCATGTTTTAGGGAGTACATTGAGCAAAGAGGTGTGTGCCAGGAGCAGGTGCTGCTTGGGACACGTCTCAGAGCTCTTGAGACGCTCGACCGGGTTAAGGTGCTCCGAAAAAGTAACTCACGGCATATCGTTGGAGCGGAACTTGGAGGAGTACTCCGTCACGTCCGAGAGGGTGCTAGCCCAGCGGTCGCCTCGGAGGAGCTGGTACGAGATGAGTTTGCCCCACAAGTCAACGAGCGTATTTTGGAAGCCAGCGATGTCCTTGGCATGAAAGTCCTTGTGAATATTGTTGTAGATGCCGATGGCTTTGAAGACGTTGCCGGGTATCAGGGCAGTGTCGGAGAGGGCTTCTTTCCAGTGGTCTTCGACGATCGACGAGATGGTCGGGTAGTTGTTCCCAATCAGGCCTGACAGCAACCAGGCTCCCCCGGATAATCCTACTTGATAGGTCATACCCTGCAGGAGGCCGCTGGTGGAGACGTCGCTGTCCCTCCCATCGAAGCCTTTGACGAGGCCGGCGCCAACTAACATAGCGCGATAACCGCCACCACTGTGAGCTAGGGCGACTGTGGGGAGCTTGGTGGTTTTGAAGGCCGGGTTGGTCTTCTTCAGCCAGGCGGCGAGCGCTTTGTCGGTTTTCTCTTTGCGCCCGTACAGGTAGGCATTTTCAAGGTGCGCAACGCCTTGGGAAGCGTTGCGGACCAAGGGGGTCATAGGGCATTTGCCGACGACCGGTCCATACTTGGAGGTGTATTCGCCGAGCACACCAGATAAGAGTGCCATTGCCAGCAGGATAACCATAGGAATGGATGCCATCGTAAATCGATGTGTGCAACAATCTACGCTTTTCTTGCGTATCGAGTGCAGGAGGGTTTAGTAGAATACTGTTTATCAAGACAGACGGTTTACTAGCGGTGTCTGGATAGAGGGGATGACGAAGCGATATATATAGGATAAGAGCAGAGACTCTATAAGAGACGAAGATAGCTACCATCAAAAAGCCAAGAACAAGTCTCAACAGGCTCGCGGCGAAGACGGAAAATTCTTTCAGTAGGTGAGCCCAACAGGCGCACAGCGGAAGGAAGAAACCCTTAGAGTAGTTGAGCCCAACAGGCGTGGAACGAAAGGGAAAATTACTCTCAGTAGATGAGTCCAGCAGGCGCACAGCGAAAGGGAAAATTTCTCAGAGTGGGTGAGCTCAACAGGCGTAGAGCAAAAGGGCAAATTCATTTCAGCAGGTGAGCCCAACAGGCGAAGAGCGCAAGGGCAAACCCCTCTCAGTAGATGAGTCCAACAGGCGCAGAGGGAAAAGGGAAATTCTCTTAGTAGATGAGCCCGTAAACTGAAAATTCATTTCATGGTTATGAGAAACCACCTCAAGCGCCCAAACTATGAGTAGTCAACCCGAATCTGACATGAGAGGTCACCATGCAACTGTCTTGTAATAATATTGCAGGCAATTGAACTCGATATGACTTCAGTGAGTACGGTGTCGAGCTCCGAATGTTTGTTTACGGGGTTATTGGCCCGATGCAAGAATATGGATCTTGATAGGTAAGCACGCCCATGCCTAGCCAACGTACTTGAGATAGCGGAAATTGAGAGACTGCGGAATATCTCTAGAAAGAAGAACTCACACTAACATAGCGCATTTCGTCGATGTTCTTCGATTCCATCGCTCCAGTGATCGCCCACATCATATTCAATGCCCTCTCACGGAGCATTCAATCTTAAAACCCCAAGAAATCTTGCCATCCCTATCGTACGCCCAATGTTTCTTATTTCCAAGTTTCTCTAGGTCTACGCACCAGCGCTCCGCAGTACTCATAATAGACTGGTCTGTAACGAGCACAATGCTCAGCATAGGATTGCCATGGCTTCGCTTCCCCTCGGATGTTGTCCATATCGCATTGATGCCTAGCCTGTCCTCTCTAACTTTACCGGCGGGATACAGCTCACCCAGCCCGTTCAAGACTCTACCCACGTACGCTGCCCAGAAACTAGACTGTAAACCGACCACTTGCTGCAAACCTGAGTGAAAGTCATAATCAGTAGGCGGAAGATCGCTGCGCCAACGTTCGAACAGTATGAGACCAAGCAAGGCGCGCTCATCATGACTTATCCCATGAGCGTTGGCGATAAGGCCGGTAGTTGTGCTGCGCAAGGCGCTGGAGGCGCGGATATCTTTCGGGCATGACGCATGGGTATTATAGAGATTAACAGCGCTTGTAAGTAACGCGAGTGATAACCGGTAGCCCCCAGTGGATGCCATTAAGTGGTCGGACGGCAAGGCAGAACAGAGGAGAGAAACCAATTCTGCAGCGGATGCTGGAGCGTAGGCAGATGTTGCAGCCAGCAAAGGGCTTGAGGACCGAACCGCAGTTGGAAGAAGAGAGAAAAGTAGCCCTTCTCGGAGACCACCTTGGGCAAAGTGGATCCGAGATCGCTCAAGGTTTTTATCTAGGACGGTGGTGAGAGCCGAAATGAGAAAAGAGACTGCCGGTACCTGAGAAGCGCGACGAGAAGAAATACGAAAAGTCGAATTATCCACCTCTGCCAGCTGCACCACGTTAGATGGTAGGAAGGCTTCGCCGTTCACACTAAAACCGTTGATGAGTGGGATCGGATACGGCTGTATGGCATGCCTCGACATCAAGACATAGCCCCAACCTCGAAACCCTCCACCGCTGAGAAAGATTTGAACACCATCACCATCCTTGGCGCGCTTTAGGCGAGCGTCAGTCAGATCTAGGGCCTTCAAGGCCTTAGAGATTTCAGAAGTAATCTCGTGATGCAATTCATCTTTCTTGGTTTTGCTCGTGGCCTTTGCGAGCCTCTTCGTCATGGCTGCTGCGCCGTATGGTAGACTTACAGAGCCGTTGGCGCTCATTGTAATCTCACCATCAACAGACTCCAACCAGGAAAGCTGGATGCTACCTCCTCCAAGGTCCATGACGAGCCCTTCGGTATGCTGAAAGCTACTCGCAATACCGAGGGCACCAATCCGGCCCTCTTCCTCCTTGGGTAGCATCTCAGTCTTGATGCCAATCTTGTCTTGGACCCTTCTTATGAGCTCGTCGCCATTGAGTGCTGTCCTGGTGGCTTCTGTAGCTACAACTCTGATGCGGTGACTTGGGACGCCGAAATCTTCACAAGTTGACTTGAAACGTTGCAGCGCTGACACTACTTCCTCGATGACGGATTGTGGAATTGGTACTTTGATGCCATCATCATACTGAGCGTCATATAGTGATATGTCACACCGGTCTTGATAGATGGTAGGAAGTAAGCGGGCAGTTGGAGGACACAGGTCAGTTATGGAGAATCGGATCCCATTGCTAGGTAAAGAATCAGTCGAGTCAAATATGTGAGAGCTGATCAGTTCTACCTTCCCATGTCGACGAGAGCATGGTAGTGCTCTTCCTTCCCTGATAACGGCTCCATTCCCTCGTGCACCCTTCATACAATGAATACGTGATCTACTTCGAGGTCTTGATGTATGCTGTCATATAGGAGATTTCACTTGCTCAAGACATTCAGACCATTGTGTCCTTCTACGTCGAGGAGTATTTGGAAGTTGCTGATAATCTGACTTAGTGTGGGGGAGGAGATAAAGCAGTGGCCGTTGCTTGTGGCATGAGACGGTACGCATCCCATCTCATCCTGTCTTTGGCCAGTTACAGGCCAGACGCTCGATGTGTCATAGGACGTATCCATGTCATCCTAAGGCGAAAACGACCAAGTAGCTGTCTCGAACAAGGAGGTAGGCAAGGCGTCGAAGGCATTTGCTCCAACGGAGGTTGGATCACGTGACGGCTGTAGCCCTGGACTAACCCTGCTACGTCGGTCCACCACAAATGTTGAATTTCATTCGCACGCCCATCGCGCTCAGCTCTACATCCAGATACTTGAGCACGCCGGGTATCGCCACGACAGTTGTTTCGTCTCCGCCGATCCATTTGCGTCCTTGCGCATCTTCCCACACTTCGCCTTCCGTATCCGCAGCTAATGGTTTAGAACATCTCCTGCATCGTACTATGCCCGTGCCTTTGCCAGATTTCCGGCCTCCAGCGCCCACTGTGGGTGTCGTACTGAGGAAGCTTCCGCACTTCTTGCAGACCCACTGCCTGCTGTAGTCACTGCAATTCATCAACCGATCTTGCAACAAGAACGCACATCCATGTGCTAGCAGCGCGTCTCGTTCCATCTCTCCAACGCGTATACCACCACCTTTGCTTCGTCCTTTGATAGGCTGTCCGGTCAATTGAGTGACTGGCCCCGTAGTCCGTACCTGAAACTTGTCGTTCACCATGTGCCGTAGGCGCTGATAGAAGACCACGCCAGTATAGATGTCGGCCGCAAACTCTTCTCCAGTAATTCCGCTGTACATTGGCTCGTTGCCGTGGTAGTTGTAGCCGGCGGCTAGTAGCTGTTTGCCAAAGTGATCTCCCGCAATATAATTCTCGTCGAATCGCCACGGAGAGGAGTCTTGTGCGAGACCGTGCAATGCACCCGATTTGCCAGCTAGAGATTCGACCAACATCCCAATCGTCATGCGCGAGGGGAAGGCATGCGGGTTGATGATGACATCCGGGACTATCCCAGATTCAGAGAACGGCATATCGACCGAGGGCCACTTTTGGGAGCAGACACCTTTCTGGCCGTGCCGAGAGGCGAATTTGTCGCCGATGACTGGAGATCGAGGAACGCGCAGCTTGATACTGATGGCTTGACAAGGATCTCCACCTGACTCTGATCCAATGATGCGGACTTCCTCTATGTAGGCTCTTTCGGGATCCTTGTACTTGTGTATCATGTTCTCGCTGTCTGTATTAATATATTCGTTCCGCGACCGGTCAAAAGTGACTGTATGAGACGCTGCGAGAGGATCACCCTCTTCAATCATGACGCCAGGATGAGGCAGTCCGTCGAGATCGAGGAAATTATAGAATTTTCCAGGCACAAAGCTGTTAGGTGCGAAGCCAAATAATTTGGTTATCGAAGTTACCGCGCGGCCTCTATTCGTGCCCTCATCGAGGCGGATGACCTTGGTTTTGTAGACGGTACCATGACCGAAACCTCGCTCGTGGGCAGATTTGTTCAAGATCATAGCGTCATCCATATCGTAGCCGGTATAGGAAATGACTGCCACAACGGCATTTGTCCCATTCGGAAAATTGTCGAGCCCATACTCGTTGTATAGTGGTGGCCGAACGATGGGCGTTTGACCCGTTTGAAGGACATACATTTTGTTGTCGGTCCGATACTTCAAAGCAGTTCCAGGGGTGCCCATTGCTTGCTTGCTCATTTGGCACTGATACATGTTCCGCGGAGACTGATTGAAATCCGAAAAGGGTGTTTGATTTGCGACAATCGAGAGGATGTTGGTTGGATCGTACTCAACATGGGTAGATTGACCGGACTCGATTTCATTTTCCGCACATGCGATAGACATAAAAGGCTGTTCGAAAGGACCAACGAAATCATTTCGGTCAAGTGGCAGATACTTGACGGGCCGAATGAAGCGCGCAGCTTGGGAGAAAATGTAAACGCCTGGGTATTGACCACCGTTGGTACAAGGTACGTGGCCAACTTCAAGCTGCACGGGCACACCATAACTCCCCTCGACTTTCCAGTACCGGAGAGTGTGCGCGATAACAAGAGATTGCTGGGGCGTACAAAATCCGATAACCCGACCGTCAAGCTGTACAACGACGCTGTCATAGACAGAAGCAGAAGATTCAGTGACACCTAATTGAGCGAGCAGGCGTGGGATAGCAGATACATCAAGATCGCTGGTAGTGATTTTGCATTGATGTGCTAGATGATTGAGTAGTCCACAGGGACTCCCATCAGGTGTATGTACTGGACATAGAAAGCCCCAGCTCTCTGGCAAAAGTTTCCGTACTGCCGTAGTCTTTAGCTGAGCAAAGAAACTCCCCCTGTGCACCATGCGAAAATGGCTAATAAAGCGATAGAAATTGATCTTTTCCGCGACAACAGTAAAACCTGACGTTTGTTGTAGATCCAAGCCCGTCGGGCTCACAAGATTCCCCGTGGAAAGAAAGTAGACGAGTAAGCTCCCTATGTTTTCATTAGTTCTACCAAGAATTCTCGTCGGAAATTCTTTGACGAAATGGGCATGGGTAAACCCCGCGCGTGCCTTGTCATGCTTGTCCTTCTCTGGCCTGGTAAACCAGTCATCGATAGCCGCTGGTATCGATCGGAGCCATTCGTCTAACTTCTCTTTAAGTATCATGCCATAGAGAAACCCCGGCAGAAGGATATCTTGGCTCGAGACTGCGTCGGGATTGTCCACTTGGCAGTCGCCAGCCACTAAAGCGTACAATTTTCGAATCATAAAAAGTAGAAGCTTGAACTTGTCTTTGTCCTGGGACACTGTTACGTCAACATTGCCCAGATGAACGAGTACAATCTTGCGAAGGAATTCCATCCCAGCTTCATGATCTGACATGTCGTCTGGCACTCCAATCACAGGTCTGAATTTGCTACCGAGATAGGATCTTGTTTCCGCTTGGCCGTGTACTTGATATTCTTTGTATGTCCGGAGTAGTAGCTCGACGCGATCTGTGAGAAAAGTATTTTCTGCTCCTCTTGAACCGACTGTGCCCACTAGGCCTTCGAAGATTTCTCTATCATTGGCCTCCATGAGTGCCTTAAGGATCATCATGACCGGAACCAAATATTCGTTCTTCCGCCATGAAAAGCGAAAGGTCACGTTGCCGTCGTTCAGGTAGTGCAGAACATTGGTTTGCGAGGTCTGGTCCGGTCGAACGCTCCTAATCTGTGTCCCAAATTTGCTGTACTCTCTCCCTCTGTTTACAAACGAGCCTCGGATGATGGCCATAGGGTAATTGCGACGCGATACGATGAGCATTCGAATCAGTTTTTCGATGCCATTGACGACGAAGTAGCCGCCAAGCTCTTCCGACTCTTCCTTGTGGAGTACTAGTTGCGCAGGAGTACAATTTTCCAAATGACACCGATTGGTCTTGAGCATCAAGGGCAACTGGCCCAAGTCTCTGTCGGTCTCTACCCAGTCGCCATTGTTCACTTTGTAGGCCACCCTTGCCCTGAGCTTACCTCGATAGGTAGCATGGCGTTCCCTGCATTCCGCAGGATAGATTTTGCGGTTCCTGATGCTGACCTTGTTACTTGGTGGAAGAGCAGCTTTATCAAGGTAGACTTCTCGAATTTTGACGCTGAGCCTGTTTCGCCGCCCCCTAGCCTGAGACTCGGCGCCATTTGAGAGCGAATCTGGCTTGCCATCGAGAAAGACCTTCGTTCCAATATCCTTGACCGCCGCTTGTACAAGCTTGCTTCTTTCGAAAAGCGCGTTGAACGACTCGATATGAGGCTGTAGAGCGTCGGCGAGCGCAGGGTAGGCTGTCATATCTCTGGGCGGATTCCGAAAAAGGTGGTCGCGGCGCAGAGTATCGAAGTCGGAGGTCCATTGTGTAGACGTAGGCATAGGAGCCATAGCCGGAGGGCATTGGGCAGCCGTGGTTGAACAGTGTGGCTTAGGGCAGCATCGTTAGGCGAGGCAGCTTGGGCTCAATATCCGCTATTGAGGTTAGTGGAGCCTGAAGTCGCACATCTCTAGCACATACCATCTGTCCTGTGGCTGCTGCTGAAATAGTTATATTGGCAGTTAGGAAAATCGGGAGTCGTTTTGTAGATTTCACTTTCGAGTTGGGCCTTGGCAGTTGGGACTGAGTCGAGGTACTTAGCTTAAAGTACCTTAATTGACGTACATGTTCCTGGCCCTCCCAAGCGCCGGCATCAGCTGCACAATTCCGCACACCTATTATCTCACTACTGCTTCCCACTGCATCAACTGTTTAGCGCATGGAACATTATTGCTGTATAGCAGCATTATCATCTCCGTACATCCTCCCAACTGGTCTCAGCGAACGGTTCAGTGTTCACTATTGAATTGCTACTACTACGATAAAGGAAAGGTTGCCGATAGCGCGGTTGAAAGATTTGGTCGACCCAGAGAACGACTGGTCCTTGGTGAAAGAGGGCCTTCCACTGTTACCTGTCGCCAAAAGCCGTTCTTGCAGATGGCCGGCTTCCTTAGAAGCATCTATGACTGGCTGCTGCGCCTTTTTTGGTACGTTTGCCTTGGGTATCTCCTTGAGCTGGTCCAGCACAGGCCTTGCGCCGCCAGATGCCGTGACTGCCTGCGTATCGGTTTGAACAACATGGGCAGTAAATTGTATGGTAATCCATTAACACCGAGGTCTTCTTCAATAGGGCCACCGAGATGGACATAACCATGATCGGATTGCAGAACGCAGGGAAGACATCTCTGCTGCGTGTGCTTGCGGTAAGCCTGTCTCGTCGATGGATCAAGTATCTCTCAAGACCTCGAGCTAAACTGGAGGCGTTCAGGGTGGAGAATTTACCATAGAGTAAGTGGACGGCACAGTAGATTCAGAGCAAGGTACGCCACGTGCTGACCGTGCCGGGCGAAGCTCTATTCCCACTGTCGGCTTCAACATGAAGCGTGTTCAGAGAGGTCATGTGACCCTGAAGTGGTAAGTTCCTGTGCCCTGACAAGGTTTTTGTGGCTATCGCGGCTGATGCTTGTTCAGTTGGGATCTAGGTGGTCAACCAAGGTTCCGGTCAATGTGGGAGAGGTATTGTCGTGGTGTGAACGCCATCGTGTAGGCCTCGCCAGGTCCGTCAAAGGTCGATAACGTGGAGGCTGATGTCCACTTAGATACATTGTCGATGCCGCAGACAGAAAGTGCCTTGATGTTGCCAGGGATGAACTCCACGCTTTGCTGGACAAGCCCGTCCTTGATGGGATCCCACTGCTGGTTCTTGGCAACAAGTCCGACTTGCCGGAGAAGCTTTCAGTTGACGAGCTTATTGACGCTTTGGACCTGAAGTCGGTGACCCGTCGCGAGGTCAGCTGTTACGGTATCAGTGCAAAAGAAGAGACGAATCTCGACGCGGTGTTGCAATGGCTGATTAAGCGAGCAAGTAAATGACAATCTGGGAAGATACCCGTCAGGCTTGGGGAAACGCATGTTTTCGGGAATACGTGGTAGGATATGTGTGCTTTAATGACTGGGATGAAGCCCTGGGAAGACGGATGCCAGCAATGGCCGAAGAGACTCTTGTTTGCGCTGGGCAATTGTTGAAATCATATACGCAGGGATCTGAAGCGTCCTAGGCAGGTCTCTGCGCTGCGTCGGTCCTGGAGCCATTGCTTTACCTGCCGGCGCATCTTGATTCACGACCCGGGAAAATCAGCTTTGTGGAGTATGATCGTATGTGGTGAACGGCTTCGCCTCAACATTTGGAAGTCCATTCGCTTTCATCCGTGACTGCGATATTTGTTTGTACGAGATTCCAGACGTGGATGGAGAGAGACGGACGAGCCTCACTTCAATAAATCGTTGCAGGTCATGGCCCCCAAAGCATCCTGTCAATCATCCCTGTCGCTGAGTTGTTCGTGCAGTAGCTTCCAGTCATGTGATTTCCCGCTCCTGGCGACCTTTCGGCAGGAGTAGGCGCTGTTTCCAACCCTACGAGAGCCCTTAGCCTCAAAGTTGAGAAACATGCCCTGGCAATCGCGCGACGGCACAGCCCCCTTGCCAAGACCGTACCAAGAAAGTGGCGATTCGAAGGCTTCATCGAGAAGCAGAGCAAGGCTGGATCAAGCTATCATCGATACGAAGATCCCTCCATAGCCATAAGGCCGCGTTCTCTAATCAGTTTCTACGAACGAATATAAATAAGACGCAGCTCCGATCAGTATCTGCTGATCATTATCCTTAAAGCCCGTCTAGGCTTGTTCATTCCGCCTGCCTTACCTGTCAGTCGTCGACCCCTACCCAGCACAATCTTCAATTTCCTTACGCTTCGGTCACCTTACAAAAATGGCGATATTATTTCCAAGGCAGTCCTCGTACCCGTAAGTATTGTGTTGCACATCATCCTCATCTACGTTCCTTCTTGTAAGAGGACTTTGTCCTTGTTCTTGTCTCATCGAGCTGCAACGCGACACATCCTGAAGACCGGAATCCTGCCATCTAACATTCCGATCGCGCCCATTCGGGCGGCTTGGTGCTTATTTACACTAACCGGTGTCCCATATCAGGTGTTCTGGCGGCTCGTACTATTCCAACGGCGACTGCTATTATAACAACGATCCATGGAGCTCGTATGGCCGCTGGATTGTCTTGGCCGCTATTATAATCGGCGGCTTCTTCATCTTCTTCATGTTTGCGTGAGTCACTTCTATCGCACCAAATCGGTCGTTGGTTGGATGCTAACGAATCATAGCTGCATCACGGCCCGTAGACGACGTAGTCGAAACATGGCTCCATACCGTGGCACTGGTTGGGCAGCTGGAAGACCCGCAGGCCATGGTCCTGCCCAGTATACTGGTGGGGCGCAACCTTACTACAACAATCAGCAACAGCCAGCACCTCCGTATTCTGCAGCCTCCCAGCAGGGCTACTATGGCAACCAAGGCAATCAAGGCTACTTTGGCGGAGGACAGCAGAACGGTGTCGAGCTGCAACAGCCACAAAGTTCGTATCAGCCACAGGCTGGCGGTGATCCTGTCTACAACCCCCCGGCCGGCCCTCCACCTGGCAAACAGAATGATGGGATCATCAGGTGATGATGGTGAAAGGTTTGAGCATTGATGACGAATTTCCTTACGCTTGGGAAAATCGAAAGGCTCTTCCTATATAAAGCAAGACAAGGTCTGGACTCGTAATACGGAGTTTGTTATGGTAGCGCGTGCCAAGGATGTCCCTGACGTCTTCTAGCTACATACTTTGACTCGTTGGTACCTGCGGCTTTGCATGGTGGACCGCCTGCCATCAGCTGGCTTCGAAGTGTATCATAGCGAAAAATCTGTTTCGGCCCCAAGTTGTCCGAAACCCTCATTGCATGTCATTCTCTCTCGCATAGCGCTCTTGACTTGTTTGCTTCTTGCCCTCAAAAACGATATATTGGTCATAATCCCTTTTCCCATGCGGTGGCAAGTAATGGTGCACTACCCCCTAGCACGTGTGGAAGACGATGCTTTGACGCAACGAGAAGGACTGTTCAACCATTGAGAAGCCACAGCTTAACTTTATAGGAAGTACCCTTGACGGATGCATCATGCCAGCGTGTGGAACATCTTACATCTAGAGGGGAAGACAAGCTCTATGAAGACCTATATCACACAGACTGTTATGAGTAGACCGAAAGCTCTCGACTCTCCATCATTGAGCTACCAATACGATGGGGTAAAAGAGGATCAAGAGCCTCTCGATCGCTTCTTTTGCAAAAGACTATCAAACTCGCACCATACAAACACGAGCCTCTGGCATTTTCAACATGATTCTGTCTGTTGGTGAATACTCAGGAATGCTCAGACTGGCTGTTCTACAAGGTCCAGTGGACGATAGCCTTTGGTGACCAGAATTTCAGACCAAAGATTCGGATTGACAAACTCGGTCTGCATTCAGCGATGAACAACCCACAAGAAGAAATTTGCTCGTAGTTGTAGTAACCATAAGTAGGTATACCGGAACAAGCCTTGCTTCTCCAGCGAAATCGCCCCGAGCGCTAGACGCTGACGGGAGTTCTCTTCAGCAGTACCTAAATCCCCGGACACACAGTCGATACCCGCCTCTGGAATGATCATGTCATATTGATAGGTAGTTCCTGCGTTGAAGCGCGGGTCCGCGTGGGGTTTGCACTGTATTCGGCTAGTGGTTGTTATGCACTTTTGCCAAGAGTCAATACACCCGGCCTTCAATTCCAGCTCACGCTACCCAAAGCTCCAACAACAAACACCGGCTTTGTAACCCTCACGCTCCTTTGCTAGACATGTTAGGGCTTATAGTTGTTCTCTGGTCGACGTCTGCCCTCATGCTCATATCATTATGAGAGAACAACTGCCTGAGATCCGCGCGTAGGCACGTCGCGGGTGAGCCTCAAGTACACCCCACCAAGAGCTCTACAAGACTGGGAACTTACAAGTATAGCAGTCTTATTGTTATTTCCAGAAGCGTGTGACCTCGAAGCAATGTCCAATCGCAGAGCTCCTCTGTCAAGCATCCCCAATGCTGCCAATTCTCCATACCGGACGGTAGCCGCCGCTGCCTCGAAACGATCGCGAGTAGAAGCGGGTTTGCAAGAAGATCTTATATATGATGGGCAACACCCGATTAAGAGGCAGGCTCTTGAAACTAGAACTTCAAGTTTTCGAACACCCCCCCAGAAACAACCTTTGCTTGCAGCTGGAGATGGCTTGTTTGGCAAGAGATCGCAAACCCAGAAGCCCACGGCGTTCGAGCGGAAGTTGTTGGCTGCAAAGGATAGTCAGGAACCACAGAAGGTCGAAAGGCCTGCGGGCGAGGCATTGGAAGGCATCCGGACATGGCAGAAACACTACCGGAGGGTGTTTCCCACGTTCGTTTTTTATTTCGAAAGCGTTCCAGACGATGTTCGGTCGAGATGTGCAAGACAGATCCGGTCGCTTGGAGCAGTAAGTTTCCTGCGTCTTTACGTCGAGGAATCGCCTTCCGGGCAATCTGCTGACATTACATGGTAGAGAGAAGAGAAGTTCTTCTCCAAAGAGGTCACGCACGTTGTTACTACCCGAGCCATCCCGTCCGACTGTGACACCAGTCCCACTGAACTAGATACTTCATCCTCGAAAGCCATGAGTTCGCAAACGATCATTGAATCACGGACGATTAATCCGTCCTTGTTGAGCAAGCAGGCTGGATCGGCCTCAAACGAGCAACAGCAATCGAGCAGCAAATTCCCTTTCGAAGCGTCCATTGGCAAAAAGAGCAAGGTTCTAGTACGTAATACTACGGATGCTGAACTAAAGAGGCCCGCTGTAGGTGGTGTCGATATATTGCAAAGGGCACACGGTATGGGTATGAAGATATGGCAGGTAGAGAAGCTACAAAGGGTCATTAACACAATGAAAGAAGATGCCGCGGAATCGCAAATGCAGCACATTCGCAACGCTCGTGGAGTTTCACAAGCGGCCGGAGGCAAAGCCGCGCAGGAGGATCTATCCCACATGCTTCGGAAGGAGCAGCGAAGTGGACCGTCGGACACTGTCAGTACTGAGGAGATTGTTCCCTTTCGAGGCTACTACCTATACGTACGAGACATCGATGAGAAGACGAAGCCCATTCTGGTGAAAGATTTCCCGAAGCCGCCGCGGAATGAGTCTGGCGATTGGCCTCAATTTCGTGCTAACAATCCAGGAAAGTGTCCCTTCGTCGAAGATCACAGTGTTAGTCGTCAAGATCTTGAAAGGCTCAAACAGCAAGAACAAGCCGAACGGGCAAGGCTGAGAATGGGGCAACGTGCAGCACCAAGAACTCGGGCAGAGACTGCCTTGGAGAACACGAAAACGGAGCCTAGCCCAAAAATTACCCTTAGGCAGCCCCTAGTCGAATCTAAGAATGGGAGCAACAGGTCAGCGTCAACGACGAAGGAGCTTCCCGTCCTGGAGTTTCGTGCACCGCCCATACCTGTTTCGGTCGATCGCAGAAGCCCAAAGAAGGGGCTAGCAGAGCCTTTGGCCACTGCGGCACCCAAGCTCTTTGGAGGGGAGCCCGCTGCGTCGGGTCTGCAGCCCTCGAATGTGACATCGGCTATTCGCTCTCAGATGATCTCTTCGACGGCAGCAGCTCCCGGCGCCAAAGCCGGCACCAGCAAAGAAGTGTACGGTCTCAAGAGAAAGGTTCTAGAAAAGAACAGCGCACCTACTTTGCGCGTTATCAAAGGTCCTGCTGCACCTGCTGAACCAGCCCGAGCGGAGCATGCCATACCGGTAACCAGGCAAACAAGAAGGAGAGCTCAGGAGAGACTTGTACATATCGAAGAGGAATCCACACATTCCGGAGACGATGAAGATGTATGGGGAGCCGAAGAAGTGACAAGAGAGAGAGCCGTACAGAGCAAATGTACAAAAGTCAAGCCAAAGGATCCGAAGCCTGGGTATTGCGAGAACTGCAGGGAGAAGTATGATGACTTTGATGAGGTACGTCCTACGATCCTACTGAAAATTACAAAGTATACTCGTTGCTCATAGTGTCGAAGCATATTCTCGGCCGCAAACATCGCAAATTCGCTCTTACCAGGGACAACTGGGTCGATCTGGACCGTCTACTGATCCAACTGGGCCGACCATTGAAGGAGCAGAATCCAGACGAATCGTGATACCCAACAGCTTTTATCAGCATCTTCCCTTGTGTCATGCGTGGAAAAAGCATCTTCATGGGCGGGAGTCTTCCAGCGTCGCCTGCTACTTCTGCATTCGCATCCTGCATCGAGCATCAAGCGTCACGGTCACACATTTGGCACGCGAGTAGAGGGGACGGCAATAGCTGCTATTATTGTATATTTTATGGCTATAGGCTGCATCTGCGGATGCAGGTAATTCTTGGAATGTAATTACTCCATCCATGATCAAACCAACTTCAGCCATCCAAATAGTGGTGATGATAGCGATCGCCGTTCTACAGGTTGACGGAATAGCTTTGGGCTGGCTGACCCAAGGAACCCACAGCTAAAGGGGCGGAACGTTGAAGTGTGTGCTTTCCTGATCCCTCAAGATATCTGAAGAGGCAGAGAGTCGACTAGATGACTGACCCCAATACTCTTCTTCTCACACATAGAACCGCTCTATTTCTACGTCGGCATCTCTAATCGCTCACGAGCAGATATTGAATGCAAGAAAGGCGTCAAGGCACTCTCAAGTACGGTAGAAGGTCGACGCACCCACCCATGGATCACATGCTCTCACCTGCCAAACAAAGCCCATTCTGAAGTTGAGATGGTCATTGCACCATGCCATGGTGTCACTACCAATACCTGCAGCGCCTCCCATCACTTACGCCACAGTAGTATTCCCTGGTCCCCTATCCCAAGACCTAATTAAGAATCCATAACAATCGCATGTTGAATCTCCAAGTATTCGAAAGCCAAGCTCCTCCGCTGATCAAATCTCATCCCTAGACCTCCATCTGCCCCGCCACATCCTCGTCCCCGGACCCGAAACTGCCCACGGAACTCATCTCGTCCTCGGATTCGTCCTCGTCGCCGGCTTCGTCGGCGGCGTCTTTGGTTGCGTATTTGCTTACGTATTCTGTTTACAATTTAAGGAATCCTGTCAGTTTGGAGGGTAGGAAGGAGGGTGGGGAGGAGCCAATTTATAAAGGGCAGATGAAGGGAAGAAGGAAAGCAGCAGTAGACCTTTAACCTTCAGCTCATACGTCTTCGGATCCCTCATCAACAGCGCGGCGGCTTCACCATTCAACGGATCGGTAGGGTTCGGGTAGCGCAGCAGCTGAGGCAGGAAGACCTCGAAGATGTTGATCATGTCGAACATGGGGGACCAGGTCTGGTTGATGACGTCGAGGCAGACGGAGCCGCTGCTTTGAGATGATTCAGCGTCTGCTCTTGGCCTGTGCGATGAGGGGCAGGGATGGAGGGAGGACTGGGGGTTATGGGCGAGACGTACAGCTCGTCGATGTTGGGGTGGAAGATGCGGTTCACGAAACCTATGCTTGGGCTTTTGTAGGGATATTGGTCGGGGAGCTCGACGTGGACTTTCCAAAGACCACCGGTGAAGGGCGCTAAAGAGCAGTGCGTGGTCAGATGATGTTGGGATCGTGGGGAATGATGGGGATCGTACTCTCTTCAGGACCCTTGAAACGCACGTAGAATTCTTGCCTTCGTGTTGATATCAGTATTCGCGATAGTTCGTCAGGATCAGTGCCTTCCGTGGATAGCGTACACTGAGTCCTGGGTCAGCTTCGTTGCTAGGCTCTCAGCACCGCCACCGCACTCACTGTTGTCGTTGACGAGAGTAACCTCATAGTCGCTCATCAACCTGGATCAACGCTCAGTCAAACTTGTTGCTATGCTCATCAAAAGCCCAAATGGTTGCGGCGGAGAGGCGTACATCCTGTGTTTCCGTCAGTCCTCTGGAAGCTTGGTCACAGGAGCGATTCGCAGCCTACTTCATGACCTATGCACAAATCAAGGGCTCCGTCAGCATTCTATATCCCAGCTCTAACGCCCATATATGGTCGGTCGTTCTAAGCTTACATCTGTCTCTATCCTCCTCTTTGGGCTACTCATGGTGCCGCCTGCTTGTTCCCTGTGTTGCACGCTTGTCTTTGTAGCACTCCTTCGGACCTCGAGCGAAGCTCTGTAGGAAGTGTTCAGGTAAAGTAGAAGAGTCCAGCTGCTTTATGTTCCTCTCCAAGTTAGAGAATGCGGACGCCGTCAAGAAGTCTGGGCTGGTCGTTTGCGTGCTTCTGTTACTTTCAGAGGTTTGGAAGGTCGGAGCTCTGTACGTAGGCTAGTCGAAGTGCTGTTCCTTGCTTAGCCTACAGGTGAGGAAGTGACAGCTCGAAATGCTGTAGTTATGTCGACAAAGGACGTGGCTCATAGATCGTTTCATCACGGGGTTAGTAGAAAGCCTCGGCAAATGGTCATCTTATCGATAAACGCAGCTGGGGGCATTAATCACGTGTGTTGGATCAACCTTCTTGAAACATCACCATTTCAACGAACAGCCGATGCTATGATGGTCTATCCCCAGCATCCAGCAGTTCAAGAGGAGACCTACGACTGTTGAACGTCTCTGTTCATGTCGCAGTTACGGCCAATTCTTGGACTGAAGTAATTCTAATACCCAGGCGGAAGCAAGAGTAGCTGACCTGGACTGCGATCTGAGGGTGAAAAGAGATCGTACGCCTACGACAAGACTTAGGTGCGCATTCAGAGACGGTTCGGATGCAAACGTGTCTGTATAAACCCTGGAACGATATTAAAGCTCTGGTTCAGGTGGGCAACATGAGTACTCGAGTTCGGATGAGTGTTGACAGTGTATCGATGCTATCCTCTCCGATCACATGAATTGTACTTCGCAGCAATATGTGATGGGAAACAAAACAACGTAATTCAGCTACGCTAGCTCCCACTTTGAAGAATCACGAGACGGCTTGTTGAATTTCGTAGTAAACTCTCCAATCATCTAAGGTATTGGGTAAGGTATCGAGCAACTTCTTGCCATCAATGTCAAACATTCTCTCCTTGTTCAAGCATAGCTGCAGCTCCTCCTACTCTTCGTATCTGTGATTCGTGCCTTGCTTTCGCAATAGCGTGCTAACACAAGGGATGGTTTTCGGTTTCAATAAAGAGGGTATTGATCGAACAATGGGTCGTAGGGTGTGACAGGGTTGGTAGGCCTCATAAGTAAGTGAAACAAAGCCGAAAGAGCATCCCTTTGTCTTATTCACGTACCTCGTATCCGCTTCGAACAATGACATTGTGCAGCAACCCGACACAAATCAGAGCAGTCCGATAAAAGCACTGTGTCCACTCCTGTCGAGGTTACAGCTGACCTCCCTACCTACATCTCGACATCCTCTGACACTTAGGACTATCTGGGAATACTCCTAGTAACAACATCAACATCCGTCTATCGTTGCGAGGAATAAGATGGCCGGTTCATCTTCCTATTCTTCCAGTGTCTTGGACAGCGAAGATCTTGCAGAAAGGTTCATCGAGCAGGCCTCACAGCGACGCTTGCGACGCAGGAGCGCAGTGGAAAACCTGCGATATTCTCGATGGGAGTGGCCGATCTCATCTTTGAGTACCAGCACCGATGCTCATAGTTCCCTATCCTACAACCCTTTGGATGACTTCTTGGCTCCGGATTACTTTCCTGAAGAAAGTGGTTGCACCGAAGTAACCACCCTCCAGTCTCGGAGCCCCTCACCGGAGCTCCATTCTTCTCCTGAACGTTTCGACGCAGACCACTCCCTTATAGAAACCCCAGATCTTCGGCGGTCCTCCCGGCCAGGTTGGCCATCTTCAGAGGCGGGCTCCGTGTTCGATCTTGGTAGCCCCCGCCCGCTGTCACCTTTCGATGATCCTCCTTTCGGAGGCTACTCTTCTGAAGTAAGCCCAATCGCTATCTGGGATTCCGATCTCGTGTCTGACGGGGCTCAGACGCCCTCTCCAGTGATCCCATTCCCAGAATACATCGACATGATGAGCCCGCCATACACTGATGACTTCACAATGCTGGATGATGCTTCTCCTCTTTCAACGCCGGCATCCGACAACATGAGAATTTGGGAATCGGATTTAATGTCTGCGACCCCATCCCCAGCGTCTCGGTCCTCAGACACGCCCGAAATCCACAGTGCAACATCGCTTGGCGGCTTTTCATTCCAGGATGAAGCTCCAAGTATGGAAGGCTGTTCATTCGTCGGAGACGATGAGGCTTCTTTGCATAGTCCAGATTATGTCCTTAGCCCAGGTTCCATGTTAAGCTCGGATTCGGTTCCCAGCCCAGCAAATTCAGGACGGTTCATGGAAGGTCTAACCTTTGAGGATGAGTGGTGGGTCCAAGACTCCATTGCCGATCTGGAAGAGCAATACGCTCATTCCATTGAGCATGAGAACACAGAGGGGCTTCCAGTGTTGCTACCCAGTCCGCCCTTTTCGACCCTTAGTCAAGCAGCTACTCCTCTCATCAGCTTTAGCGTGCCAGTTTCACCAGCATATACTATTGACACGCCAGAACTGCTTCGACAGGTTTCCGCACGTCTAGCCGGACTGGTGGAACCAATCTCAGCAGTCTCAAGCCCAATCGTTCAGCCAGCATCTAGCCCAGCAGCAGCGCCGCCTAAATCGCAAAGGCGAAAACTCATCCTGATCACAGACTTCTCGATCCCTTACCCCGTCTGTGCCTATCCCAAACGTAAGCCGACAAAATCAAAGCAAAAGCAAAAAGCACAGGCACCAGCTTCACCGCAGCCACAGGCCATACCAGAAGCGTTGATCCGCTTCTACTGCCCAGATACCGCCGAATCATCTCGAGGATCTGGCACGAAAAGGGCCATCTTCGCTAAGGAAACCTACCCACAGCCTGAACCTCAGCCGAAGAAAGCAGAGCAACAACCGGCTTCAGATCTAGCATCGACGCAGCCACAGGCTTCAGGGCAGAAGTTGGTCCGTTCCGACATCGCAGACACTTCAGTGCCCTTCCCAACATCGGAAAGGAAGAAGGTGAATTTCGCCAAACCCTCTCGGTGCCAAAGGCTGGTCCACGCCGCTGCCGAGCACTTTCACTACCCGAAAACCGGGAACCCTTTGCGGGCATGGCTGAAGAGCCTCTCAGCTCCTAAGGAAGAAAAGCCAGGGAAGGAGAGGCAGGCTTCTGTGGTTCATCCACTGCTCAAGCAGCCTGAAAAGGAGCGGTTGAAGAGCTGCGCCCAGACACAGGTGAATACGGCCATCGCTATGGGGAAGATGGCGGTCGCTGGGTTGTTTACCGCGGGTCTGTTCTTTGCGCTACAGAGAGCCACTGGATGGCGCGAGGTGGATGACAGCTGGCTGTAGATGCTTGGAAAAAGTCTACTGGGATGAAGGTGGATCGGGGGTTTTCTGGGTAAATCAACGAGGGGGAGCGTCAAGTCGTTGAGTGATCTAACATGCAAGTTTCCTAGTAATGGAGGTGGCAGTATAATCTCTAGGATTTCCAAGTATCCGGTAATCAGTAATGTCTAGTCAGCCTCGTCTTCGGCGAGGGAGCGGAAGAGCCCAGGCTACAAAATATAACAATATATGATGAAACTTGCAAAATCCTTTCTCGCAGTCTGAGACTTAAGTATGTATGCCTTCCCGTAAGATGTACTTCTTAAATCGAACCCCGAGCCCTCCTCGTACAACGTATTTCTCAAACAAACCCCTGAGCCCTTATAGACGCTTTCATAACTCTGTCACCATGTTAGAAGATACCGATGGCTTGACCTGCGATTCGATTTGACTACAACAAGCAAGGGTTCGTGTGCTGTCCTCGATCAATCCTGCATCCTCGACAACGGAAATTTCCTAATCGATGGACTTTGAGGATATATGAGCAAGTATTGACCCGCGGAAATTGTGCCGCATAGGATAGATGACAAACATAAACGCCCGCCAATAACAGCCCCTTCACTCTCATACAGACAGAGAACGACAAAATTGACAAGCCAAGTTCCAGCAGCACGTTTATTCATCCGTGGATTTTTGACGAGCTGCCCATAAGTCAGGAGGTTGGAAAGTGTTGCGCCTTGTGATTGATAAGAAGTGTGCGCCACCCATGTTCTGACATATTTGTTCACGTGTTTGTAATGTTTGCTCATGGATATAAGGAGTATATCTTGACCCACAGAAACCTCCTTTCCTAGATATGTTCGCCTGTGGGTTGCTTCTCCCTTGTCCGGGGTCGATGCTACTTCTCCTTCTTCTGGCATCGCATCGATCCCGGACGAAGGAGGAGGCACAGAGATTTTTCGACGAGAGCCAATTGTTGGGAAAAATGCCCATAGTCTGGCATTTCCTGGCTCGGTACTCCATGGAGGCTGGGCGAGGGAGCAGGCAGAATTGCCGTATTGGGGTCGTAGTCCTATATTATATCAGCCCAAAAGCCGTATATAGAGATAATTGCCTCAAAAGACCCGGCATATTCTCAGAGTACTTGGCGCCACGATAGCCATTGACTCATCCCGGTATATCTTCGATATAAAAAGACTTCACGTTCGTCTGTGTCAACGTTTTCCGGAAATCACACATCAACATCTACCTCCAACCATCAGCTTCATCACGCCAAGCCTGTGTTCGAGCAGCAACACCTCTTCCGTGAAGCACTTTATTTTCGGATCCCTCTTCTTCATGCTTCGATCCCTCCATCCTCCAGCAGGCCATCGAAGTCACGTACCTCCAACTTCATCTATCATCCATCCAGACTACATCCATCTCTTTGCACAGTTGCATCTCAGCATCAGCAGCATACCATCTGAGTGATGCAGAACCAACAGCATTTCTTGAATATGCAACCTACCTACAACGCCTTCTATGGACCCAATTATGTCACAGGGTCCAACAATATGGGAGTCGCTCGTCCCTCGTCTAACGTGCAGCGTAATGCCCCTTCCAGCAACCAGGGGCATAACATCATGCCTGCTCCCTCGCCATCGTCCAGTCTGCAGTACGCTGCTCCTATTAGCCCTCCTGCTGCTGGTAACGTGCAGTATAACACTACGCATGTCTTGTCATCGTCGTCCAGCATACAGCATGCTGCCCATCAAGGTCATGTCATGCATGACACCCCATATACGGCTGCTCCTCCACCAAACTCGCAGCAACAGGTCCCTCAACGCAGAGATATCTGGCAAGAGACCAGAAGGTTCCTCATGACGGCACCAATCGGACAATTGAGACGAAAGTCGTTGGAATCCTTCCGAAAGCTCTACGATCGCAACAAAGAGTATCGGGTTCTCCAAACCTCCTTTGAAGCGTCTGAGAAACGTAGAGAAGAAGTGGAGCAGGAAAACTCCGAGCTACGGGAGCAGCTCGACGCCAAGAAACAGGAGTATAAAGGCCTCCAGGCTTTCACGAACAACGACCTTTTCCGTGCCATGCAAGCGGAAGTCGAGCCAAGACTAGAGGGGCTGAGAACCGAGTTGAGCAACACGGGAATGGCACTTGACGCAAAGATCCAAGAGTGCAAGCAGCTTAAATGGAGTAATGCGCTGATGGAGAGGCTCGTTCAACGAGCAATGCCTCCACAAATGAGTGATCGAGAAGTGATAGAAGGTCTTACCCCTATGATACTTCCCGATGTACATGAGCCGCTACCTTCAATGCTTCGAGAGACTCAAGGAAACGGGCAGCCTACTATGCTGATGTATCCGGCATCGCAGCCCAGCGCTCACGAGGGTTTGCAGACCATCCCATCAACAGGATATACACATTCATCACCGCTTATCGATCTGACTGAAGATGTGCCAGAGGCAATTGAACAGGGCTCCGGATCAACCACAAAACAAAGCGGTGGCAGAGGCTCTATCTTTACCTCTACCTCAAGCCATAGGTCATCAAACGCGAGTGCTACCACGACTGATAGCTCAGGGCAAGCGTCGTCCGCTCCCTCGCCTCGTACCGACTCTTGTGATCCTGCCAACGCCGGCAATCAGCTGAAACGCAGAGCCGAAACAGAAATGGTCGGCGCGGTCAAGAAACCTAGACGGTCGAACTATAGCTGGCTTCAAGGCACGGGAAACCCAGTGAAACCCACTGAGGACTGGACTATGGTTAGGGGCGGAGTACCGCCAGATGGGCGGAGCTCCTATCTTTACAATCAAGACAACGAGTGGGAGAAGAGGAAGAAGAAGTACGAAATTGGTTGCAAAAAGGATGGTGTCAACCCGAAGGATCGCCCATTTGAGGCCATAGAGCAAAAGCCGTCGGTCCAGAGAGCAAGAGCCACTGCCCAGCGGTCCGAGACCAAGAAGCGGGTGCCAAAAGCGAAAGCAACGAGACCAGCATCCTTGGCAGCATCGACAGGAACTCCAGAGAGCGAGACAGTGGAGGTTCCCGTGGCCGAAGCACCCGAGACAATACAGGGTCGGGACCAGGAATCCTTACAAGGCAAAACGGTGATCTCGGATGAGGATGACGAATGGGAGGCGTTCGGAGCAGAGTTGGAGGCAGAGTTGGAGCGGGCAAGTGAGGACAAGGTCGACGGGGCCACAGTTGGACAAACTACAGAAGCCGACGAACCTATTCCCGATGGATTTCTACCCGACGATGGGTCCGATATGGATAGTCTTTTTGGCGGTGACATGGATGACCAGGCCTCAGACGATGACGACAAGCCAGAGCACCCAACAGAACCTGCGATGTACGAACATCCTGCTGGACCCGCATTATATGATCAAGAGCTCATCTTCGGATTCGAAGAGTACGCCATAAAGACGGACCGATCGTTCAGACAGATGCTCGTGAAGAGTCATGACGATTCCTTTTCACAAAATGACTTGCTGGAGGATCGGACGCTTATGCTGATTGTCGCTCGTGCTCACGGAAACACTTGGGCAGAGGTGGAGGAGATACCTTCCAAGAATGTCAATCATAACGAGACAAGCACTGCGGCTGCTCCCGCGAAGAAGCGAGACAGCCCGAGTAAGTCGAGGAATGGTGAGGACAGGGTGGAGAAGGCGCCGAAGAAGAAGGCGGCCGCGAAGAAGCCTCGCCAGTCATGAAGGAAGCCCATAGGCGAAGAAGGAGGGCATGAGGAGGAAGGGAACAAGGAGGGAGGGAATCAGGAGGGAGGGAACAAGGGGGAAGGGAATAAGGGGAAAGGGAATAAGGGCAAGGGAACAAGTGAAGAAGGAGCGGTTAGAGGCTACAGTTAATGAAGGGTTGTCGAAGCCTGACGCCGCTATCGAAGGTGAAGCTGCTTGGGAGGGTCGCTTCCGGGCGAGACCTACAAGACACACCTGCATAGAATCGTCGAGGAAGATAAAAATCCGGATTCGGCAACATTGGGAAGAACGAAAGGGTCTGAACAGGGAAGAGGAATAGATAGATGAGCCGCTTAGCTTTTTTGACGGAATTGTTGCGACTTTCGGTCCGCAAGTAGATTTCGAGTCTTTGCGCTCGCCTGATAGGCATCGTCTCGTAGCTCCGAACATGAATCTTGATCACTTCCGATATGGTGTCTTCCAGGAGATTCTCAATGTCCCAATTTGCTGGATATTCCAATCCTAGACGTCTTTCACCAAAAGCCACTGCAACGATTACTCTCAGTTACTTTCTGATGAGCCAGCTGGCCCGGCTGGTGGGCCCACTCACCGTTCTGCACTGTCTCTGCTGCTTCCATCCCTTTAATATTCATCTACATCATGTTTCCATGGCCATCAGCACATACGATACTAGGCGTTGAAAGACGATGAAGCAACTACACTTTGCTTTAGAAGTACTACCATGGACCAGACGGGTAAAGGAGCACGTGAGCCGCGAAAAGCTTGTGATTGGTCAATGGCTTTCGCTTAGCGCCTTCCGCGGGAAGTGCAAACCGATGCTTGGAAAACAGAGTCTCGTCCACTGTGCAGAGCTAGAGTGGGCACTGGGAGGGGACGAGGGGGTGGTAACTGGTTGGATCAACTAAAGTGGCTTATGGATGTGCATCGTCTCTGGAACGTTCATCATTCATCAACATAGCCCCGCAGTCTACGTCCTACCAGTTGAGAAGCACGAATTATGCAGTGAGTTCCCCTAGCTTGTCAAACATATAACCAGCTGACAATTAGCGTTATAGCTTTGGCCAGCAGCTCAGGACATCTCTGATCAAGGATTATTATTACTACTACATTTCTTACGACGATCTCAAGAAGTCGCTCACCACACCCTACGAAACCAAGCCAACCCCGGAGCAACCCAACCCCAAGCGGAGACCATGGAACGAGGAAAATGAGAAGTCCTTCGTCGAGGAGCTAGAGGCAGAGCTTGACAAGGTCTTCACCTTCCAGCGAGTCAAGGTTGAGGAGACTGTGAGGCGCATTCGGGGCACGGAGCGAGAGGTCAAAGAGGTCCTTGACCGTTATAGCAAGTATGGTCCGCGGAAATCAGCCAACGGACACGCCCTAGATGCAGACCACGATGGACCTACCGAGGAGGAATTCATGCTTCTGGAAGTGGACATTAACGACGTCATCGCCGATGTCCACGACCTTGCAAAGTTCACCCAACTCAACTACACGGGCTTCCAGAAGATCATAAAGAAGCATGATGTGAGCTACGAATGCTCGCGAGAAAGACTTGCCGCTGACTCCGTGCTCAGAAGCAGACATCATGGCAGCTCAAACCTGTCTTTGCCGCCCGCTTGAAGGCAAAGCCGTTCTTCAAAGACAATTATGATGAGTTGATCTACAAGCTGTCCAAGCTGTACGACGATGTCCGCACAAGGGGTAGTCCCACCAAGGGAGACAGCGCGGCTGGGGGTAATCAACAGAACTTTGTCCGGCAGACTACTAAGTACTGGGTGCATCCGGACAATATCACTGAGCTAAAACTCAGCATCCTGAAACATCTTCCCGTATTGGTGTTCAACCCAAGCAAAGAATTCGAAGCCAAAGACTCCGCGATCTCATCGATTTACTTCGATAATCCTGAGACATGGGAACTCTACACTGGGCGGCTCAAGAAGACGGAGGGAGCGGAAGCCATCAGATTACGATGGTACGGCGCAATGGATACGGAGACAATCTTCGTTGAGAGGAAGACACATCGCGAAGATTGGACAGGGGAGAAGTCGGTCAAGGCGCGCTTCTCACTCAAAGAGAAAAAGGTCAACGACTTTCTGGCCGGCAGGATCAGTGTTGAGAGCATCTTCGAGAAAATGAGGAAAGACGGCAAGAAGAGTGAAAAAGAGATAGCAAACCTTGAACGACTAGCCCGTGAGATACAATATCGAGTCATCAAGAGAGGCTTCGTTCCCGTCACAAGATCTTTTTACAATCGTACAGCTTTTCAGCTTCCAGGTGACGCTCGCGTCAGGATATCACTTGACACAGAACTGACGATGACCCGCGAGGACAACCTTGATCACCGAGAACGCGCGGGCAAGAATTGGCGCCGAATAGATATCGGTATCGACTACCCATTCCCTCAGCTTCCGCCCGAAGACGTCGAGCGCTTTCCCTACGCAGTACTGGAAGTAAAACTACAGACGAACGAAGGCCAGGAGGCTCCGGAGTGGGTGCGCGAACTGATCAGCAGCCATCTCGTGGAAGCTGTACCGAAGTTCAGCAAATTCATACATGGTACTGCGACTCTATTCCCAACGCGAATAAATCTACTCCCGTTCTGGATGCCGCAGATGGATGTCGACATCCGCAAACCCATTAGTCGCCGCTTCGGCATCGAACGCCCTGGCCAATCGGCCAGCCGCAGCACCAGCGATGACCTTCTCGATGACGATTCCGACGATGAGTACGGCGAACACGGAGAATTTGCGCCCCAAAACGGCAGAGCATCGCACGATCACGAAGATAATGACAGCGACCCGGGCATTCGTCGGCTACGCGAAGCCCGCGACGCAATGGAGCAGTACGACATGGCTCGAGGGACAGACTCTCCGCCCACAACCGGCAACGTCCTCGACATCGAAGAGCGCATAGCGAACGGCCCAACGACCAACACCGACGACTACCCCCTCTACGACTCTGAAGAAGAGGACAACGACTCCCAAGATCTAGCACAGAACAAACGCCCCTGGCCCTGGCTCCGCAGCAAACTCAACCACCACGTCTACCTTCTCAAAGATTACAGCTGGCGCTTCCTCACCACTATAGCACCCATGCCCCGCTCAACAGAAATCCCAGACCGCGGCGGGCAAATCCACCCCAAACACTTCAAAGCCCCCAAAGGCAAAAGAATCCACGTCCCCGTGCGCGTAGAGCCCAAAGTCTACTTCGCGGCCGAACGCACCTTCCTCTCATGGCTGGAGTTCGCCATCATCATTGGCAGCATCGCTGCCACGTTACTGAACTTCGGTGATAGGATCAGTTTGTACAGCGCTTGCGGGTTTACGGTGATGGCGTGTGCGAGCTTGGTGTATAGTATGGGGTTGTATCTGTGGAGGGTGAGGAAGATTAGGGATAGGAGGGCGGTGAGGTATCATGATCGGGTGGGGCCGACGGTGTTGTGTGTGGGGCTGTTTGTGGCGGTGGCGATTAATTTTGGGTTGAGGCTTGGTGAGGGATGAGTAGTCAAGGGATTAGTAACGTTGCTTGGGCGTTGTGAATCTGCATGGAAGGGGTGGGGCTAGGAAGAGCTGGTCATGGAAGGGGTGGCATTGCGCTGTTGTGGACAATGTACCCGATTACTGATAGCGTGTGTACATAGATGAGTGACTCGAGATCAAATACGATACGAGCACAAGATACAGACCACCAACTGTGAACTGGAATTACGAAGCTTGTCCGAAGTTACATATATATTCTACAACGCCTGCTGGCTGCTTACCAAAAGACCTTTTCGCTGCAGATGTCTACTTCCCAATGCTGGTGTCTACCCTCCCGATGACCCACGCTGTGACGAAGACGCTGAGGACCCCTAGGAATATCGTAATGGGTTTGCGGAAGGCGGCGGTGAAGGGGTAGTCGTATGTGACCTGTGTGTAATGTGTTAGCGTTGCGAGGAAGGGTGGGGGCAAATAGCGCTTTGATGGGGCAATGGAGGTTGTAATATGTGTGATCGAGAAGGTAGTTGATGAGCGAGCCATGTCATCTCAAGAGGCCCGGGGGTGTCGAGATAAGCAGCACGCACGATTTTGGGCTGGGCAAGTAAGGAGACTTGAGACTTACAATAAGATCCTGATCCCTTGACACATCCACGACATTCATAGCCGTCAGCTTCAGCATCGTCCTCCCCAACGTATCCATGAACGTCTTATGTGACAGAATCTCATCCGCCACCAACGGCACCGCCGTCTCGAACTTCACGTTCGTGGCTCCCTCAGGTAGTATGACCCTAACCTCCACCTTCTCATACGAGACACCCTCCGCCATCTTCGGGCCCTCGAGGAACGGCACCTTCAGTATATACCCATCGCCAGCCTTCAGTTTCCGCAGCGAGTCCTTAAGGTTCGCATCCCACCCGATGCGGAAACTGTACTTCCAGCCCCCGAAAACGGGATACCGGGGCTTGAGCTCGAGATTCGCTTCCTTGACGTTGCTCCTGAAGCGGCTCGTCGAGACGTTGCCGATGTCGTCCGTGTAGTACGGGTCCAAGGACCCGATCTTCAGGGGGACTTTCAGCTCCTTAATTGCGCTCATCGGAGGGTTGTAGTACTGCGATGCCGCCCATGCTACGCGCGAGAACTGGTTCTTTAGATTCGCGCCTCTGTTTGTCAGCCAGTACCGCTCTTCGGTTGCGAGGTTGCCGCCCCACTGGCTGACTTCGACGTCCCGCTCCAGCAGCGTGGCGTAGATAAGCGGTTTCGTGAACTCGTACCGCACGCTCGCTTCCTGCTCTGCGCCTGCGGGGATGTTGTCGTAGGGCCCGTAGGTGAAGGTTGAGCCTTGGCGCTCGGGGTCGGAGGTGTAGTCTGGGATCTCGGCGGTGGGGAATTTGAGCTTGGTTTTTTGCTTGGAGGTTGGGTAGCAGGAGGGGGCGAAGGTGGAGAAGGTGTGGAGGAGGTATTGCTTGTCGTTTTGCTCGATGAGGGCGGGGAGGGGTTGGAGCGTGGACAAGATGTGGTAGGTTATGGAGAGCGTGAGTTGTTGCGAGGGCTGGACGTAGGCGGGGAAGGTGATGCGGTAGAATTGAGTTGGGCTGGTGGAGAAGGGGGTTAGTGGGTTTCGGGGAGGGGGAGATGGAGGAGGGTGTTCACCTGTAGGGGTCATATTCGACGAGCTCGGCGGGAAAAGGAGGCTTTGAAGCATCTTTCTTGTCTCTGACTTCGAAGCCGCCGACTTTGCTGACTGTGTTGGCTTGAAAGGGGAAGTAGTATTTATCTTGAGGTCTTGTGTGGGTATTCTCTATAACAACGTTGATGGTTTCCCGGACGTAGCCCTTCTCGAGATTGATATTCCGCAGCAGGTTGACATTTCTCCAGACCTCCTTGGGTTTGAAGGTATTTGGGAGGATCTGATGAGAGGATAGTTGATCTGTTAGATTGGAGTCGTCGGCGCCAGATATTGAGAAGAGTGACAGGAAGGCTGCCAACAGAACTGAGCCTCTCATTGCTAGAGCTCTGGACAGAAGATCAATCATGCGGGCTCATTCATTCGCGCATGCCATATCCAGAATCCGATTGAAGGTGGCCTCACCCGAAGCGGCTAGCGCCCGCCATGGATGGTCTGATACGGGTATGACATGACTACCTTACCATCAAAGTCGAACGGTAGACTGAATAATGCTGACCTTCGAAGCTATGTCGCTTCAATAACACGTTTGACGCCAAGTGAATACTTTATCCAGCAGATTCAAGATCGTCTCCTTTGCTCTGAAGAAGCGATGTAAAGCAACGTCGTGTACGCCTTCATCTTGAAGTTGATCTAGTTCGTGGCCTACGAAACCAATGCTCTCCCTGATATGGCAGTAAAGTCAAGTCTGGAGCACAACGGGGCAGCTTGATACCGGTTTCTGTATCATTGGCAAGGCAGGATCAATTTGGGACAGCGTGATCACAATGGCTTCTCTGCGCTCGACGTCTCTAGGGCTTACTGGCAATGCAATGAGGCGATTTCGACCGTGTTTAAGCAGTCACCATGCTAGCAGACGTTTGTATACAGAGCCTGAAAGACTGCATCCCAGGCCCAATACGTGGTCTGGGGAAATCAATCCGTTTTACAAGGTATCTGAGGAAATCCGTGAAGCTGTTGCGAACAAGCACAATGCTGCCACAAAACCGGTAGTAGCACTTGAGACGGCTATATACACCCACGGTCTGCATGATCTCTACGTCCTTGGCGGCTCGGTACCTTACGACGCTCACAGGATTCCCCTACCCTGATAATATTGCCTTGGCATCTCATCTAGAGTCTGTCGTCCGCTTGAATGGAGGCATCCCAGCTACTATTGGAGTCCTCAACGGCGTGGCTTGTATAGGTCTAGAATCGGAAGAATTGATTCAGCTATGCAGTTCAACAGGTAAAGCAGACACAATGAAAGTCTCAACTCGAGACCTGTCATACATCTGTGGTTTGGTAAGATACCAACGACTACTTACTATGTGAACTTTGTCTGACGCTTTCACATCAGGGCCTCACCGGACGTAAGCTGCATGGCGGAACGACGATTGCCGGCACAATGGCGCTCGCCCACAGGGCTGGTATCCAAATTTTCGCGACAGGGGGCCTAGGTGGTCAGTATTGAAGCTTCCGATACCTCTTTTGCATGGTGTAACGAGCACTGCAACACATCGGGGGAAGAAACGTGTCAGACGAGCTACTTCAGAATCATGCTGACCCCAACATTTTCGATAGGGGTCCACCGAGGAGCAGAGACCTCGATGGATATCAGTGCTGATCTCATCGAGCTTGCACGAACGCCTGTTATCGTTGTTAGCAGCGGGTGCAAAAGCTTTCTTGATATCCCTCGTACACTCGAAGTCCTAGAAACTCAAGGTGTAACCGTAGCGACTTTTGCGGACGGACGCGAAGGTGCAGTAGACTTTCCGGCTTTTTGGACGCGAGAAAGCGGTATTTCAAGCCCCCTGACCGTCAGAAATGAGGCGGAGGCCGCAGCTATGATATGTGAGTAGGACCGTCATCTTCTTGAGATCTTCCCAAACATCTCTTAAATCCGTGCCATTTTTACGGTGCACCTTCCAGCTGTTGCTCAAGACGCCTCGACCACCACTTCTCCTGGTTCCTTTTGAGATGGGGTATCAATTTGTTTGCCTTTGTGCCTGGGGCTTGGCACTGGCTGATCAGCCTCATCGTTACTTCGTCGGAACCTTGTTCAAGAAGTGTAACAGAGTGGTGCATGATTTCATATCCGTCATTTGTACCGTCAAGTTGTGGCTTGGGAGCATGAAACCTTGAACCATTTTAGATGTTTCCGGAGATGAATTGAGGCTGATGGCGTATATCCTCAGTTGCCAGGACGCAATTGGGAATCAAGCCTTCGATACTCCTCGCGAATCCCATTCCGACAGTGGACTCCATTGCAAAGGACAGGATGGATCAGATCATTGGGAAGGCTGTTCGAGATGCTGAGATAGCCGGCGCCACTGGGCATCGCAACACTCCGTTCGTGCTGGAAAGAATCCGTGAACTCAGCGAGGGCATGACTGTAGTTTCCAACAGATCCCTCGTGGAAGCAAATGTGCTTCGCGGGACCAGACTCGCTATTCAGTATGAAATTCTGCAGCGAGAGAATCAAACCGACCAGTAAGGACATTGCGCTCTTAGAGGCGCATGAGCTGAACCAGACTTCAGCAAAGACATGCACCCTGGCGTCAGTGTCAAACAACCTGATTACAAGACTCTGTCTTTTTCAACAAAGGAATCCAAGGCTTCGGTGACTGCGTCTTCCGGAGTTCGACCAAAATCTAATGTAGATGTTTTGGTAGCCGGATCTCTAGCTATAGATCTTTGTTGTGACTACACTCCCGCTTTAGCCACTCAGCGATCAGAGGTACCGCAAGCGTCAACATCAAACCCAGCGCTGATATCTCAAAGTCTTGGGGGCGTCGGTGCGAACCTCGCCACTGCAATCCATTATCTAGGTGCTTCGGTCCACCTCTGCAGCGCTGTCGCAGATGACCTCGCAGGTCACACGGCACTGGAAATGCTGCATCAGAGAGGCCTAGAAACGTCAGGTGTCAAGAAGCTTGGCTCAAGCGTACGGACTGCTCAATATGTCGCGGTCAATGACGCCAACAAGGATCTGGTCTTGGCCATGGCAGATATGAGCATCTTAGAGGAGACCGAAACAGATTTTGAACAGCTTTGGCAGCTCCAAGTGGACATCGCAAAACCGAAGTGGCTTATGCTCGACGCCAATTGGTCCCAACAGGCGCTCCAGAAATGGATATCAGCGGCCAAAGTGGCAAGAGCAAAGGTTGCTTTCGAACCTGTGTCAGCTGCAAAATGCAAACGACTCTTCCCAAAGTCGTCAGAAGTGACGGCAGCGCTATCAACCATACCACAGAATGTCGTTTCTCTGGCAGCGCCTAATGCGCTGGAATTAGCATCTATGCACGCCGCAGCCAGAGATGCCGATTACTTCGAACGCGCTGATTGGTGGCATATCATTGACAGCATGGGTCTCTCTAGCTCTGGATCGCGGGACAAGCTCGTCTCCATGACCAATACGTCTATTGTTGATCAAGGCGTTCCTCAACAAAGCCTGCAACTATTGCCTTTCATCCCCACTATCCTCACCAAACTAGGAAGCCAGGGTGTCCTCATGACTCAATTACTTGGACCCCATGATCCTCGCTTGACTTCTCCGTCATCTTCACCACATATCCTCACTCGGTCATTGAACGAGAACGGCGTTGTTGGGGGAGTCTTCATGTGCTTGTTTCCGCCTGCGGAGATTGTGCCTACGGATCAAATAATTAGTGTCAACGGTGCCGGCGACACATTTCTTGGTGTAATAATGGCTGGGCTTGCTCAAGGGAACCCAAGGCCTCTTGCTGATCTCGTGCAAATTGCACAACAGGCCAGCGTGATGACATTAAAGAGCAAGGCATCGGTCAGCCCTTCGATTGCTACGTTGCGAACTAAAGTTGAGAACGAAATTGACAGTCAAACTTCACAGTGAGCGATCTTAAGCACCGGATGCACGGAGTTGCTAGTCCTTTCATGGCCAAAAGTCCAAGTGAGCTACCTACATCATTCTGGAGACGATTGACCATTCACAGCGAGCGGAGCCCGCCGAGATCTGTCTTCATTCTTCGAGTCGTAGCACTATCATCAGAGAGTGATAGTATGCGCTCTACCGCGAAGCCATCTGCGATGCACATTCTCGCCAGTCGTAGCAGTGGTACTTTCTCACCGCTCCCAGTTGAGCTCCCAACATCAGTCTCCCACTATCTCACTTCTTCCACTTGCCATCTATTGCGAGATGTCTGGCTAGAAAATGTGGCGACAATATACAACCACGTTGCGCGCGCCAGTATTCCCTGCAAACGTTACGCACGCGATTTCCTCGCCGACCAGGGCGGAACATCGCCCGAGTCCGAGATCACGTGCGCCGAAGACCTTGTTCGGATGACGAAGAATAGGCAGGTGATAAACATGGCATTACCCCAATTAGAACGCCAGATCGTCCGCAGAGTCTAAGCTCGCGGTCGTCGAACAGAGGATTGTTACGGCGTCGGCGCTGTTCAGCATCCCCGTACTTGACACGCACCGAACGACCACGGTTCATCCGCTCGTACGATCAGCTTTGGGGTTTGATGAAATTCAACCCTGCCGAATGGCAGTTCAGACTGCAATACATGACATTGAAGCAGCTTCTCCACCTCTGTGAGTTGTCTAGGCTTCCAGATAGCATTGGATGTGGGGAAGAGATGGTTCCGCCTCTTCAACATCCGGATGCCGAATCCGACTCCCACTTTGCCATCAACGACCAATGGTCCAAAGAACGAACTGGGTTGAGCAAGAGATTTTGGAGCAGACTGAGAAGACGTGTCGAGACATACACGAAGAAGAATTTAGACTTTGTCTGGGTATACGCCGTCGATGAGGGCTTCACGGAATTCCTCGTCTGATGGCATCACTAGCAAAATTCCTCAAAGGAGGTCGTGTGTGGGATGCATCGAAAGAGCCACCCTACAAGAAGGAGTATAATTGGGAACTGTGGTAAGATAATTCAGATAAGGAAACATAAAGAGATGCCTTAAGTACGAAGAATGGAGGATGCGTCGACGAGCACAAATAAAGTTGGTAATCCTTTCATTAGCCCAAGAGTCCAACCTAGCTACCTACAATAACTATCGACTCCCTAATCAAAACAATCCACTAGTCGGAAGGGAAAACTTTTACGTCTGCCCACCATATAGTGACCGCGTCAGCGAGTCTAATGGTACTTATTTCGACACTTCTGACGAAGTCAGCGTTGTCCTCTGGCTTGAAGGATTCTGTCAAGTGCAGTATTGTTGCAGCTTTTCCTTTGGAGACGCCATTAAAAAGGCTGGGGATCTCGCTCCGTAGTTGATTCCAAAGTCGAGGTTTGATGACTGGTTCTTCAATGTTCAGATTGACCAGCGAGGGGTGCGCGACCAGGAATTCCCGAAGAGTATCCGCTGTGGCTGTGATGTGTACGAGGTTGAGGTGTCTGAGCTTTGGAAACTGGAATTGACCTAGGAAGCCCAAGAGATTGATGCTAAGATCCGATGGGTCCTGAATTAGCGTGAGAGACTCGAGGTTCCTAATTGTTCGGAACCAAGGAGCGACCACGCAGTCTGCTATCTGGATGTCATAAAGCTGATCCAACGTCGACGGTGGTGCCACTTTCATCGCATAAATCAATTGTCAAAGTCCGGAGACATGAGAAGTTAATCTGTAGGGGTGGCTCTGTACAAATCTCGTCAAATGCTCTTAACTTGAGATTTTCGATGGTGCTACCACATCGTTCTCGCTCCAGTAGGAACAGTTCGATACTGAGGTTGTCACATACCTCGTCCAACAATGTATATTCGAACCCATCTCTCCTGGAGCACGTCGCCATTTCGACGCGCGTGATATCGAGACTTTCATTTCCGGGCTTTCGGCGGTTCAAGTTGACCAGGTCGTCACGATCGAGAGATTCAAGACTGTGGATTCCTCGAAGCCTCTCAAAAAAGACTCGCTGGACTGTTGGCTGGCTGGTTTTTTGAGCTTCCCGGGCTTCGGAAGACCACTTCCCAACAATTTGCTGACCTTTCCACCAATATCCGTAAGCGTGAATCGTTTCTTGCAGGTTAGGAGCCGGTTTTGATACCAAATGCAGGTTTTCCTGAAAGAAAGGACTCTCCCCGAACAAACTGTCTACATCCATCTCATCGTCATCGCCATCTGGGTGGTCCCTGCGATCCTGCTCTTCTTCCATTATGAATTCTCTCAGACCTACGTGTTCAGACAAGTACTCTTTAAGCCAGATGTACAACTTTTCCTCCCCTGATTCGATAAGGAATTTCTTCACTTCGAAGTAATCAGGAAGCGGCTCTTCGCGCGACAGGTATAGAACTTGGACCAGAGGCGCGAGCTCCGGGCTCTGGGCGATCTGGTTGACCTTCTCGTAGGAATCGGGATGCTGGTGTACAACAAGGCCCGCAAAGGTATTCTTGGTCGCGCGAGCGTAGAACCGCCGTGCCGTCAGCCGGAGATTCTTCGATGCTTCGTAGTGTTCGGCGGCGTCGTCGCAGATCATATCAGTGATCTCATTCGGCAACTCGTTGATGCCTTGGGAGAATAGTGATGCCATTTTTGTGTTCGAGGGTCTTCGATTTCCGACGAATAGATCGATAGCTAGCTCTGCAGCGTGCTTGAGTCCTGCTCAACAAGGTTCTGTGCTGTCTGGAGAGGTCTCAGAGAGGGCATGTGCTGGTGGAAATACAGTTTGCCGTCCAGTCGAGCCCTGAAATATGCGAAAGAGGTAACAAAGAATCTTGAACAATGACAAAGGGTATTGTAATTTCCTACAGAACTTGACCTTGAGAGATTGGATGCCCGAGACCGGGCTTTGTCCGCATTCTACAAAGACTCGGCAATTGGCATTGTCGTCGAGTCGAGGAAGCTTCAGAGCCAGATCTAGATTCTGTTCAAAACCCACACATTGCCCTGCAAGGCGTGCATCACGCATCGTTGAATAAACAGCCAGAGGAGTACATGAAGAGTGGTGAGTGACACAACATTCACTGCTCGCTCAAGATTCTACCACTCAAGCCGTCTCGTTCGTACTACTGTAAACCTAGTGAACAAATTCGAGAAATCGGCTTTCGCTTTACGCCAGATCTGAATTGAGCATTGCTGTGTCACGTCGTCGAACGCTTACTCGATATCAGAACTCCGGCCAGAGTCCGTTCAGCAGTTATTATAGAATTCGCTTTCGTACTCAAAGGAAAGACCTTCCGCCTGTCAGCTTTCGTCTTTTCTTTCCACTCTCCAAGTATCGCTGCATCTTCTTGATCACCTATACTCCACCAGCGCCTATGATGCGGCATAAAGTAGGGTAACCTCTAGAGCTCAATGGCAAGAAAGCCCCCCCGATCCGTTCACGAAGCCACCTATTACATACCGATAAATCCACGTACGGCTGGTTTGCGGTCGTGCTGATTCTATGCGCCCACACAAATGGCTGCTCCATGTTTGGCAAGCCCACGACAGGTCACTGACTGAACCTATCTCACTCCTTTCCTTGCTGATCTGATGGACGAGTCGACGTGCGCTAAGAGTTTGGCTTTTTGCCCCGGACGGCCACTGGTCGATCAGTCCATCATCACTCCGTCAAAATATGTCTTAGACATATCAAGAAGGGTCACTACAGTACTACATAAATTCCAAGGACTTATGGGCTGAGGAGGGCGAAGCCGAGTCAAACATTCTCTCTCCAACACACTGACACCACTACTTGACACTCTTCGACATAAATAACTCGCGCAACGATACGGGGGTAGAAGACCAACCAGCCATAAACAACTTACAGCTAAAAGGGCAGACAGCCAAAGAGTACAATATTTAGACTGGAAGATCGATCGTATAGGAATCTCAAGGGAGGTTTCGAGAACCCGACTACATCTTGCTTAACCTCTAGTTCGAGCTACCTTAGGGCGTTTGAGAATAAAAACACCACTTTCAGGGGTGTGCCGTAGCTTAGTGTGAACAAGGTCTGGCTCAGCTCTCCTTACGAGGCTTGGTGAAGGATTGACTGCATTAGCTCAGTGTCAGCCTTGCTGCTCGTCGAATCGGAAGGGAACCTATGGCTCAACGCCGGTCTCTCCTATGCTAATTTACGCCGCGAGCTATTACTTTAGGTACCTTAGTGTTAATGTTGTCGTCCCCCCGAGTCTCGCATCTACCAATCTTGATCATCAATCATTGCTACTCTGGCTCTTTATCTTTCAACAAGAGCGTCTCTTTTGACTGAGGTCGCCTAAAACCATCTTCTTGTTTTCTATAGTCTGTCGACAAGTAAGAGACCTCTCGGACTGCTTAGACCTCAGGTCTTGATGTACTTTCGCGGCTCCTTTCGTAGACACTACACCTAGATCACCTGTCCTGGCGAAAGAATGGACCCTCAAGAATTTGACGTAATTGTGCTTGGAGCAGGTAAGATTTTGTTTACTGGTCTTACACCGTTGCCTCAGTTCTCAGATGTGTCGCGCCAAGTCTCTTCGGGTTGACAAGCAGCCTTCCAGCGACACATACATCGTCTAGCCTCGCCATGGCTGACTCATGGTCTCATCTAGGAATATCTGGCATAGCAGCAGCGAGGTTCTATTTGGAGGTGCATCATGAATGCCGGCTTATCCTATTGGAAAAAGATACATGCCTTGGTGGAGTGTGGAATTCTAGAAGGGCGTATGAAGGCTTTTGGACACAATGGACCGTTGGGACCGCAGAGTTCTCCGATATACCCATGCCTCGTCCTCCCGAGGGCGACACCTACTATGATTTCTTCAAAGCCAAGTATACCACTCAGTATCTCGAAGACTACGTTGATAGACGAACCTTTGCCGGCCGGACGTTGCGAGAAAGAATCCGGTTTGGTTCCCATGTACACAGAGTCGTGAAAGTCGACAGAAATTACCCATTTCTGTCAAAGACAAGACAGGCGATACATACACTATCCACTCCACGAAATTGATAGTGGCCAGCGGTCTTACATCTAGGCAATACATGCCCTGTCTTTCTGGCAAAGAAAAACTCGATCGCCCGATAATACATCAGGAGAACTTCGGGCAATCGTCGATTCTTTCCTCGCCAAGCGTACAATGCGTTACTGTACTTGGTGGAGCGAAATTTTCAGCTGATATGGTATATGCTTCAGTCAAAGCAGGGAAAAAGGTCTCTCGGATCATTAGGGAAACCGGAACAGGTCCAGCATTCTTTGTTTCTCCCAAGGGCAAAGGCCCATACAAGAACGCTTTTGAGCTAGGATCTATCAGAGTTGCCTCTACGTTATCGCCTTCATTTCTTGCTCCCCAGAGCTGGTGGACTAGGTTCTTGCACGAGACTAACTTCGGTAGAAAAATCGTCAATGGTATTTGGACTGGAGCAAACAATGAGACTCTGCCTCCTATGAACATTAAGCATCGAGAAAAGCTTCTGCCTCATACACCGTAAGCTGTCTGCACTTAATATTGTGAACTACATGTGAACTACACTCACCGGGAGTAGAATTTTGTGGCAAAATGGAACCGGCGGCCTGCTGAATCATGAGGACTTCTGGGATACGATTACGGACAATGTGGACATCTACCAATCCGACCTTCGCGAACTGGACTTGGGGTTTGTACGCCTAGAAAGTGGGGAGGAGATCCCCACTGATGTCCTCTTATGTGGCACAGGCTGGTTGCCGGGCCTTGATTTTTTCGACACAGACCTTCTCCTCAAATTTGATTTGCCCCATGAGTTCGCGGATGAGCCAGCGGAGTACAGCGAAAGATGGGCCACACTGGAGAAAGAGGTTGATCCGAAAGTAATACAAAGGTTCCTGATGTTAGCAAACCCTCCAGCCCATTACATGAAGCCCTGCACCTTGATGTTATACCGATTATACAACGGAATCGCTTCTGTGTGTGACAACTCCATCGTGTTTATAGGCCACGTTCTCGTCGGGAACTACTTCTCGGTAACGGAGGCCCAGGCCATTTGGGCGACGGCTTATCTTGATAAGCAACTTGTGCTGCCCTCGATAGCGGAGAGAGAAAAGGAGATTGCGCTCTTTACTTCATGGTGTCGACGAAGATACCTGAACAATGGAGAGAACGGAAACTGGATGCCTTTCGATTTCATAGTCTACAGCGACCGACTTCTCCATGAGGTAGGCTTGTCGTCGAACCGCAAAGGCTGGTTCCAGAATCTCTTCTCGCCATGTATGATGCGCGACATGGCTGGTCTTCGAGATGAGTACCTGGCGAAGTACGGCAAAGATGCTGCTGCGCCTCCCGAAAGTACAGTACATACATGCAGTGTATGTACATGGAAGAAGCTAATTGAGCGGCAGGGACCATGTGTATATTCTCTACCCTCATCTGCCAGACGAGCAGCCAAGATTGATTGCCTTTAGCAATGAAGACTGCTCTCGAAACCCTGGGATACCATCCCTACCATATGTCCGAGTGCATCAAGCACTGGCCTGACCAGCATCTGCACTACTGGGATGAAGCATTGAAAGCCAAGTATCGAGGACAAGGCAAACCATACGAAGTCGCAGAATTCAACAAGATCTTCAAGGACTACGATGTACGGCTGTTATGGTTTCGGCTTATTCCCTAAACTAATTATGCCCTATGAATGTAGGCTATCACGGACATTCCCTCCATCCTGTTCGTGGACGAGCTACTCGATGCATATCCCAAAGCAAAGGTTATACTGACCAACCGAAGACGTCGACAAATGGCTTGTGTCAATGGATAGAACTTTTTACGCAGTAGTTAGATGGCGAACCATGGGCCTCTTGGCAAGAATGGACCCGGTAAGGGCAATGAAGTCATTCCCGCATTGTTGTGCACTGACTCTCATATGTCAGCGACTGATCGGACCTTACTGGTCACTCCTCCATATCATCATGAGTCAGTGGACCAACGGCGACTGGCGGAACCAGCAAGCTCTGCGCCAGGGCTTCCTTGAACACTACAAGCACGTCCGGGCGGTTGTGCCAAAAGAGCGACTTCTGGAATTCAAGTCCGAGGATGGGTGGAAGCCGTTGTGTCAGTTCTTGGATGTGCAGGTTCCAGAAAACACTCCATACCCACATGTCAACGACGGAGACGGTGTGGTTACATTGCACAAGTTCCTTTACTGGATTCGCCTGGTGAAAGCGCTCGCCCGGAACCTAGGGCCCGTGGCCGTAGTCGCGTTGGGCGTGTGGGTTTATCGGTACTCTAGATAGGAAAATGTTGTCCTAAACTCGGAGGACTTTGAGCACTTGTCTCAGTCCGAGACCGAAGACAAGAGAGAGTGATTAGGCTTCATACCATAGTCCAAAACATTCTACCGGACTGTGCAAGAATACGTGTGTTACCCCTCGCACAGTATAACATCGTAGCAGGCACTGACTACGTTGGCTAAGACACGTGAAGAATAGAACCATCCATCCCTCTTATACTCAGGTTTCGTTCAAGCCCCAGACTGCAATGAATCACGTAACGCATCTAATAGCATCCTCATATTCTACACAAAATCACGTATCTTCCATACTCCTTATCCCTCCTTCTCCCCTCCCAACCCCATCATCATTCCCCAACTCCATTCCTCACTTTCCCACATATCTAGTGCGACTTATTCAAAATCCATCTAAACACCCAAAAAATTCCCTTTGCCCGACTACCGCCCCTCCACTGCCGAGTCGTCTTGAGCCGCTCTCAACGAAACCCCTCTTGCACCAAGGTTAACGAAAATACGAAACACAACTATCAGAAAAGAAAAGCCCTGTTTCAATATTCCAATCGACACAAACACACACAAACCAACCGTTTCCGCCGCATATTCCAAAATAGAAATTCGAGAGACTTGTGGCATAACACGTATTGCTTGCACGTTACGGCTAGTATAAGACCTTTGTCCGGGGTTCAGATGCAGGGGGAGAAAGTTACACCGACCACTCAAAGGCCCCTATTGATGATGAGACTAGATATGTTGAAAAATTTGACGTCTTGGCTTCCATTGGTGGCCTTTCGAGATCACAGAGGAGGGGTGTGCTTGCAGCACTCATGAGGGAAGGTGGTCCTCAGCCTTGCAAAGGCATCACCAAAGGCTGCAAATCTAGCCTTGTGGCTTCTTTCGAGCTATAGTCTGATAGTTGAGATATGTCTATTCGCCCAATGGCAATGACTGTCATTCGAAATGCACTGGAAGGCGCTTGGCGACGTCTTTGGTGATGAACGTAATCACCAATACAAAAAGCAGAGGAAATACAAGGAGAGGGTTTTGGCACAATAATCTCCAAGGGCCATCACCCTAGACTTCAACCCCAAATTGGAGACAACACCGGGCGCTTACCTATTTCCGGCTCACCTAGAGTCGACGTGAGCCATGTTCACAGATGAATTTGGGCGCGCGAAGCAATACGCATCAGTAGTTGACAAAGACCTACTTCTATGTTGAGTCTTTGGAATTGAGTGAGCTAGTTTCCGAAGCTAAAGGAACGCTCAATGAATAGCTTGCTTGATGGCCTGACAATCTTGCGGCTCGACGACTTGATGATTTCTCGCATATGCTGTGGCCCCTAGCATTAGTACACTCCGATACACCAGATACCAGTCTCTTAGTGTTAGGGTAAGATCTCGCTTATGATAACCTATTAGCTTGCCGCGATGACGTACCACTCCAGCCTCCTCCGAGCACCGCCATCGGACACTGATAAGCAATATTTATGTTCCACACAGAGCAAATTCTTTTGACATTCGAACCTTCTGTGTAGACCGAACCTATTTGTTCTGGCCCAATGAAGTTCTCCTGGAGCCAAAGCAACATGTCGACCCCGCGCCTCGTCCTGACCGCCGAAGACGAGTCCTTTGACACGACCACAATGCAAAATTGGAAAGACGAAGGCTTCCAGGTGACATATCTGCCCTTCACCGGCTCGCGCAAGCAATATGAGCGGGATCTGCACCGTTTGCCTGATCCACTGGAGCTAGGGGAGAAATATGCCATCGTGGGTTGGTTCCTTCATCCGCTTCTTTTGGCGCGAGAGACATTGAAGACGTAACGAAGCTGACTGGCCATGGGCGCGGCTAAACAGCGTACGGGGAAGCTGCCTCGATAGTCCTTGCCCTTGCTCAGAAACCGATGCCAAAGCTTTGCGCACTGGTCGCTTATTATCCTGATACCCTTCCCGATCCTGCCACTGGCTTTCCGCCGAGCTTGGATGTCTGCGTGCATATTGCTGGTTCGCAGCCCATAGCGCCGAAGTATAAGTCGTATGTATATCCACAGGCAGAGTCGGGGTTCGCAGAGGCCGATCTGGATGAGTATGACAAGGTGAGCGCGGGTCTGGCATGGACGCGGACATTGGGGACTGTAAGGAAGGGATTCGAGATGGAGATTGATATAGAGAATGTTTGGGAGAAGCATGTTGCGTGTGGGTTTCGCATCTATCCGAATAAGCAGATACTGCTGTTGCTAACCGACTGAAGTGGAATTTGTGACGAAAGATGCGGATGCCACCATGTCAACCATGGTCGCTGAGCCGTATGTGAATCACATCCCCACTCTTACCGGCGGCATCGGACGTAGAGATCTATATCGCTTTTACAGCGAGTACTTCATACCGGGCAATCCACCGTCTTTGAAGATGCGACTCATATCAAGGACGGTCGGCATTGATCGTGTTGTGGATGAGATGCATTGCTCTTTCCGACATACACAGGAGATGCCTTGGATATTGCCGGGGGTAAAGCCAACGGACAAGGAAGTCGAGGTTGCACTGGTCGCAATTGTGTGCATAAGAGGTGGTAAGCTATACCATGAGCATATCTATTGGGACCAGGCCACGGTTCTTGTACAAATAGGGTTGTTGGATCCGAAGCTCGTGCCAGGAGGCAAAGTCGCGAAGAGGCTACCGATTGTTGGGAAAGAAGGTGCCCGGAAGATGCTGGACGAGAGAATTGCAGAGAGCAACAAGCTGATACCAGGGTGGTAGTGCGAAGCTCCATGCTCATGTTCGAGCTGTCCATCCCTGTGTATACACATTAGTCGATACATATATTGATCAGTCCGTAAAAGACTGGGTGTTTGACTTACCTGGCATTTTGCTTTAGGCGTTTGTGCAGCATGACAACCAGCTCCCTGGCATCTTGCATTGATATGGAGTGCGAGGTATTCTTTGCGCAGCAATGGCCATATTTCAGCCAGCGAAGCAGCAGATCGGAAGCTTATACTCCTTCAGTGTCCAATATCTCCTTCGTATATCCTTCCATTCGTCATTATCCTCCAGATTCGGGACCTGAAGCGTCTCCCATTCGGTGTCAAAACCCGCCTCGAAAAGGTCCATCTCGACCACTTTTCCGTAGACATCATAACATATTTGTCGATCAGCTCCCAGACCGTTGAAGAACCCCCACCTGCCACCATCTTCTAGTAGTCCAAGCACATAGTCACTGAAGAAGTCTCGCAGGGCTTTGTAATCCTCGGCGAAAGTGTCGAAGTAGATCGCGTCGAACATCTGCGCCTGCTCCATGATTTTGGGTACGATGTCTTGCCATTTTCCCTCATGCACTGTAACATTGGGCTTGTCATACCATCCGTCTCTTCTCATCTGAGCTAGCACAGCTGGATGGGCCTCAATGATGTGGTGAGAAGTTGGGGACTTGTCTTGGAGGAAGCTGTCGATGATACCCATCCCGTGACCAAAGTTGAGAATCCGTAGGTCACTGCGAGGGCATAGCAGATCAGCAGTACGCTTCATGATATCCGTTTCCCAGGCCATCATCACGCCATTACGCGAGTTGTCCAAGATTCGCCCATCTTGAAACCTGAGGTCGGACCGCAGAAACTCTTCGTTACTGACTTCTACGCTGTTTATCGTGTCTGTCATCGACCCTGTTGGTGGTGTAGCCTGGACACCGGCCTCATGCGATACCTCAGCTACTGCTAGTTCCGCTTCGACGACATCGTCTGCTTCGATAACCTCATCCGCGTCATCACCCAGCTGCTCGTATTCATCCAGACGATTGAGTAGAATCTCCGCCCTAACCCCCGCATCGACCATGATGTTGTATAGCTCTTTCAATCCAAGCCTCAGCGCTAGACAGCCTGGTGTTTCATTATTATTGTCGACATCGTTCCAAATAGCGCCGTTCTCTAGCAACAGCTTGACCGTCTTGCTGGCTCTCTTGATGTCCTCATCCTGCGTTGCGAGTGACTCGTCGCCTTCGGTTTCTTGAGCGTGTCCGTCCGATATATGCCCGTTGACCTGGATGCCATTCTGCGTCGGCGACTGTGAAGGCTCACATGCGGCGATCGCTGCATGAAGAGGTGTAAAGCCCGTCTCTAGATCCTGCACGCTTGCAGAGCCGTTGCGCAACAGTGATCGAAGCTGCGGAATGTTGTGCTGAGACGCCGCTAGAAGCGTTTGCTGGATCTGAAGATCCTCATCTGGGTCGACGACCTCCTGGTCCTCCATTACCGTAACTGTAGTAAGACTTCTCGCTGATGTCTGGTAATAGCAGAATCTGTTGGAAGGTACGCGACCAGAAATCGAGCTCGATCTGGTCACTTGAACCGCTAGTGGCTCGCTTAATAAAAGCCCTATTTCAGTGTTGCCTCAGTTCTCAGACCTATGGCGAATTTTTTCGCGATTCTTTTTTGACATGAGGTCTGAGTACTGAGGCAATTTCAGTGCAGTGTTTCCGTACGGATTTCTGCCCGCAGCCACGCATTGCTTAAGACGTTTGTTAGAGCTTACTGCTCAGCGTATATGAAGCTGAAGAAGATCTGTACTAAGGTCTGGTGCAATTCTCTCTATTACAGCATAATGACGCTACCCTTCATTACGTCTGGTGGCATGGTGTAATTTTCGGTTCATCAAGTAATCATTTATTTAATCCCTGCTCCAAGACCCCCTGATGGACGTCCTGATTGAGCAAATGGATGCATTGACGCTTTGCCGTCATAGGGGTGAGTCTCTCTTAGTCATTTAGGTCATCGTAAAGCCGTCAATACGCTTTCCCAAAGAATGCCGAAGAATGCTACGACATTCCTTGCCACTAATCGGACGGTCACATCGCGAGTCACTATTATGGAAGATCAAAGGGGCAGTGGCAATATTACATTGCTAGCTTTGCTATATTCGATAGCCAAGGCCCTTGTGGCGAACAGATCTCTCGACGGTCTCCGTCTGAAGCAAATTCCTTGTTGAGGGTTCTGCCCTGAAACCTGGTATCATACAGTCCAGCCTGCTGCGACAACAGAACGTTCCTTAGCTTCACGCAAGATTATCTGCCATTATGTCAATAAGGCAAAAGCCGAATTGGACACGGGAAGCAACTTACTGCCAGGTGCCACAAAGTAGAGCACTTCCGCGCTCCCAGTGTATTGTCTACCTCCAACGCACCCACCTTTGACTGTTCCCAGGACACTCACAGTGGCACCTACAGGCAAGACTGAGGCTGCTTCGGAGGTACTATTGAATTCGAAGACGTACTTCTCGCCGTGCTTGTCTGTGAAGTCAAAATTGAGACCCTGTGGCGCAGGGAACGGGAGTCCTGGGACATTTCGCGTTCCTGTGGGAGTGATGGTCGTGAAGGCGACGGGTCGCTGATCAATCCTATTGCATTCGTTGACTATCAAGCGGCCATGCTTCGACAAATATCCGATAGTAGCCCACTTAGTAGGCTCCCCTTGTGGAGCAACGTGCCAAAATGCGATATCAAAGGGTCCAACATTAGTGAAACCGTAGATGAAGCGACTGTAGGTCTCATCGTATGGAGGCCCGTAGCTAGTCTCAGCCTCGAACGGGCCAGTGAAGTCGAGAACAGTACCGTTGATATACGCCACCCTGTAGGAATGTCAGCTCGCATTCACGCATTCCAGTGTGAAGCTCAGCAATTCGAGTAGGACATACGCATGTGCATGGCCTTGTGCGAAGTGAGCCCAGTTCGTGCCCTTGTACATGGCGATCTCCGCAGGAGTTGATGAATCTGTAATTAGTGCCTCCAGATTCGTGCCTGTACCAGGCCCACAAGCCCATGCTGGAGGAGCCGTGGACCTACTCAAACGTAGGGACCCGGTGACGTTCTGCGCAGGAGAATCAACGGACACCACCACGGACTCCCAGCCGTACGAGCCCTCGTAGCTTCCAAGACCCCAATCACCAGAGTAACTGGTAGTGGAGATGGCATCGTTCGGAGCGAGGAGGTATTCTGCAAAGCCTACGCCAGCTTTGCTGCCAGAAACGACGATGAAGAATTCGCTTGGAGCGAATGATGGACCGAACCAAGAGCCTAAAAAACTTGTCAGCATATCAAAGGTAGAATGTTCGACCAACAGCCTCCGGCTCCACAGCCTAAGCTTTCGTGTCGCCTGTCTCATATGCTAGCAGGATGCTAAAATCATTGCTTCCTAATTTAGAAAAGGGGGTGACGAGAGGACGATGGCCTGAACGACTACCGAAGCGGCAAGACGTCTAACACCGATATGATTGGAACCCCTTGAAGGACTCTAAGGAAACAGAGAAGGGGATCGCAAGGGTATTCAGAAAAGTAAGCACCCAACTGTGCCAGCGCATGGGATATGAATCTCCTGCACCCTGTTGAAGATAGTCAAGGAGCGCGACAGCCTGAATTGACTTCTTGTTTTATTGAGCAGGCATTGCTTCTCGTTGACGTCCCATAATTTAATCTCAGCCTCCACAGTGCAGACAGAAGCCTCAACGATCCTGGAGAAGCGGTCGAGCAGAGGCATGAGTGGAATGAGGTACGAGTGTTGAGTCCAGCTGATAGGGCAAGGAAGTAGAGGTGAAGGGGGAACACTGTTCGCCTTACCTATCTGAAAAGACAATTGTAAGGCATCAGGAACGCCATCGGTCAAAGTCTTGGACTGAGCAGCGAAGAAGAATGTCTGTGTCAGATTCTGTGCATTGGCACCCTGAACGGCCTGCAGAGCGAATGGCGGTTGCGGTACGAAGGCTACCACAGAAAACAGTGCTAATGGACATCAGCTAGGTACTTGATTGAAAGGCATCAGTCTGACTGACCAAAGGTATGACCTAGGAGAATCGCGAGAACTGTAGTATTCTTGATGATCATGGTGGGTGTGAGGAAGCTTCCTCAATGTCGAGACTTTGGAAATCGTCTCTCGACCGTTGGGCCGCTTGAGTGTTATATGCAGCGGACAAACTTTGGATTGTAATTTCGATCAACTGGACGGAAAGAGCTGTGTTTTGCCTTGTAGTTGTGCTACAAAAGTACACCGGAGATGAGTTTGTCAACGCAAGCGCGTTTGGTCGCTACTAGGAACCCTAGGCCATGATCGTTGACTACATCTTAGTACTTTGTTTGCCTTACCAGGGCCAGCCGTACGGAGACCAGAACAGGAATACGGTTGTCGATATAGCTACGGTGCAACAGCACTGCATGAAGGCTCAAGACTTGTGAGACGCGCCAATTGATCCTTACTTGCTCCATCCCAAGTTAATTTGATTGTACAGATGAAGAACGGAGACACAGACCAGCCGCGTTGCCCCGTAGATCTTCTTGAGGAGATCGATTGTACTAGGGACCTTCTGCTCGAAGGCAGTGCGCTCAACGCATGGCACGCCCTCCAGTAACCACAATATATCATCACCCACGGGGTCTGCTCCAAAACGGCAAAGGAAAGGTGTACAAAAAAGGATCAACGCTAAGGTATGCTGGGGATTGAGATGGTACTACTCTGCTTCGTCTTGATGCAGTGCACCACTGTCGCACGGTACTCGTCTGCGCTATCATCCATGGTCGACAGGGTGACTCCTGCGATTCGGAGAGATTCGGATGGTCCTGGAAGCATGGTCACTGCTCGCAATCTGGGCAACACAATTGCGTGAGACTCCAGAAGCGTGCATGCTCTGCATTGTCCAAGCGAAGGCTGAAATGGGAAGACTGCCTGGATCGAGGCTAGCCAATCAGATCGCTCGTAGTGGCCGGCAATTCAACATCGTCGTCGCACCCTAGGCCCTTTCAAACTCCAACAAACGCAGTCCAATATCATACGAATTGGAAAGGCTCGGTTCGATGTACAACATCTTCTACTTACTTCGTTCGGTCCTGGAGACCCTGCTCAATTCAAGGTGACAACGCATGGCTTAGGCGGTGGGGTTCGATCGGACTTGGTACGGAAATTGTGGCTTGCCTGGCACGGCTTTCTCTAGAATGAGTTACAAGTCCGCTTGCACTTCGAAGGATTGTCTCCTTCTGCTGCTCTACAATTAATATATCTTGTCGCATGGCTTACAGCTACCACTAGGAAGCTGGGCGTGATTCGGGCCTGCATCGATCGCGCCCGATGAAGGGCGATAGAAGAGGAGATTTACCCTGAGACCTTCCATACCCTTTTGATGTTCCCATTATTGTTTGTCTCTTCCTTGCTGTCTCACATTGTCCATCTTCTAAAGTCAGGTCATTGCCTTATATACGGTATATAATGAGCTCAAAGTTGCGCTTTTGTGGCTCTTGTCTTGAGTCGAAATTTATCCTGAGCGAGTGTCTTATCTCTTTGTTGCATCACTTTCTCCTTCGTCGATGTTGCGCTCGCAGGGGTTGCGGATAGAGAGCAAACGCGAACAGCTGCTCTTTCATTGATTTTCATTATTCACATGCAGAAACCCGCAAGCTTCCTGGTAGCGTCTGCTCACGAATTGAGATGACGGGTAGCATATAAGTTTCTCCTAGCCCGTTGTATACGATTCCCCAGGCTGTCATATCTACTTCTTCCTTGAATCATTAAGATATCTACCTCCACCATCATGGCTGGCAGCGGCAGCAACCCGTACCTGCAAGCCTTCCCGGAGTTCACTCCCGACCCACGCGCTTCGGTTGTTACAGAGTTCGAGCGTCTGGCGGGTATCAAACGCTGGAGGCCCAGCACTAAAAAGTACAGATCGCAGCGCCGCCAGTATCTTCTGTCAGAATATGACCTCAACCTTGGCAACCTGGATAAAGAGAACAAACTCGAAGATTTTCAAGAACTCTGCCGCAAGCTGGGTATCAAAAATGTGCCCACCAGCATGACAAAGTGCAAAAAGGTATGACCGTCACAGAACCGAAAGGCTCGAGCATGGAGGCCATTGTGCTAATCTTGTGTGCTTCTAGGCCTTGAAGACCGAGGTGCATGTCAACCTCATTACTCTCATTGATGACCTACGCGGCGTCGGGCGGGTTAGGGTGTTCGGGTCTAGAGTGCAGCTCCAGGAGTTTACTCAGAGAACGGGGAATTTTTTTCCTCTTGGTATCGCTAAGGACGATGACTTGCTCAAGGTTCTTCTGCGCTGGGTCAAGTAGGATTGCAGAGCATTCCCGTCGACCAGTACACAGCAGGGCAATGAGCGGCAGGGATTCCCACAACATCTACCTTAGAAGGGTGGGAGCGAAGGCGGTGGGGTTGTAATACAGCTCATAGTGGTTTCAGCTAGGTGGAGCTTACAAGATCAATGAAAGAGAAATTGCTCTACGAATACTGGTGCAACTCCGCACTACCCCTATTAAAATCATTTGTAGTGGAAGTTGAGACATCCCAACCTCGCTTGCATAACTTGCATAAATCACAGATCACGATTTGGTGAAGCCTGGGTCAAGTTTTATGCACATTACTTCCATGACATCGCAGGGACTCTTAGAGACCGTTCTATATAAAATCCCAGCTACACCTTCAAAAAGGCACCTAAAGCTCTCCACATCTTTAGCCCCCCCACCTTCCCCTCAGCCGCAAACCCTCAACCTCCACCACGCTTCCTAATCCAAGCCCACCAATATCCTCCCCCACGAGCCCACCATGAACATCAAGTACCAAGCCCCCCCCTCCCCACATACCTCCTCCCCCCAGCTAAACCCCCCACCAGAGTCCGCACCCTAACAGGCAAAGAAATCGAGCTCGACATCGAACCCGACTACAAGGTCCTTTCCCCTCCGCCTCCCCTTCCCCACACCACAAACGCCCCAAAACCACGCTGTGCTAATATCGCCGCAGGTCTCCCGCATCAAGGAGCGCGTAGAAGAGAAAGAGGGTATACCACCGGTGCAGCAGCGGTTGATCTTTGGCGGGAAGCAGATGTATGAAATCCCCCCGGCCCCCCGCCGGCCTAGATTTTGGGTATTGGATGTGAAGAGGGCTGATGGTTTATGGTGGGGTGTAGGTCCGATGACAAGATGGCTTCGGAGTATAATCTTGAGGGGGGGGCGACGCTGCATTTGGTGTTGGCGCTGAGAGGGGGGCTGTGACTTGGTTGGTACTGTTGGGGCGGTATGAAGGGGTGGGCAGAGGAGGAGGGTGAGGCATACAGGCGTCTATGGGTGCTGCGAGGTTTATGAGAGATGACTAGCATATGGCACGCGATAGATATGGGCAAGATCTCAAAGTTGGGGTTCTGTGGCATGGTCAAGCTTGCGGTTGTAGAGTGGTCTTATGTGATAGGCAATCATTGGAGGTTGACTGAAAAGAAATTTCTGCAATGCTGCTACATCCTCTATCTCTCCGGCAGCTATCTAAGCTACGACGTGCGTATATCAGGGATCCAGGGGCCTTTGATGCATTTACAGATGGCCTGGCGTAACTTTCCCCCCCTTAGGATCCGTCGCTAACTCCGCGCTGAATCGCTATCACAATTGCCGTCACATATCCGAACGATCATTCGATCCTACGACGTTTGGCAGGCATGAAGGGATCCGCTGGTGCACGTTTCCTGTATTGTGGGTTTTGCACTCTAAACTCCGGATTGGGCAGTCTCGACGCATGGTTTTGGGTAGGAGCGCGAGCTGGAGGAGGTTGAGGAGGGGCCGAAGCGGCTGAGGCTGGCGCGGTGGTTGCTGGACCGAGGTCGACTAATAGTGCTGACGTAGAATTGATCTCTGATGCAGTGTTCTGCCGTTGCGTAAGCGCTCTCAATCGCCGCTCCCGTTCTTCCATCGACATTGGCGAAGGCGCTGGAGCTTTGGCTGGCAATTTGCTTGATATATTTTGCAGTCGCAAAGCAGCTGCTGCGGCCGCTTTAGATGCTGGTCTGCTGCCATTGGGTGGAAGAACCCTCTGCGGCGCTGGGTTGCGTCGCGGAGGCAGAGGGAGCATGCTCTTAGGTATCGCCGTGACTTTCGAGGTGTAAAGCAAATGACTCGGTGTTGAAAGATTGCCTCTCCCTCCTGGTTTGAACAGAGCTGCCTCCCGTGTTTGCTTTCGAACTTTGTTCATGAGACCATGGCCAGTCCAGGTCTTCGTCCTTGAGCCAGAACCGAACCGTAGTGTTTCTGTCGTGACTGGTGGAGGAGGTGGCTTCTTTGCTTTCGGCTCACGGCAAAAGATCATGCCGCCTAATTTTGGAATGGGAATTGGCTTGGACCCAGAGTCGCATTGCAGTTGATTCTTGGCAACCCCATTATTAACGCCAGCCATTGCCGCCCTAAGCTGCTCCTCCATAGCAGCCTCTTGTTCTTGGCTCTCGGTAAGGAGTTTGCGATAGAGTTTGTACCAATTAGCAGGATTCGAGGGTTCCGGAGGCTCCTTGTTAGCGTACTCCATGATGTCTCGCTTGATGAACTTGATCCAGTACTCCTCGGTATAGCCGACTAGTTGCGGGGAATTGGTCTCAATCGTCCTCTATTGGAATTGTCAGCATATATGAAAGATCGGTGCCAAAGAGGTCATACAAGATGTTCTGGCTGTTCGATAGCATTCAAGATGGGGCGGAGGTGCTTGCTGTCGGGTGGTACGATACCGATGTCGTATACCGCTTGAATGCTGTCAGCAACACGTGCAATCAGCTATAAGAAATGGAGAGCTCACATCGAATGTTCTTGATGCAAGCCACCTTAGCCATCTCAACCAACGATTTTTCTAGCATCTTGAAACGCCAATGATTGGAAGAAAAGACTGGCAGGTCAACAGGTGGTGTAGAGTTGAGAGTGGTTTTGAACTTGTGCTTGTTAGATGAGCAAGATGTCGGTAGTAGCTGTCAAAGCTGGAAAAGAATGTCCGAAGCGTACGGGGGTATACAGTATCGAATGTAGATATATCGGTTAGTGGTAGAGGAATCTATTGCTAAACGCTGAATTGACGTAGAACATAAGATATGGTCAGGAAGTGATGTAAAAAACGCGCTGATTGTAAGAGTCAATGTCGTGAACAATGGGAGAATGAGTGAATTACCTGGAAAGAGTGAATCCAGATGACGGCGGCAGAGTGTTCTTTATCTGGCAGACGCCAAGGTGGGGTTAGCGGTCCTTGGCCGCGCTCGAGCTAGCTCTGTCGATCTCCCGGGCCGCAATAGATCTCCGCTTGACCTTTCTCAGACTCGGTCTCCAAGATCGAAAATATCCTCTACGCTGTACGTGAATTGTGGGCTTCTTCTATGCACTGATGATCTCCTGTTATCATGGCCTCATATACTCTGCTGGACCAAGGTGAAGAAGGTACGGGCTCTCTTACACTCCTACAGCCCATAGTAAAGTACTTGCTAAGCTCAGACTAGACGCACTGCACAAATCCCGCCTCCTAAACGTCGAAGTAAAGCCCTTCCAGCGCATAACCAAACGCCTCCTTGCGCCAGAGTCCCTCGTCCTGAACCAACCTCAATTACCCCCAACACCGCCCCCCGACGCCTCCGCAGCCGACGAAGCAGCCGCAGCCCACGAGGCAGAGAAGCAAGCGCAGCTCAATGTCCGCCGGCAATGGCGCGAAGACATGCAGCTCGACTTCGCTGCTTTCGAGAGCAGCATCATCCGCATACAATTCCTCTTAACTACCAACATCAAGGAAAGGGACCGCTATGCGGCTGAGAAACTCAAGATCGAAGCCACGGCGCAGGCGGTAAAGGACAACACCGCAGACTTGCGCGTGCAGCTAGAGGAGGCAAAGAACCAGCTGGCCTTGCGGAAAGAGTACGACGAACTTGCCGAGAAAATCATAATGGATCGCTCGCTCCGGCCAAGGGACGAGCAGCACGCTAACCTCGCGAAATTGAATGAGGAGATTGCGGAGTTGGAGCGCGAGAGTCAGAGGTATGCACAGACGTGGGTGGAGCGGAGGCAGCAGTTTCAGAAGATTGTGGATGAGGGGATGGAGATGAGACGGCAGATCAGAGCGGAGAAGGAGGAGGTGGAGAGGATGGAGGGGATGGAAGGGGCGGAGGACGGGGAGGAGGGTGAGCGCTCGTCGATGAGGGGACGAAGCTGTGGGGTTGGAACACCGGCGCCGGGATATGATGGGGGAGCTACGCCGATGCATGAGAATGGGAATCAGGATATTGACCCTACTAGCGGGGGTCTGGCGGTCAATGATCAGCATGCGAACCGGGAGAAGTCGCCTTTACGGATATCCCAAACGGTGAGAGCAGAGTCGGAGAAGCCAGCCGCCGAGGAGAACGAAGACGCGGAAATGGCGGAGGACGGCGAGGTCGAGCCCGAAGAGGGGATGGTCACCGCACCGCCTGAAGGTCTGATTGCAGATGAAGACGAAAAGGAAGAGGGTGAGGAGGAGGAGGCACCGGCAGACGAAGAGGCGAAGGAGGGAGATACCATGGACATGTCCTAGCCATCTCATTGACTCATTTTGGTCCTGGTTGTGTAGATTCGATACCCATAGAACGCCTCTGCATCATCCCCCATGAAACCGCCCTCTGGGTATCTCCATGCTTCCACCCTAAGCCTTAACCCCCCCTCTCACCTTCCCCACCACATCCCTCGCCCTCTCCACCTCCCCCTCCCCACTCCCATCCCCCCTCCCCTCCTCACTAGCCTCCTACACCAGAATCAGCACCCTTCCTACCCCCCCCCCGCCACTCAACCTACCAACAAGCTCTCCAGCGCCTCCACCGCCGTTTCGATCCTCTTTCTCAAAGGCCCAAACACCGCTTCTGTCTCCTTCACGGCTCGTTTCTGTGGCCCCAAAAGCTCAGCCCTATAACTTTCGAAGGGAAGGAGGGGGGGAACGGAGGGCAGTACTTCCTGCTCTACCTGAAAGTCTCGGTTGCCGTCCTCATCGGGGGCGGTGGAGGCTTGAAGGCTTTGGAGACGTTTCTGCTGGCTGGCGAGCTCGGTGCGGTAGGAGGATTCTTCTTTGGAGAGGCGGGTTAGGGAGGAGGTTGCGATGGCGAGGGGGGAGGGGGGGGGCATGGTTGTTGGGATGTGTGGAGACTATCAGGAATGATAGAAGGCAAGGTCAAGATATCGTTCGTGATTTTGGTGGTTTCAAAGTGGCGTGCGGGAAGAAGCACGGAGGAGGGGGTTTGGATGCGTTTTCATTGATGTAGTGTTATGTATCGATGCCATCATTTATGTAATTTACAAGTCATTGAGCTTCATGGGTTCCACATGCCCGTTCAGAATCAACGAATAGATCGCACCGGCCATGCATATGCAATTTATCGCCGAACTATGCATTTGTCCCTGACGGAGTGCACAGGTTGACTCAAAGAACCATACTCATTATACAATGCCGTAGACTCTCTTCGCGATGAAGTAACAGGAGAACCCGAACATGAATAATCCGGCAGTGACTACAGTGAAGATTAGCTCGTATGAGCAGCAGGATGAAGTCGAGACTTACTAGACCAGAACCAAGTGAGGCTATGCACATTTTGTCCGGGTACCATTACGTTCATACCCCACATACCCGTGACGATATTCATAGGCAGAACGATTGTGCCCAGAACGGTGAGCTTGCCCAGCACATCAGCTGTTTGCTCTTGGCGCTCGTTCATGCGGATGTTGATCTGTGCCAGGTAGTTTGAGTGGGCCCGCGAAAGCAGCCTGCACCGGTCAGCACATCGAAAGAGATAGGAGGAGACAGCTGGACCTACGTCTCATAATGGCTGAGATTGCTGGTCATGGTTAGAATATGATCCTGGATGTCACCCAGGTAGAGCCCAATCTCGCTTCTTGGTGCGACATCCCAGAATTCATTGCACCTCTTAGCAAATCCCTTGATCACATCGGCTTTGTTGCCAAGCAGCCTGTAAAGCCCCATGACTTTCTTCCTGCCTTCGCCGACGCGACGGAGCATATCACCGCCGCCACTGGTCGCATCAGCATTGACGGAGCGCTTCTCGCTGTCTTTTTTGGACTTTTCGCTTTCCTCTTTGTCGCCAGAATGGAGCTTCAAGATCTGGTCATCTATGTCGTCTACCTCGTCCTCAACAGATTGAATGAGAGGTGCGAAAACGTCAGTAATGTCGTCAATTATTGCGTACGATATCCAGTCGGAGCTAAGTATCAGATAGTCTTTGAGCTGCCGAATTCGTCTGCGTACGTTCGCAGGGTGAGGCGTCATTGAGAAATGGAAGCTGATGACTCCTTCTCGGAACACTACAACGTACATGTTTACAGGCTCGAGATAGTCCTCGCTATTCACATCCTGCTCAAAGGTGCGGTAATTGACGAAATAGTAATTCCTAAACAGTTCGACTTTTTCACGTGCTTCCTGCATCATGATATCTTCTGCTGTAAGGGGATGGATTCCGAAGGCTTTCGAAATTACACGCATCTCAGTATCGGTAGGTGAAAGTACGTCAAGCCAGAAGGTCGGTCGAGCTCCGTAACGCTTTTGCTTCTCTTTCGGTTGGGTCTCACCCGGTTTCTGCGGCGTAGCATCTCCAGACTGGTTTCTCGATCGAGGTTCGGGATCACCAGCTACGGACGTATGCTGTGTACCTGCCCTAGATTGTGCGTTTGGAGTATGTCCTTGCCGGTCGTTTGAATTGCCATGATGGCTCATGAGATCTTCTTCATCGGAAGCTTCGTCGCTCAGCTCTGGGGGGTCGGGTATGAAAAGTTCCCTGAAATCTTGGCCGGGCTGAAGAAGTTCTGAGATCGTCTGACTATGAATGGTACTCGGGAATTCCTCGTTGAAGTGCGTGAATCGGTAAGGTGCGTCTTCCTCAGTCCGATGCCAGGTATACTTCTGAGGGCGTAGTCGACCACCAACAAGCACTGGCTCACTGATTTTTTTCGCCCGAATGCCCTCGCTTCGTTCCTCTTTTTCTTCCCGGCTCCATTCCTCTAGGACGGAAAGATCCGGCCATTGGCGACACCGCCTTCGATGTTGCCCACTGTGACCGTTCATCACTTGGTCATGCGTAGAGTAGTCATCATCTCCAATCTCTGACATTCCTGGATGTGGGAAACATACGTCTTCCTCAGCGGCGCCTAGGGCAATGGTATGCCGTCTATGGTCGACAGCTTCCCTTCTTAGTGGAGGAGGTGATGAACTTCCAAAGGATTTCTGATCGCCATTGCCATCGATATCAACAACAACTTGATCGTTCGCTGCTGGCAGACAGCCGTGGCGGTGATCAGACCCCCTCGTTGGAAGTGACCCAGTTACCATGACATCGTCGTAACCCATATCGGGTCCAAGCTTCGGGCTATTCGGGACTGATGGCGGGTTGTTGACATCGTAGCTTTGATGCGGCCCTGACGATGGCTGTCGACTAGGCATACCTCGACGTTGCTTGCTCGACGTAGAAGTCTGCGTCGAGGCCCTTCGACGCCGCGAATCATGACGACCGCCTCTTCCTTGTCCTGATGACATTCCATATCCTTGCAAGGGCCCAGATTGCACACTGTCATGAGTAGCAGCAGCGAGCAGAGGTGTCCGGTCTGTTGTCGCAACGTTCTCACCCTCACTTTCTTCCCCTGACGAGGCGTGGGCGCGATGGGACTGTTGCCGCCGATGAGGGCGATCCGTCGAGTCATGGTGGTTTGCATAAGACGGGCGATGTGCTTCAGGTCGAGATGCGAAAGCGCTCTGCATCAGCCTGCTTTCCCGACGAGGCCGCATCATTGATTGATCACTATGAGGCTTGTGTTAGCTACTGTCCGTACCGAGTCTGGAATCAGGTAATGGTGTGATACACACCGATGGTCTAAGAGCGCCTGACTGTCCAGACTTGCGGAGCTCAAATTCCTCCCGGATTGACCCAGTCGGTAGAATGGTGGTCTCAATGTCCCTGAAGTGGATGCAGCATTTGGATCCTGGGTGGTTCCGTCTGGGTTTTGCATGCTCTGCTCTTCATTACCAAGAGCGAACGATTGTCTTCGCCCCTTCTTTTTCCTACCACCACGATGGTTTCGCCTCTTCTTGCCGGCCGCGGTCTGCTCCCCTTGAGCAGTATTTTGCGTATCGTTAGTAGACTTGGTATTGGTCAAGGCTTCAGCCGGCCGCTGAGGGCCTTGGGGATCAGAGGTAGAGCTGTGGTCCTGACCTGCTGCGTGTTGAGCTTGCGATGAGCTGGGAGTAGCCATCTTGATATCCTGCTGATGAACTTTGCGAGCGTTGACGGTCAAGTCACGGAATCTGAAACAGAACGGTAGTCAACCATGGAGGATGTTAGATTGCAGGCTGTCAGATATTGAACGAAGCAGGGTCAAGCGGCGTACAGCGGAGCAATGGACTGTGTTGGTCGGATTTCTGCGCAAATTCGCTACCTAAGGTGTGGGTGAGGAGATGGAAAAGGCAAACGGCGAATTTCCCGAGCTGTCCGATTCCGAGGCGTGTCTTGGACGCCGATCTCCCGCCATGCGCCACACCTTCAGCCACTGGCTCCACTCTATCAACAATAATGGGGGCGACAATATCCCGGGTGAAGGGTTTGGAAAGGAGTGTGAACATACTTTATCTGTTTTGCACATTTCAATACTACTAACCAATGATCATGCGAGGGTACAAGTGCCTGACATTCATCGCTTCATAAACCATCCATTTGCAGCACATTGATGCTTCTCTAGATGTTAACGATCAATGCGATCAGTCGAGCCAGAGGGCTGTCACCAATGAAGTCACACGAATCTTTTGATGTTAGAAAGCGTTTGGTAAAGGTAGCGATCTTTGCGTATAAGTCAATCTACAATTGTAGCATGTAGCATGTCGACCGCCGCTAAGTCGTTGCCATTTTACTTTCTCTGACAGGGCAATATGGTGTCACGGAGAGAATGGAATGTCGACACGGAGCTCTCAAACCTATGGCTCAATCTCTCGATCTAACAAGACCTTACCCAGTGCCTCAGATCGAATCTGAACGCATGTAATCTTTGAGCTGCCGGTCTTGGCAGCTACATACAGCGCGTCCTGGTTTCAAGCCTCCACTCATATGTGCGACTCAGAGTTGCAGCAAGGTCGTTCTATTTAATTCAATAGAAGCGGAACTACCCGTGTGTTGTTTCCGCAGAAGGAAGTCATAGTATCTTTCAGAAGAGCGAGTAAGCCTCTAGGGAAAATTCCTGTAGGGAGAGCCTCCAACAGCGATGCCACGGTGATAGATGCAGGGAATCAATTCTTGAGCTAATCGGGTCGGTCGAATGTTGTGCCGTGTGCTTTGTCTGGAAAGTCGTAGCGTTCGTCGACATCGGGGGTGTGGCCCGCAGCGACAGTATCGGAAACAGAAGACGAATGCATAATTGATCATCGTACAAAAGGCATGCTAAACGAACCGAGATTGCATCGTGCAATATCGCAGTTCCTGGCATATAGTAGCCTCATGTGTCGAGATCCACTTACAGTTCTCGATGATATTACCAGGTATCCGAAACACTCAGGCATAAATTGGACTCATCACTGTCGGCACGCTCTCTCTAATTCCAATTTGTAACCCTCCGGTGGCGGGCTTCGTCGATAATTCGGTCGGCCATCCTTGTAGATGACTTGGCTCTACGCCTGAGTCATAGGACAGAGAACCCTTTCCAAAAACCCAGCAGGAAGATCATATGCTTCTCTTGGGACCTTGCTGAAGGCTATCCATGACCGCAGCACTGATGCCACGCAGCGACGCTGGCGAGGACTCAGGCATCAAGATTTCACCCCACAGATCTATGTGAGCTTTGTCAACACATGTATGACAGTCATGGATTATGACTACATCTTTCTTCGGCTGTGTCTGATAGGATCTGAAGTCATGCGACGCATGCGATGATAGTTGCGGCAGAAATGGAAAAAATAGTGAAAGCCTGAGATTAGAGGTGTGAAATTGCCGGAAGCGGCTCGCTTACTCGGTTTATGCTTAATAGAAGCGACCAATGAGCAGGGAACATGAAAGGACAGATGGCCGAATCTTTTTTTGGCCGATAAATGCGCAGAGGACACATTTCTTCAAGGAGATTTATATACTTCTGGCGCCGCACTGATACACAACATTCCCAAATCACATCGATTTCTCGCTGCGGGTAAGAAGGTCGTTAAGATCCTTCTTCCATCAATTACTCTTCCTCCTTCCCCTAATCTCGGACCGGACACTCTTCTTTTTATCTTTCACGCCGAAGCTCCACAAAGATGGCCAGACGGTCAAAGGGAGGCTCTACGCCTTTCGCTTGGACAACCGTTTTTTACCTCCTCCTCGTCTTCATCGCCCCCTTCGCCCTTCTACAAACAGCTCGCGCTCAAGATGAGCAGGCACCTCTGAAAGAAGACCTCGGAACAGGTACGTTGCCCGACGAAGAGCCAAGGCAAATCTGTGGAACATCTAACCAAGCAACCGAACCAGTCATTGGCATCGATCTTGGCACGACGTACTCGTAAGTTGACCTCATTACTCGCTCATGTCTTGTACTGACAATATGCTAGTTGCGTTGGTGTGATGCAAAATGGAAAAGTCGAAATTCTCGTCAACGACCAAGGCAACCGAATAACGCCCTCATATGTGGCTTTCAACGATGAAGAAAGATTGGTGGGGGACGCAGCGAAGAATCAATACGCTGCAAATCCACAACGTACCATCTATGATATCAAGTCAGTCAAGCACCCCTTGCCCTTGACTAAGAGCACTATCTAACACGAGATATATAGGCGGCTAATCGGCCGTAAATGGGCAGACAAGGATGTCCAGGCTGATCTTAAGCATTTCCCGTTCAAGGTCACGAACAGCAATGACAAGCCCGTGGTGACCGTTGAGGTCAACGGCAAAGATCGATCATTTTCCCCTGAGGAAGTATCGGCCATGGTTCTGGGTAAAATGAAGGAGATCGCTGAAAGCTATTTGGGAAAGAAAGTCGACAACGCCGTTGTCACGGTACCGGCATACTTCAACGACAACCAAAGACAGGCGACTAAGGACGCCGGTGTCATCGCTGGTCTCAATGTTCTCCGAGTAGTAAACGAGCCAACCGCAGCCGCTATCGCCTATGGTCTGGACAAGACCGGTGACGAACGCCAGATCATTGTCTACGATCTTGGCGGAGGAACCTTCGATGTGTCCCTCTTGACAATCGACAATGGCGTGTTCGAGGTTATGGCCACCGCCGGGGATACCCACCTAGGGGGTGAAGATTTCGATCAGCGCATCATTACCTATCTGGCTAAACAGTATAACAAGAAGAACAACGTCGACATCATGAAGGATCTAAAGACTATGGGTAAACTGAAGCGTGAGGTCGAGAAGGCTAAGCGTACACTGTCTTCTCAGATGTCGACTCGTATCGAGATTGAGTCCTTCCATCAAGGCAATGACTTTTCTGAGACTCTCACCCGGGCGAAATTCGAAGAGTTGAACTTGGATCTCTTCAAGAAGACCCTGAAGCCTGTCGAGCAGGTGCTCAAAGACGCCAAAGTCAAAAAGAATGAGATCAACGACATTGTCCTAGTCGGTGGTTCTACTCGTATCCCCAAGGTTCAGTCGTTGTTGGAGGATTTCTTTGGTGGCAAGAAGGCCAGCAAGAACATCAACCCCGATGAAGCTGTAGCCTTTGGCGCAGCTGTTCAGGGCGGCGTCTTGTCTGGAGCTGAGGGAACTGGGGATATCATCCTTATGGATGTTAACCCACTGACTCTCGGTATCGAAACCACCGGTGGCGTCATGACGAAGTTGATCCCCCGTGGCACTAGCATCCCCACCCGGAAGAGTCAAATCTTCTCTACGGCTGCGGACAATCAGCCAGTCGTCCTCATCCAAGTTTGTAAGTCATGCATCATCCATCATAGCACGGACTGTTACTAATCAGTACAGTCGAGGGCGAACGTTCAATGACCAAGGATAACAATCTCCTCGGCAAGTTCGATCTTACTGGCATTCCACCAGCTCCCCGTGGTGTTCCCCAAATCGAGGTTTCGTTTGAGCTTGACGCCAACGGAATCCTGAGAGTTACGGCTGGCGACAAAGGCACAGGAAAGGCGGAGACGATCACGATCAATAACGACAAGGGCCGTCTTTCTCAAGATGAAATCGACCGAATGATTGCCGAAGCTCAGGAATTTGCTGAGGAGGACAAGGCAAACTCCGAGAGGGTCACCGCCAGAAACGGGTTGGAGAATTACGCTTTCAGCCTGAAGAACCAAGCCAATGATGACGAGGGTCTCGGTGGAAAGATCGACGAAGATGATAAGGAATCTGTCAGTAGTCCTCGTAGCAGCTACCATGATCTTACTGCTGACACCATTACTAGCTCATGGAGGCTGTCAAGGAAGCCACCGACTGGCTTGATGAGAACGCTTCGACAGCGACCACAGAGGACTTCGAGGAACAGAAGGAGAAGCTGAGTAACGTCGCCTATCCCATCACCAGCAAGCTGTATAGCGGTGCTGGAGGGGCGCCTACTGAGGAGGAAGAAGAACCAGCGGACCGTGACGAATTATAGGTGGCGAGTGTACAGATAGAAATAGGCTGATGCATACTTGAAAATGGCGCCTGATGTAGATTATTCCCCAGACTTTATCATAACACTGTTGCATGAAAGATAGAGAAGACCAAAAATCTGTCGTTCCACGCCAATTCCTCAACCTCGAGTGCCAATTCTCCTTTTTGCAGGCATATCAGTCCTTCTGGTACTTCCCTCACTGCGCCACTGTCACCTCTGGTCTGACTTTTTGAAGGGTCCCTTTGATGAAAAAAAGCTCGCCTAGATCCTCAAAGTATTGCAGAATCAAGCGTTTTACTGGACTCCGAGTACCAGTATGTCCCTTTGTGACGGTCCGTCCTCCAATGGCTTGAGGCAGGACACCCATTTGAATCTGCTTGATCTCTTCCAATGGTACCCGATCTTCGACCGGCTTTGCGCACACATGCCCATTGCAGGAATCATAAACTTGACACGGACATGCAGGACCTTGTCACACCTTTATCAGACGCTTTTAGATCTTCAGCAATGGAATGTGGACCGTGACCTTCTTCGCTTCGTCAAAGACCCTCGTCGGTTCCGCACCCAACTAGGGAAATGCGATGGCTTGATATCCGGAAGCTTTGCTCTACAATTTTTTGAGCGGGTGTTTTGGGAAGGCTCTGGCCTTGACGTTTTTGTGGAAGATCGCAGAGAGGCGCGTGAATTCGAGCACTACTTGGTCAACGTCGAGAATTATAAGCTGTCTAGAGAGAGCTTCAACACCCATTACAGACGGATTGGACCTGCCGGAGTATGACTTTCACCGGTCGAGCAGAGCCCGGGCGTTCCCCATTTCTGGCTGACGTCCGTGTATGCAGATCCGGACTTTCCTCAAATTCGCATCCGAAGACTCGAGTCCGGAGCAGATACAGGTCATCGCTTCGCATCACCCGCCTGTTGGAAACATCATCAACGCTTTCCATAGTAGTATCGCGATTAATGTCCTCACTTGGAACAAAGCCTATGCGATCTTCCCTCAGTCTACGTTCATCCATCGCCATGGAGTAGCAGTCAGAAGAAAGGATGAATTCTTTGAAAGCCATGCGGAGAAGTACAAAAAGCGCAAGTATCGTATCTCAGAATTACATAAGTCCGACCAGAGACGCTTAAGGCCTGAATTCGCTCAGATCAGGCGCGCGGGTGACAATTCGACATGGACAATCGCATTCGATACCACTGGCTTAGAGCGACCAAAGACGCCCGATTCTGTCTTGGAGTATTCGACGTTTGGCTTCATCACGAATAGTACCGCTGTTAGTCCCGCAGTACCTTACAGACTCAGAGCTGCCCACTCAGAGCATGTGTTCTTCAGCATCAGTATACTCGTGCGCACTGTCCGGACTTCTTGGCAAGTATCCAAGCGAAGATCGATCAATTGACCATCGAGGAGCTGCAAAGACTTCCTGAAGTACTGCGACCTAGGAGCTACCTTCAGATGATTGGAAATCCTCAACATCTGGATGACTACAGGGCCGAGCTCTTTGTCAATGGCATAAGTATACTGAAATGCTACGATGACCAAATCCCACAATGGTACGCCGAGTGGGAGCAGCATACGCCACGAGCAGCGAAATTAAGCATAGCCCCTGATGACGATGGAAGAGAGCCGACCGGCGTTGATCAATTGTCTCTAGGAAATGAATAGAATCTATGGTTTGTAGAAGTACGACTAGGCAGATTATCTGTCCAGCCTCACATTCCAGAGGAAAAATACATAGGCAGGGCCAGTTCCCCAACTCTACTGCCACCTTCAGTATTTCCAAACAGCCCCAGATACTCATACACCATCTCACCGGACGCAATGGCATCGTCCTCTCGCTATCTTGCCCTCCTCGCCAACCGCTCCCCCGGCGACCCCGACTGCTACCTCTGCCTCCAGATCGCGCAGCGCAAACCCATCACTCAAGACGGTCCCACCACGACATGCCTGCTATGCAACAACCCTTACTGCGAGACCCACAAAGGACATGAAGACGGCACCTGCAACATCAATCACGTGACTTACTATGGCAAGACGAAGCATCGGGCTCGACACGCCCCTGTTGAGATCTTCCCAAGCATGGAGGCTAGGAAGCGGAGATTCGGCGGTGACGGGTTTCAGACATGCGGCCCACAAGAGAAGGATGAAGGCGGGCGGACGGTGGAGGGTCGAGTCGAGAACGACAACGCTGAGAGTTGACCATGCGGGTTATTGGGTGCTTAGTTGGGTTTGAGTTCAGTGGGTATACGGCAATCGTCAGGCTGCAATGGCGCTGAAAGCTATGGGGCTTCAACCATTGCGTCCCCTCTATGTAAATTGATGAATCTCCAACCCAAAGCTGTAGACACGAATTCTGACAAGAAGACAGACCAATACACGCGTATCAGAAGCGAAGCACCTAGGACACTGAACATCACGAGCACAATATGATATCCCTCAATCTCCAACGCTATCCGAACACGAAACTCGAAGCTCCATCCCCACTCCAGCCCCCTCGTAGCCCTCCACGTCTGACAGCCAGGCAGGCCTCACTCCTCTTCCAGACCGGAATCAACCCCAAGCCTCACACTTCCGCCCCTGCATTCCCCCCTTCCCCCTCCCCAGCTCTCTCCTCATTCGTCCCCTCCCCTCCAATCTCCTTCGCTCGCTCACTCGTCTGACCCTTTTCCTCCCCAAGCACCTCTCTCCTATACTCTAGACTCCGAAAAATCCTTCTCGGACCGTAGTGCTTTCTGTAGTATGTCAGGTGGTTAATCTCGCAAACTCCCTCCTCCTTCCCTTTGTGCTTTTCACAGTAAAGTCGGTCGCAAAGCAAGCACAGCGCGGCATCGCCCTCTTGCGTGATTGACTTTGTTTCTGCCATACGCTCGCAAATGTGGCAATCTGGGTCCGAGTAAGAGCGGGGGAAGGTAGGGCGGAAGGTGGATGCCATGGTTGCGCTGTGGTCAGCGGCAGATAGGGGTGTTGGAGATGATGTAGTCTGGGGCTAGGTTGTATGGCACTTTTTGCTTGGTGTGGTTGGGGGTGAAGTATGGGTCTGACAAGGAGGGGTTGCTGCGGTGATCTTCATGCTGTGTAACATGAGGATGGACTGGTTGCGTAGACACGATTGTGCTGGGCTTGGCTGGGGACCGACTGCGGAGGGAACGCCATTCGTTGCAGCCTCCTCGCAAGCACCCTCGTGGTTTAGGAGTCTGCAAGCTGGGAATGGGAACGAACGGATTGCTTGGAGGGAGGGCCCAACGCCACTCAATCGTCTATTGGTTGGATGGGGAGCGTACTTTCATTATAGATTGAGAAACTGCTGCACGGGCCATCTTTTCCTATTACCATGCTTTTCCCTTTCTCCTTCCTTCTCTTGTTGCTTTTCGGACAAAAAGATCGACCCGAAGAAGATTCCATCACATGTATTCTGGACTTGGAGAAGAAAAGGGAGGAAAGAAGTACATCGTAATGTGCGAGGTATAAGAGGTGAGATTCGTGACCCCCTGGCAGATGAGACAGTAAGGGAAAAAGACAGCGAAAAGGGGCACCTTAATTGCGTCTAGGTACTTTGATGTTTGTCCACTGTCTATGCTCATCAACCCAAGTGGGATGCGAAGGCTGAAGCCCCATAGCCTTCAACACCATTGCAGCCTGGCAATTGCCGTAGATCTATTGAACTCACGTTTGACTGGTTGCCTTCGAAGACTTGGAACACCGTGCGACTAGTCCTTTCCGTAGTTGTAGGATCCCCGATCGTTAAACGCTAGCCTTCACAGCAGGAACGTCCAGATCCCAGTTGATCACGCCCTCTTCCCCATACCTCTCCCTCAACCACTCATTCGTCTTCTTGAAATGCCCGCAATCAAACTACCAGCACCACTCATTAGCCCAAGGCCCCAACAGCACAACCACCCTCTTCAACAAAACATGAGAAAGGATGATACTCACAAACCCCCTCGCCGCACTCATCGGACTCGGATGAACACTCTGCAACACGCAATGCTTAATCTTATCCACCTTGTTCACCCTCAACTGCGCCGGCTTTCCCCACGCCAGAAATACAACCCCGCGCGTCCTCACCTTCGCCACCGTGTCAATGACCTTTTGCGTGAACTTCTCCCATCCTCTGCCCGCGTGGCTATTTGGTTCGTGTGCACGCACCGTAAGGCACGTGTTGAGCAGCAAGACGCCGCGGTCGGCCCAGGGGGTCAGGAGACCGCTGTTGTTGGGTGGGGATTTGAACGTGGGGTAGTCCTTCTTGAGGGCCTTGTACATGTTTTGGAGGGACGGAGGCGCGCGGGTGGGCGGGCGGACGGAGAAGCAGAGGCCGTGGGCTTGGTTGATGTTGTGGTAGGGGTCTTGGCCGAGGATGACGGCTTTGACTGTATTGAGGGGGGTATGGCGAGACCTGCACCGGTGATGGAGATGAGGACGGGCATTGAAGGGAAAAGAGAGAGAGAGTAGGGGAGGGGAGTGAGGTACCAGGAGTAGACATCCTCAGGCGGCGGGAAAATCGTCTTGCCGGCCTCCTTTTCGTTCTTCAGGAAGCGCTTCAGCTCCAAAAATTCTTTGCTCAACACTTCGTCTTTCAGCTGCGCAAGCCATGACTCGTGCAGGCTGTGGATCTCCAGCTTGAGTAGATCTTTTTGCTCGTATGTAAGTTTCTCGACCCAGGCTTTCTTGTCGAATTTCTGGGTCGCGGTGGGCGCGCCGAGCGAGGAAAAGGCGCTGGCGGTATTGGTTGAGGACGGCGGTTGAGGTTCGCCGGCGGTTGAAGCTGGTGGGGAGGATGCTGGGTCGTCTTTGTTGTCCGACTTGACGGAGAAGGGGGAGGAGCTAGGAACTTTCGGGGTGCCGAAAAAGGTGTTGAGGGTAGCTTGCTTTTTGGAGGATGAGGTCGCTACGTCGGCGGCTTTGCGCTTCAGCGGAGTAGCCATTGTTGCGTTGAATGATGCTTGGAGGAAGATGGACTTGATCAAAGAGAAGTTGGGATGATTATGAAGCTTTATGCTTTATCATTAGGCTCCAGCGCGTCTTATTTGACGTGACGCGACTCCTATCGGTCCCGCTTCCCCGGACTGGGTCCACGCTAGGCTTCCCTAATTTGGATGTCAGCCATAAGCGAGGTCGCAATTTGGCAATGGAGCATAAGGTGCATGATCTTACTTGTGGAGAATAATATTTGGTGTTCTGAGGGAGCACGTCTAATGGTCTCATCAGCGGAGATTTTCTTAGAGCTCTAATCATAAAATCGGCCTTTGCTCTGAGCTCTATTTCTTCGTGCCCTTTTCCTGAAGTTCTCGCATCGCTGCTCGTGCGCTCCGACTTCCTCCCAGCTTTGGACCCTTTGGCTTATCATCAACAGCGCCGGGACCAGGTTTCTTGCCTGGCTGAGTTGTCTTCTGTCGGCGCTGAGATATGGCATCCATAAATTCTCGCCTGAATTGTTCGGCAATTCGATCATCGGCCGCCTGGTCATCGTTGGGAAGCTCAACCTCTGGCTCATCATAGATATCAACTGCTTGATGTGTTAGCTCTCTCTGCCAAAAGTCTACAGCTAGAACCCTTCTCACGCTTGCTTTCTCGGAGCACCTCCTCTACCAGCTTGTCGCGCTTCATGTCATCACTATTCCTTCTCCGTCGCATTCTTCGGGGCTTCCCATTCTTGCCTAGTCGTACCTTGCCAACGTTTTCTTCAGGCTCCACATCAACTCCTTCCATCCTCCGCTTTGCGGCCTCCGTTCTTGCAACATTGAGCGAAGTGGCATCAGGGCCAAGGTCGACCTCTTGTAACTTTCCGAGCGCGGCAGGCTGCCTTTGCACAACAGCGTCAATGGTATTGCCCGTTGATTTGCCAAGTGATCCGCCTGCTGAATTCGCTGCGGTAGAGTGCATGTGACGTCGTTTAGCCAATTCGGAGTCTATGTACGCCATCCTTCCTATGTTAGTATATGCATCATAGATCCTAGTAGAGCGAAGTGTGGTATGGCGTACATGTGCTGATCAACGTCTGCAACCTGACCGGTCTGGGGCGCAAAGCGGTCCACCACTGTTACAATTTTGTCCATCGCTTCGTCCTTGTCCAGCAGCGAGCTTATGGCCCGAGACTCAGATGTATCGCTTTTACTAGCAGTATCAAGAGCCCTAAACTCAATCCCTCCTTTCCTCCGTTGTATTGCTTTCCGATGGCGGAGGATCTCAGCCACGGACAAGGACGGTTCTTGCGCATTGCATGCCCTGGCGTCCGCATCGTGGCTCAGCTCGTCCAGGGTCACTATTTCCGGGGCGTTCGCGGTTGAAGGTAATGCTACTCGGATACCGTCGTCTTCCTCTTCCTCACTCTGCGGGCGTCTGCGATGAATCTTCCGCTTCTTGAAGGGCGGAGGAAGGAGGTCCCGGTCGGAATCTACTGGATTCGTGGTGTCTTCCATACTGACTGCACAATTATGACTTAGCAAAGTCCAAACAGCGTGATTGTCAAGTCACTCAGGTCACACACTGCTTTGAGTTGGTCTGAAGCGGAGGACTGCCGGAATTAAGGTATGTGGGACTAGCGTGTTTCACATCAGCTAGGGACTGTGACCCTTGTCGATCAATCAAGCCCCTGGCAAAGTGACTGCGACCCGAAAACAGCAAGGCTTCACTCCCAGAGTTCGAAGTGAGCTGGCAAGAACACCCGTCGTGGAGAAGCTGTTGTCGTTTCTTCGTCTCACTCTTTCACAACCTCAACTTCTGCCCATGCATTCTCCCATGGCCTTGACATAAGCGAGACTACCGTTTCCGGCAAGGGCAGATCGACCCTCGAACTCGATAACCCAGAATCATTCCCCGTACCCTTTCACTTCACGCTCAGCAATCAAAATTATGGGTGTCTTACTTCCGCGCCAGGGCGCTTCCCACTTCGGTGCCCATAACGTACAAGATGCCTTGTCGAATCCATGGGCTAAATGCATGGCGAAGGCCTACTGCAAGTAAGTTTCCTCGCTATCCCTCAAGCTTCAACACTTACTGATCCTGCTGCAGGTGGCCAGTAATAATCGGTATAATCATTGCCTCGGTAGTAGTCATCTCCATCATCATCTGTTGCGTCCGTTGCCTCTGCTGCGGCCTCTCCTGTCTCCCTTGCTTCCGTGGTCGGGGTCGCAAACGCGCACGCTACGCCGACGCACCCTCCGCATTCAGTCCAGCCCCGTATCAGGGATATCAGCCCGCAAACAGCCCACACGGATACGCGCCTCCGCAGTTTGCGCAGTTCGATACTAGCCAAAACCGCAACACCGTGGGTGGGAAAGTGAACGAGGACTCTCTACCCGCAATGCCGAGTTGGGAGAGCGGAAGAGACAGGAAGGTGCTAGATGAGTCTCACGAAGATGACGTCGAGATGGCAAAGCTGGATCCGCAGAAAGCGCCGATGCTGGCGCATCAGGCCCCTGCCCCGACAGCGGGATACTCGGATCTGGGGCCGCCTTCGGCGGGCACACCGTATCAACAGCATGGCGCTGCGCAAGGCGGAGATCTAGGGAACCCGTATGGACAAGTTTCGCCTGGTTATGGGGGCGCATATGGGCATAGCTCACCCACCGGGCTGCAGCAATACCACTCTCCAGGTGATCCCACGGCACATCACAGCCCGCCTGCTCCACAAGCCTACTCTGCGTATGAGCCATCGTCTGCCTATGGGGGTCAAGAGACAGGCACGGTGTATCCTTCGCCCTCACCGTACGGGAATTATACCCCGAGCGTCCTGCAGGCGGGACGTCAGCCGGCGAGCAACACCTTTCGGGACGTATAAGCTATGACTTTTGAGGTATTTTTAGATTTGATGGCAGCATTTGTGTACTACTAGTGAGGGTTTAGGCCAGGTTTTCGGGATTTTTTTTGGTGCCAGATCTTATGATACCCTAAGCATACAATGCAATGAAGAGACTTTTCTATGGCTCGATAAAACGCTGGACTCAGGTCCGATTGGCAGCATGGATGGTATGACAGATCGAGCGGATCCGCATTGCAAGTCGAAAAGTCATTCCTAGTCAGCTACCGCCCACTTCTTGTGACTTCGGATATGGCTTCAGGGTAGGGATTACGAGGTTGCGCCTCCACCAGACTTTGCGGCCTGTTCAGGGTGGCACGGAGTCTCGACTTGGTGCACTATCATTTGAAAACTTGCTTCTTTGCAAAAGGATCTATGTAGATTTCAACGTATGTCTTGGGTATCGATACTTTTTCCAGATCAAAGTGTTAGCCCCCAAACGAATCCAAGCCATTCTGGCCAACTCCCAGCTGTGCCGACTCCCTTGTACTGCTCGTGTAGAACAGTAAGGTCAGCGCAGAAACCTCGAGAAGACGGATGCCACCACCTAGGCTTATTTGTCCTAGAAATTATCGAATTTCTTGAACATCGCCTTGAAACTCTCCGCATCCTTCTTCTCCTCCGCCTCCGTCTGCGGACAATCCCTCCAATTCGTCCGCTTCTCGAGTCCGAGCAGCTTAGCAATCACCCTCCTTCCAAACTGCATGTCGAACCGTAGCCCCAACGGTAAGCCTAAAACCATCGACTTCTCCTTGCCTCGCCTTTCGGTAGTGTCATCCTCGTCGAACTGCCCGCCATTCGCCGCGTCCGCGCCATTCGTCTCGCCTTCCTCCGGCCGCCAGATCCACACGCGGAAATAGTCCGTGTCCTCGACCGTACCGTCACCGATCTCTTTAGTCTTGAAGGCAGGATACTTTTGGTTCTCGGCTTCCACCTTGAAGGCTGCCTCGACCAGGCCTTTCTTAATGAGATCCGCAGGGACAGGGAGGAATTGCCAGTGCACGTGGACGCCGTCTGCTCGGCTGATCTCGAAGGTTATGGCGCCGAGAGAGTCTTTGCTTTTGTCGATTAGGAGGCTATGCAGAGCCCGCCGGTATCGCTGCATCTCCTTGTACGTTGCGGAGCGAGAGTCGAGATCCGTCATCGCTCCGAAGGTGGGCGAATGAGCCAATGGGATGATCAGTATGTGTGCGGGACAGCCTAGGTTTGGGAAGGTCTTGGCTGTGGGAAGTGGCCCCTTGGAAACGGTGAGGTAGACGTCCGTGCCAATGGAGGTGATGAGACCGGTAGCGAGGTTGGGGTTCGAAAGGCAAAAGAAGCATTCCTGGGGTGTGGGCTGGAAACGACGCCCGCGCGCAGGCCGAGTAGGTCGGTAGTGGTCGGCGCCTCTCGAATAGCGAGAATACGTCTGGTCATGATCTTGATCTCGTTGGCGCTTTATTGAAGGACTCGACATACTTGATGAGAACGGAGAGGCCGTAGTGCTTGGGGTTATGATAGTAGCTGGTGCTGCATTGGGATCGATGGTGAAGGCGTATAACCACTTCTGCTTCAACGAGTTGTTGAAGGCTGCGAGGCTGATGAAGCGAGTTATGGCGCCAGGGTCGGGTTGTCCTTCGCTGGTCAGGTGGAAGAAAGGTTCGCGCTCGTAGAATAGCCCATCGGATACGCTGAGATGATATCGAGGTTTCAGTTCCGAGCAGAGATCGGCTGCGCACTGCTCGGTCTCTGGGGTCTGCACATTGTCCGGTGGAGTAATCAAGGACCTCGAACGGATCAAGGTGGGCCATTGGCTAGTGATGAGAATGTCTGCGCTCTTGGCATCTTTGAGCGCCTTGGCGTCATCCTCCGTGTGGAACGGAAGATACTTTTCCTTTGATAGTCCGACGGTGATGGCCGGGTCTAGATGACCACCGAGAGTAACGATCCGCAAGCCATCGGAGGTTTTGAAGCTGGATCGCTTGCCCAGGAAGTAGAGGTTGGGGCAAAGCTCATCATCTGAACTCTCCAATTTCTCGATGACCTTCGATGGTAGGGGGTGTTTTCCGACGGTGAAATAAGTGGTGAGCGGAATCACTATCTTGCCACGCAATAGCTTTGTGACATTGTCCTCGTCTACCGGGTTTACGTCTGATGGATCGGCAAAGAGGTCCCCGACAATGATGGCTATTGAGAAGCCGTTCTTGGAATGTAGCTTCGACAATTTTTCGAACGCTGGGGCAAGATTTCCTTCGAGAGACCCGAGAACGACCCTGTAATGATTAGCATTTCGCCTGATCCTATGTAGGACACAACATCGCCATCAAGGGCCAAGTGAAGATTTCAGAGTTTCTATAGAGATCACTGTGACGATACATTAAGCCTTATTCGCAAGGGACCAAACAAAATCCTGCCATATATTACATGTTTCGACAAATGAAACAAAGATCTAAGCTTCGAATGAAAGAAGAGTGGTGAACTTACACTTTCATGATCATCTTGATTGATTATATTCCATGTGTGACGTTTACGAACCGAGGCTCACCATAGCTGAAAGTTCCTCGATAAGAGGCATCCAGGATAGAGGAAATGAAGGAATGACGAATATCTTGAGGCACTTTGTCCACGGTAAACCGTAGAACATGCATCTGAAAGTCAGAGCAACACCAGGGTATTTTAGGGTTTCTAGAATAGAAAATTAGCCGAGCCAAGCGCCTCAGCCGCCAAGCGGCTGCATTAATTATTTTTTCACTCGGAGAGTGTGGACGTCGCCGACTCAAGTCAGATGAGGCAGGCAGAAAAGATGGCAGCCATGTCATCAGGCAAAAAAGACAGACCGTCGAAGCCGGTCAAGGGAGGCACATCCTCTACCCGGAAATACCGCTTTCAATCCTTCAATCAACGCATATCGAAGCTCAGCATTGATCCAATCCGGCGCAGTCGAGCTGTGGATTTGAACCATACTGATCTCAGCAGCACGAACTCGTTCTTCAAGGAAGTATTGGACAGATGGAAAGATACAAATCTGTCAGAAAACTTTACCAGTTTTGTGAGAGAGGTCCAGCCTTTATGCGGCAGTCTGCCGCAGCTGATCCACCACCAACAATGTGTGATGAGCATCATCGTGCGCTACGTTGAAAAGCGGGATAGTTTGTCTCTGGAGCCACTTCTGGACCTTCTGGCCAACTTCGCGCATGATCTTGGAGCGCGATTTGAAAGCCACTTCGGCGCAGCTGTAACCTTAGTAGCGTCACTGGCGGCTACACATTCCGCCGTAGAGGTCATTGAATGGAGCTTCAATTGCCTTACATGGCTTTTCAAATACTTGTCGCGCTTGCTGGTACCAGATCTAAGACCTCTTTTCCACATTATGGCACCTCTGCTTGGCAAAGAGCCGCAGAGAGCTCATATCACGCAGTTCGCTGCGGAAGCTCTGTCTTATCTGATCAGGAGAGCTGCAAAGTCATACCATAAGAACCAAAAGCCGCTGAATATCGTTGTGCAACACGTCCTGGATGATCTGGGCTCGATGGAGGCACTGACCGAGACTGTCGAGCTATACCAGCATGGTCTCATGGCTCTGTTCGTTGACTCAATCAAAGGGGTAGAGAGGAAGCTTTACTCTCCCGGAGACCAGATTTACCAAACCCTTGTGGAGCACGTTCTGGAAGCCACTGAAATCCAGCAAAGGAGAGGCGCAGAGCTGATTTGTTGCGTCACAACTGGTCTGCTGCATTTCACAGACGCTCAGGGCTTCCAGCCAATCTCAGAAATTATTGTCAATACCATTGCTAAACTAAATACAGGATCAAGAGATGCAAGTGTTGCTATTTGTGGTCGCTGGATCTTCGTCGCGGCTACTGTAAGGAAAGGTTCAAGGATCACAGATTGGAATCCTCTCTTGAAAGCCCTGATATCACTACTACGACTTTGCGACATTGCAAGTAATGAGACTTATACGCAGATATACAGAGCAGCTGCAGTGATCCTGCAGACATCTCCACTAGAGGTTGTCCTGCCCTATGTCCGTCCAGCGATGCACGTACTGGCTCAAGAACGCCACTCCCAACATTTCCTGACTTTCTGCTATGACTTTCATGACCTAGGGGCCGAGCGATTCCATTCCCTGCTCTTTCCATACCTCTCAAAGTAGGTGAACAGCGTTTGTTCTTGATACTCGTGTATACCATAGCTTACCAAAATATAGGTGGATTTCAGAACATTGGCGCGAAAAAGAAGCGCAGATATATCTAGCCGTACCAGGACTCGTATCCACAAATGATAGCAAGGTATCGCTTCCTGAAAAATTCCAGCAACACATCATTGCTACATTCAGGGTTTTGCCTGAAAGACCAGATCTGGTTTCACATTGCAACGCTTTTCTTGAAGCATTAGACTACATGAATGTTGCCTCCGGGACTTTGAACGAGATCATGAACCCTTTGGCTAGCTTGATAAAACAAAACCTGATGGCCTTGGAGGACGATCCGAGAACACTATTGAGCTTTGGTGCAGGCCTCAGAGCATACTCACAATTAGAGTCGTCCGCGTTGGTCAAGCCATGGATCTGGCCCCGAATTTTTGAGCTTGCCGATCGATTTGGAACTTCACCCCCATATTTGGAGGCAGTATTGCTCTTGTTGAGAGCCAACCATGAACCGGCGTCCCTCACCGCCTTGGAGGCTCTTGTAGGCGTGTTGATACCGAATCTGCATTCATCGTCCCATGTCCTGCGAAGACTCTCTTTGCAGGTAATTCGCATCATCCACGCTCGCTCAAATCCTGAGCACACTGAGATTATCAACACCGCTCTGTTGATAGAGGACAGCCCGATTAATCTGCAGTCAGCTCGCTCGTTATCGATGCATGTCCGGAGGCTCTCCTCACAGATCCAAACGATCGACTCGAATCCCTCTTTGCAGACTGCGATAACGCATTTTTGCTTTGGGCTACTAACGTTCAAGCTTTCCCAGCTTTGGACAGATGCGGTGGACGTTATAAAAGAGATATGTTGCAAGAGGGCTGGAGAAGAAATCGTTGCAGGACTTGCCTTTCAACTCCTTGAAGAAACACCTAGTTTTTGTAAAGACCCTGAGGTCACGGAAAGTCAGCCTGTTCGCCGCAAAACGTTGAACAGATTCGAGTGCTCTCATCTAGCAGCTGTTGAGAGCGCAATGGACCAGAGCCTAGTCAATATGAGAGATGCATCGCAGCTGATCGAATCGGCGTTTCACGCTACGCACCGGGCAGTGACACAGACTCCGCCTGACGCTGCTACTCTGGCTCTCCGAATCTTTCTTGGAGTGCCGCATGTTGCAGAGAAACATTCGAGGCGGCTAGTTCCGATTTTCCTGCGTTGGGCTGCGAGAGAGACGGACGACACAGAATTCATAAACCCCACCGCAGCAGATGAGACCAAAGAGGTCGAAGCGGTCTCTAGCCTGCAGGGATTAGCTCGCAAAGAGCGAAAGATGATGTTGGACTTATTTGGCTGCTTCACCAACCCAACGGTGCTGTACCGGTCCAGTGACGTCTTCGAGGCCCTCAAAGGGCTGCTTGCGAGTGGAGATGTCTCTGTACAAACAGCTGCGTTCAAAGCTTTGCTGACGTGGAAGGTTCCAGGCCTTGAGCCTTATCAGGAAAACTTGTCGAATTTGCTAGATGATGCAAGATTTCGGGAAGAGATCTCCGTCTTCGTCAATGTTGACAATGAAGATTCTAAGATTCGGCCGGAGCATCGTAAGGATCTTATGCCAATACTCTTACGACTTCTCTTTGGTAAAACGATCGCTAGATCTGGATCCAGTAGCAGAACGGGACAAGTCATCAAGCGAAAGGCGGTCTTTAGAGCGCTGTCTCAGTTCGATCAAGCAGATTTGCGCGACTTCGTTCTGATCGCTCTAGGGCCATTAGCTAACAGAAGCCTAGTAAAGGGGACGCAGCTAAATGAGAATATCTTTCGCCAGGAGATACTGGGTGTCCGCAAGCAAGTAGGGCTCCTAAACATGATGAAGGACATGCTCAATACGCTCGGAAGCCAACTCGCTCCTCTTGGTAAAGATTTGCTCGAGGCGCTGTTGTACTGCACCGTGAGAGCCGCTAGGCTTCTATCAGCTGCCTCGACCGAGATCGCGGATGATGAGTCTGAGAGCCATCAAGTCTCGTTGCTTAGAGATGTCCGTCAGATTGGTCTTCAGTGCCTTAGTATGGTCTCTGAGCATGTTGCTGCACAGGAACTGCAAACCTATATGCCTGCAGTAATTAGTGAGTTGGTAAATCCACGACTGCAAAGGCTCCCGGTGGAAACAGCACAGTCGGTCTCCGGATTGCTGCAATTGTTTGCCACATGGGCTTCTGGGCGTGAGACGGTGTTCTTCTTAAGCGACTACAACGGCGAAATCCTTCAACATGTTGTTGACTGCTTAGATATCCCATCCGCCAAACCAGCTGTCAAGCTGTTCGTGCTGGACAACATCATTAAAGAGATTGTGAAACTTGCGAGAAGGCCCAGCGATGTCGGCGCTTCATACAATGACTACAGCGCTGAGGTAGTGCAGAGGGTCCTCAGCCCGCACATGGAGTACATTCTTGGGCATATTGGAAAGCTGCTCGTTGCAGATTCAACTAGAGATGTCCTTGAATCCTCCATACAACTTATTTCGATGCTAGCACCTGTAGTTGAAGGCTCAGCAGAGACAAAGAGTATACTCGAGATCTCAGCCCTTCTTCTGGAGCAGCCGTCGCATCGGATAAAGCCAAAATCGAAGGGCGACCTTCTGAAAATCATCCAGCACTTTGTACCAATATCAGACCTCCAGAGCATCGAAGGATTTCAAGACCGGCTTTTCTGCATCATCTCCTCATTGTTTGGATATTTCAGAGATCGCACCAACCGCGAGATTCTTTCCAAGGTGATGCTTACGTTGGCGGACAAAGACCTCGAACTTCAGGAGGTTGCAGACTTATGCACAGGCCTCAACTCTTTTTCTGCGCAGAAGCTTGGTGAGCCAGATTTCGAGCAGCGTCTGGCGGCATTCCACGCCATAAATGAGACTAAATTCCGATCGTTTTCTCCGAAGCAATGGCGGCCACTGGTCTATAACATGTTGTTCTACGTACGGGACGACGAGGAATTAGCTATACGATCCAATGCAGCATTGGCGCTGCGACGCTTCGTGGAGTGTAATACTCTTGCGATGGTAGAGGATGGCGGCACTGCATTTGAGATGCTTGACTCGGTGCTCCTAACAGAGCTTCGTCGTGGCGCCTTAGAGCCTTCCGAACTAGTACGCACGGAATTACTGAGCATCATGGCTCATGTTGTTCGCCACAACCCGGACTGGGAGAAGACGAACGACATGCACATGCTGCTTGCCAATGACGATGAAGAAGCTTCTTTCTTCGACAACATTCTCCATATCCAACATCATCGGCGTCTTCGGGCTCTTCGTCGTCTGGCTGGGGTAGCTCGTAGAGGAATTCTACGCTCTGCTAACGTTGCTCATTTCTTTATTCCGCTGATTGAACACTTCGTCTTCGATAAAGCTGACGATGAGAGCGCTCATAATCTTAGTGCGGAGACGATCTCGACGATCTCAGCTTTGACATTATCACTCGAATGGCCCCAATTTCGAGCTCTGCTTAAGAGGTATACGGGATATATTCGAAGCAAGCAAGACCTGGAGAAGACTGTCATCAAGCTTATTGGTAGAACGATAGACGCGCTCAGCGAAGCTACTTTGAATAGGAAACCCCAGCCTGATGCCAGTCAGCAAACGGGCCTCAATGGTACAGAGTCCCCAGAGGTCATCCTCAGTACGCTCGCATCGACAATTCCCCAGCAAGAAAAGCTTACAGATGATGTTATCAGAAATCTACTACCTGCGATGCGCATTTATTTGCATGAGAAAGATGAATCTACCGTGAGCCTTCGGATACCGGTTGCAGTGTCGACCGTCAAATTACTCACACTACTCCCTTCCGAAGTGCTCAAAGACCACTTGCCGTCAATTCTGACAGATATATGCAATATCTTACGAAGCCGAGCACAAGAATCAAGAGATCTCACGAGGAGAACTCTCGTTGAGATCTCTACCTTGATCAGCCCGTCATGCTTTGGCTTCGTCTTGAAGGAGTTGCGTAGTTCTCTAGCGAGGGGCTACCAATTACACGTGCTGTCGTACACTGTGCACGCAATCCTCGTTGCCACCGCGGAGATCTACCTACCGGGTGAGCTGGATTACTGCCTCCCTCAGATAGTCTCCGTTATTATGGATGACATATTCGGGGCTATCGGGCAAGAGAAGGACGCGGAAGAATACATTAGCAAGATGAGGGAGGTCAAGAGCAGTAAAAGTTTTGATTCGATGGAGCTTATAGCCAAAACATCGAGTATTAATAGCTTCGTACATCTGCTAAGGCCACTTCAAGATTTGCTGCACGAGAAATTGGACTCAAAGATGGTGAGGAAGATCGATGAACTACTCCGGCGAATTGGTGCTGGCTTCGTTCGGAATCAGGCAATAAATGATCGTCGTATCCTGGTATTCTGCCATGAGATCATCCGTGAAGTTTACAAGAATGGGAACGCTCCGCATGCCGCGAGCCGTAAGGAAGATCACCGCACAAGAAGGTTCCTTATCAGCATGGAGGCAGCTGGCAAAACCAATACCCGTGGAAGTACCTCTTCGTATGGATACAAGCTTGCCCGCTTTTCATTAGACGTGCTTCGGTCTGTACTGCACAAGTACGATGCGCTGCAAACACCTGCTAACATTGCTGGCTTTATTCCAATCATTGGGGATTCTCTGGTGCAGTCAAATGAAGAGGTTCAGACTTCGGCACTCCGCTTGCTTACGACTGTCATCAAGGTCCCATTGAAGGAGATCGACGACAACGCAGGCATATACATTGCAGAATCCGTCAAAATTATTAAGGCTGCGACCTCGGTCAGCAGCGAACTGGCGCAAGCAGCGCTCAAGCTTGTATCCGCTGTACTTCGAGAACGACAACATATGGAAATCAGAGAGTCAGATCTAGCATATCTCCTCAAACGGCTGATACCTAATCTGGAAGAACCTGATCGGCAGGGTGTTTGCTTTGCCTTTGTCAAAGCTGTCTTGGCTCGCAAAGTGGTAATTACTGAGGTCTACGAGACCATGGATATGGTAGCCTCGATAATGGTCACCAACCATACAAAAGGTGCTCGCGATCTGGCCAGAAGCGTCTACTTTCAGTTCATGATGGAGTACCCTCAATCCAAGGCTAGATTCGTGAAGCAGCTGGCTTTTCTAGTTCACAATCTGGACTACAAGCATCAAGAGGGGCGCCAGTCGGTCATGGAGGCAATCCATCTATTGCTGTCCAAAGTTGGCGAAGACCTTGTGCAGGAGATTGCGGACACATTCTTTGTCGCTTTGGTATTGGTTCTTGTTAATGACGAGTCAGTCGAATGCCGAGAGATGGCCAGCGCGTTGATCAAGATCATTTTCGCAAAGGCAGACGCGGAGCGAAATAAATCCTTCGTGGTACTGCTTCGATCATGGCTGGATCAGCTTGAGCAGCCTGTACTCGTTCAAGCTGCACTTCGGGTTTTCCAGTTATGGCTCGACGCTGCTAGCAAGATTGATAAGGAGGTACCTGGGCTGTTACTGAGCCTTGGCCATCTCCTGAAGACGGGTCTGCGAGAAGAGAGCACGGCCGACTGGGAAAGGCTCTTCCTTTGTTTGCAACTGTTCTCGAGATTATGCCAGCTGAGCCCAGCCCACGCATTGGGCGCAAGCTCGGCTCCACTCTGGGCCAGCGTTCGCCAATCCTTGAAGTTTCCTCACTCCTGGGTCAAGCTCGCAACCATTAAGCTGCTGGGTATATATTTCGCCGACTTCGCTAGGTCTAATGCCAATGAAACACAGGAATCGCTCCCCTTAAAGGGCTCAGGTGGTCTATTCCTTAAAAGCGAGGAGATGTTTGAGATCACGTGTGGCTCGCTAAGACTATTGGAAATGCCCAGGGTGGGCGAAGAGCTTGTAGGACAGAGCGTTCGGAATCTGATCTTCCTCAGCAAAGTCATGGGACATGTAACAGTGAGCACGAACATTGCGCATGCCGAGATGCTTGCGGAAGTCGATGATGAGGACTTTGAAAACGGTGACAAAATCCAGGAGAAGCCTACGCGGACTGTTCTCCAATTCGTCTTCGAGCGCACTGCGGCTATCGTCCGTCGGGGGCCATCAACGATCACAGCACCGGCCCTGACGCCTATGAAGGCCGCGTTGCAGCTGGTCGGCGCTCTATGCAACCATTTCTCATCGGACGCACTGATGCCGTCTATCCCTACTATTTTGCTACCACTCCACAATATGACAGACTCATCTATCCCTGCGCCCTTCTCGGCCGACGAAGCTTTTAGCACTACATACAAGGTCTTGGTATCTAACAGTAGCGAGATCATGTCATTGCTTCAGAAAAAGCTCGGGACCACTGAGTATGTTAGCAACCTGACCAAGGTTAGATCGCTGGTGAAGGGAAGAAGGGAAGGTAGACGGGTTAAGAGAAGGATCGAGGCGATTGCGGAACCGGTGAGAGCAGGGAGATTGAAGCAAAGGAAAGGAGAGAAGAAGAGGGAGAAGAGAAAAGAGAGAAGTGGGGAAGAAAGGGGCAGGAGAAGAGGATGGTGAAAAGAGGCTATATTGTGATACCCACTACCCGCATAGCGAAGGCGTTGAGGAACAGGAAGATTGTGTGATTGAGCTGAGCAGGATGATACCTACGATAGATACGGCCAGTGAAAGGCGATATCAGGTGTATAGTACTGTAAATGGTTCAGCAGAGACCGGTATATACTGCATCGTAGAATAAATGCTGTTCACCGCCAACCAATCGCTGGGCTCCGAGCCTGTACAAATCATTTAATTAATATGACGATCCTATCCCTCTGCCCTCAACCCTCTTGAATCAGTGGGACGATTTCAACCATGATTGGAAGACTCTGTTCCTTGTTCCACTCTCGTGTTCTTTCCCTTGGTTTCCCAGAATTCAACATCCCCACCATCAGTTATGCTTCCTCTTCGGACCAGTTCGCCATTATTTCGCATGAGGTCTTCGAGCGTGAAAGGGTTGTCGGCGAATATCTATCACACCAGGCTGTCAGCAGGGAAGCTCCGTGAATGTCTCCGTCCCTCTCCGCAGACTGGGATCAATTAGGGGTTGGTGGCATTTCGTACCTTCAGATGATCGCTAATGACGTGCCTATTCTTGCAATCCGGACATGTTATCAACACCGTCCCATGATGATAGCCCTGCCTAGACATCTCATGCGACGAGCGGTGCTTGCATGGTTTGCAAGTGAATGTGAGTTGATAGGTCGGTTCTTTTCTCCCCCTTCGCGAAGGCCGTGGGGGCTGTGGGCTCGGCGGCGACAATCGCGCGTGTGGAGGATCTTCCGTGGGCGATGAAGCAGGTAGCGATGAGCTGGGAGATGCATCTATTTGAGGAGGTGTTGCTGTGGGTGAGGTAGTGAAAGGGGCCTGGAAGCCCCCGGGTTGCGAGAGAAGGATGCGCCGGGCAAGAGGCCTAGCGTATATGTGATGAGAGATGCTTGGTCTGATCGCCGGTCGAAGTCCTCGAATAAGGGAGCTGAGGGTTTGCGAGGCATTCATCTTGAAGTTTGATACAAAGCAAAACCTGGGAGCAGGGAGGACCTCCAACAAAGTGACCGCCTCCGCCGTCATTGCGGAAAAACTTCGGGTAAAGCTTTCATTGAGGGAGCCAAACCCTGGGGTAGGAATGAGGCCCTCTTCTGTTCACATCAACATTACCACAGCTTGCTGAACAACTTATTTGAGGTTTGGAATCACCAAGCGTCATAAGCTTCAGGTAATGCCCCAGCTAAGGTACATGAAAGACTAGAGTCACCGCCTCCAATTTCCACAAATGCTTCAATCTTCAATCCACGCCCAATTCTGAAGACTCATGGAAGAAACCATCCGTGACGCGTGTTTCATAGCTGATCGTCATTTGTCACAATGATAGCCGGAAGGGGTCGAACCAAAATTCGACCTCCCAGAAGGGTAAGTGAAGCTCCTGCTCGTGTTCAAGCGCGAGCCAGTGTTACCGCGATTTCGGCAAATTCTACAACACCTTCTATACAAGTTTCTCACTTCTCGCATTGCCTCAACCTACACTTGCTTCTGTAGGGTTTGCCTTGGTTCTGCCTTCTGTCTGCTTCACTGTTACACTGTGCCGCGCACACATCTAACCTCCAATATGGTAGCTAACCGGCCCCAGGGGCTGGGCAATAACGATGCCGTCGACTTTGAGGAAATATGGGCTGTCCTAGGTGCCTCGCTCCGACAAATACATGGCAAGAATGCCTCGCGGTTATCCTTCGAAGAGCTGTACCGTAACGCTTACAAGGTCGTCCTCAAGAAGCTAGGAGACGCTCTGTATGCGCGTGTCAAGGAATTTGAGAAAGACTGGCTTGTCAACAAGGTCCGGCCGAGCATACTGGAGGAACTTTCATCGAGCCTCTTGGTTGGAGATGTTGGCGCGTCGTCTGTTACGACGACGAACGAAAGGAGGACTGCGGGTGAGAAGTTCCTACAATCTGTCAAAGGGGCTTGGGAGGATCACCATCTTTGCATGGGAATGACTTCCGATGTGTTGATGTATATGGTATGAGCCGCGGCTGAGAAAGGCTGAAGAATGAAGCAACTGTGCTAAAAACCCTAGGAACGCGTTTACTGTAAAGACAATAGGATACCATCGATCTTCGAGGCCGCCATGGCTCAATTTCGTGACTTCGTCTATCGAGCATGCCTATCTTCGCAGAAGGACGTTACGGTCGCAGCGGTCCTCTTCTCGGTAATCCTTGATCAAATTAGGATGCAACGGCAAGGCGATGACATTAACAAGGCCACTATACGATCATGCATCTACATGTTGGAAGGGTTATATGACACAGAAGAACAAGATGAGTCGACGAAACTGTACCTCACCGAATTCGAGCCAGTCTTTCTGAATGCAACAAGAGAATTCTATCGAGCCGAAGGGGCAGCAATGCTCCAAGCAGTAGATGCTGGGACGTTCTGTAGACATGCCAAACGGCGGGCGAACGAAGAACAAGATCGATGTAGATCAACCTTGTCCAACTTGACCACAGAAAAAGTCCAGCTTGTGGTTGAGTCCGAACTCATTAAGGCTAACATAGGAGAAGTCATCAGAATGGAAAACAGTGGTGTCAAATACATGCTGGACAACGATCGTCTCGGCGAGCTTGGGTTGGTATACGATCTCATATCAAGAGTCGATCCCAAAAAAGAGGAGCTGAAGCAAGCGGTGCAAAAACGCATCGTAGAGCTAGGCACGGACATAAATAGCGCAGCAGTCAAGCCTCCCCAGGATACATTGACCAAGAGCTCAAGACCAGAAAGTGAAAAAGCAAATGGAGAAGCCGCAGCTGCTCCTGAGAAGCCAGTCAACCTGCAGACCACGGCAGCTATTCTGTGGGTCGACGAAGTCTTACTTTTGAAGGGCAAATACGACAAGGTACTCGAACAGCCTTTCCAGAACGACCAAGGGCTTCAGACAGCTTTCTCGAAGAGCTTTACTGACTTCATTAACGCGTTCGAACGAAGTTCGGAATACTTGTCGTTGTTCTTCGACGAGAATATGAAGAAGGGCATTAAGGGTAAAACCGAGAATGAAGTTGACAACCTTCTAGACAGGGGCATAACGCTACTCCGTTACATTCAGGACAAGGACATGTTCGAACGCTATTACAAGAAACATCTGGCGCGAAGATTGCTATTGAAGCGTTCTGTCAGTATGGACGCCGAACGGCAAATGATTTCTAAGATGAAGCTTGAAGTTGGCAGTTCATTTACGCAACGCATTGAAGCGATGTTCAAAGACATGTCAATCTCAGAAGATCTGACCAGCTCATACAAGAAGCACGTTGCTCGCTTGGGCGACCGGGATCCAGACAGAGCCGAGCTAGGGATATCGGTTCTGACAAGCACCATGTGGCCGCTCGATGCAATGGGACCTACCTACCGCGATGATGAAGCAACAAGACCGATGTGTATTTTCCCAGCGCAGATTGAGAAAATACGACGAGGCTTCGAGAAGTTTTACCTTGACAAGCACAGCGGCCGACGACTTACATGGCTGGCTAATATGGGTTCGGCAGACCTGCGCGCTTACTTCGAGGAGATGAAGGGCAACAAAAAGGTCCGCGAGCTGAACGTTTCCACCTACGCCATGGCGATCCTTCTACTCTTCAACGACCTTCCAAAAGGTGGTTCCATGACTTGTGAAGACATACAGGCCAAGACCAACATCCCTCTGAACGAGCTTACACGCAATCTACAGGCACTTGCTGTCGCACCCAAGACGCGCATACTCGTCAAAGAACCAATGAGCAAAGAGGTTCAGCTGACAGATAAATTCCTTTTCAACGAGCAATTCCAAAGCCAGTTCATGCGCATCAAGGTGGGCGTGGTTTCGAGCGGCAACAGGGTCGAGGAATCCAGCGAGCGAAAGGCGACGGAGGAGAAGGTAGATGTCCAGCGTAGGGGCATCATCGAGGCGGCCATTGTGAGAATCATGAAGTACGTTCCGCCTGCATCGGAATTTCCCAGCCTTTTGTGCAAGTCTGCTAACCTTATCAAACTACAGGCAACGCAAGGAACTCTCCCATCAAACCCTTGTCACCGAAACCATCCAGCAGTTGCTGTCACGCTTCAAGCCTGATCCCCTGATGATCAAGCAGAGGATAGAAGGCCTGATTGAGCGGGACTACCTCGAGCGTGTGGAGGATAAGGAACCTGCGGCGTATCGCTATCTAGCGTAGACAGTGATGTCACTCTTTGCGGGCGCAAGAACTTCGCTATGCAGTCTATGATTGAAACGAGGAGCAAACGGGGGCATTGGGGTTGGCTCTGCGTGCTAGGAGAGCTCTTCATGGCATATAGCGCGGAGCTGGGGTGCACTGTGGTTCATTTTTGGAGTTCAATGGCGGCTGTTCTTTAGCTATCATAACTTCAAAGTTACGATGATCAGCTTTGACACTTCCTGAAGATCTAACATGATCTCCCATCTTACTTTGCTGTCCATGCGTGACTTATCTCATACGCACGAACACGAGCACTGTGTTTGGTTTTTCGAAAAGCACTAATGGTATCTCCGCTGATTCCCGATAAGAAGTCCGACAACATCCTACCCCAACACCCTCAAGCCTCCCTTGGTCTTATCTCTCTTCTTCTGCACCCCCGCCCCCGTCGTATCCTTCAACCCACCACCTCCTCCCTTCCCCCCCTTCCCCTTCCTCTTATCCTGCGGCACCACCGCCTTAATCTCCGTCGTGCTCTTCCGCAGCAGCACCGGATGACTCCCAATATACTTCCCCTGCATATCCCTCGCCGCCTGGAAATACTCCTCCCCGTCCGCAAAACTCACAAACCCGTACCCCTTACTCTTCGTCGTCCGCTTATCCCGCACCACGCGCGCCTTCTGCACGCTCGGGAACTTGGCGAACGCTTTGAGCAGGGATTCGTCCGTCACCTCGCCCGCGAGGTTGCCGACGAAGAGCCGGAAGTGCGAGGGGTCCCATTCGAGTAAGGAGGGGTCTTGCCATTGCTGGCCGCCGCCGGAGCGCACCACGGTTTTCTGCTTGCCGTCTGCGCCCGTCACGACGGCGGCGACGCCCGTGTCGGCGTTGGCGGCGGAGCTGATGGCGGAGGTCGTCATCGGCGTGGCGGTCCCGTCGCTCTGTCGCACGCCTAACGGCGCCGTGTTGGCGCTCGTGGCGGAGAAGCTGCCTTCACCGGTGTTGCGGCTGAAGGTGCGGCCGGAGGTCCGTGAGGAGCTGTCGTCTTTGCCCGCGTAGGCGGATTGCCATTGTGCGATTTGGGCTTCCATCTCGGGATCTATTTCTTGACCTCTGCCTCGGCCGCGAGGCTCTTGGCCTGGGAGTGGGAAAGGGTTGCGGATTTGCGGTGGGGTGGGCTCGACGAAGGGTTGTTCTTGGGGTGGTTGGTAGTAGGAGGGTGTGGGGGGTTGCTGGTACGAGGGTTGAGCCTGGTAGGCGGCGCCATTGGTGTAGTTGGTGTGAGGAGCAGAGAAGCCTGTAGGTGGTGCGGGAGGTGCGGAGACGACGGGATTGTGTGTTCGGAATGAAGGCGCGTTTGCTGCTACGGATCGAGGTTGAAAGCCGGTGAAGCCGCCCGTTTGCTGGCTGGTAGGCTTGCCTGAACTACCATCGTAGCCTCTCGTTCCAGGTGCGCCTGAGGAGAAAGATGGGGTGTTGCCAAAGGCTGGCTTGAAGGATAGAGGTGGCCCCGCTGCTGGCGGAGGGCGTGGTGGAAGCGACGCATGAGGCTGAGGTGTGGAGGATGAGAGGGTTTGGTTTTGTTTAAGACCTGGTGGTGGCGGGTACGACATGATGAACGGCTGTACCTTGATGACCTTGGCTTGATATGAGAACGTACCTTGCGCCTGTTGGACGCAGTGACAATGCACCCTTGTCAAGCGAAGTCTGGCTACCGCCTCAGCGCCTGTACGCTATGGCCTTCTAGTCCAAGATCGTTGTATCAGCTGGTTGAGATTGCTTTGCGAGAACTACGACGAGCGGTTGACAAACCCTGACGTGCGCGCAAGAAGTTGAGGACGATGCATCAGATAGTTGGGAGTCGGGCCGTCCAAGCCGGAGGGCTCCTTGTCCCGGCGCTTACTCATCATAGTGGGGCTGACAGGCTTGCTCGCTTGCTCGCTTGAACCGATGAGGGTTTTATGTCCCTCCTTATGTCACAGCTGGACAGTTCCGCTTTGCTTAATTACCTCTTAATCTCTTTACTACAACTTACGACAAGATAGCAACAAAAGATCCATAGGCAAGAATTCAAGATGGCGGACAAAGCAGCGTAAGTACACTGCTTCCCTTACCCCACTATCGAGACCTCTGGTGTTAGGCCAGCTACGGGCACAGCCATGCTGCCTCCTTCGTTTCTCCTCGCTCCATTTTGCTCGGCCTGTATTGATAGATCAATGGGCTGACTGTAGCGCCCGTCTTGCCGACATCCATGTCGGCGGACATGCGCGGACAAATCCCAGTGGTGACTTTGGCCTCATCGGTCTGGCCGTCATGGGCCAGAATCTGATTCTGAACGCTGCGGACCATGGCTTCACGGTGGTAGCCTTCAATCGGACGGTGTCCAAGGTCGATCACTTCTTGAAAAATGAGGCGAAAGGTTTGTCCCAAGAGGTTGTGGCGCTCCGCGCAAGCTGATGTTGGACGATTCCAGGGAAGTCGATCGAGGGCGCCCACTCAATCGAAGAGTTCATTCTGAAACTTAAGAAGCCGCGCCGTATCATGCTTCTTGTGATGGCTGGAAAGCCTGTCGACGACTTCATAAACGCTCTCTTACCCTTTGTCGAAAAGGGGGATATTATCATCGATGGTGGCAACTCGCACTTCCCAGACACCAACCGTAGGACGAAGATGTTGGCAGAAAAAGGCATTCGATTCGTCGGGACCGGTGTCTCAGGCGGAGAAGAAGGTGCTCGGTATGGGCCTAGTCTTATGCCTGGTGGTAATGAGGAGGCTTGGCCATTCATCAAGGACGTCTTCCAGTCCATTGCCGCGAAGAGCGATAACGAGCCATGCTGTGACTGGGTGGGTGACGAAGGCGCCGGCCATTACGTCAAAATGGTGCATAACGGCATCGAGTATGGTGACATGCAATTGATCTGCGAGGTATCTCAGAAACTTCTCATTTCTAGAAGTGGAAGGCAGGATTGCTGACAATACCTAAGGCATACGACATCATGAAACGCGGTTTAGGTCTGTCAGCTAAAGAGATGGCCGACGTGTTCGACGAATGGAATTCCGGCGTCCTCGACTCGTTCCTCATTGAGATCACCCGTGACGTTCTCCGATACAATGATGACGACGGGACACCTCTGGTGGATAAGATTCTAGATTCAGCAGGCCAGAAAGGTACCGGTAAATGGACGGCCATCAATGCTCTGGACCTTGGCATGCCAGTCACGTTAATTGGCGAAGCTGTCTTTGCACGGTGCTTGAGCTCGATCAAAGCAGAGCGTGGCCGTGCTGCCAAGCTACTTGAAGGACCCAAGCCAGAATTCTCCGGCAACAAGAAAGAATTTATTGCCAACCTTGAGCAAGCATTGTACGCATCGAAGATTATCTCTTACTGCCAAGGCTTCATGTTGATTCAAAATGTAAGTGGAGCGAAGGTATCGGAACGTTACAGTATCTCACACTTGCATAGGCTGCGAAGGAATACGGCTGGAAACTGAACAAGCCATCGATCGCCTTGATGTGGCGAGGGGGGTGCATTATCCGATCGGTCTTCCTCAAGGACATCACCTCAGCCTACCGCAAGAACCCTGACTTGGAGAATCTTCTCTTTGATGACTTCTTCAACAAGGCCATCCACAAGGCACAGCCAGGTTGGAGAGATATCGTAAGCAAAGGCGCGGTCTGGGGAATCCCGACGCCAGCTTTTAGCACCGCCCTCAGCTTCTATGACGGTTATCGCACTAAGGATCTGCCTGCCAACCTTCTGCAAGCACAAAGAGATTACTTTGGCGCCCATACTTTCAAGATCAAGCCGGAATACGCGAGTGCCAAGTATCCCGAGGGCGAAAACAACCATGTAAATTGGACTGGAAGAGGTGGCAACGTATCAGCGTCGACGTACCAAGCTTGAAAAGCGAATGTAAACACCCACAGAATGTCAGATGTAGCGGTCAAGTGAACTGACCTTAACGGTAGGACCATAATTCACTGAAGCCACAAACTGCTACAGCGAGGCTCAGTGTAGATGGTAGATGAAGGCCGAGATAGAAAGCACACCAAAGTGGGATTCTTGTACAGCAGACAATGACGTATTTCTTTCGCTAATCTGAAATTCACCTCAATGATGCGTGAAAGACTCGGGGGATAAAGGGTAGGAGCCTCGTAGATATGCCATAGAATAATAATGTACCCCTGAATTGCGCAGTCACGACCGCTGATCTAGGGCTGACTCTCGACATGAGCACCTGCACTGTCTTATCAACACGCGTGACCAGAAGCAGGATTCTAGGAAAACTCCATTGCAACATCGAGATGTCGTCCATCGATCAGGATTGAAGGATCATCGATACTTCGAAAGTTCACTGCTGCTCCCCTGTTCGGCAATAGGCGCCGCAAGCCAAATTCTGAACCGGTTTCAGCCAGAACCTTGCCGCGGCGATCGACGACTCTGCATTAGGTGAAAGCCAGCAAAAGCGTCTGGACATCCAGACTTAGCATCATCCTTCATGGGTGACAATCCATCGTACGACAAGACAGCAAATGATGGGTTTCAACCGAAGAGGAGCGCCGACCAATTGACCCAGCCGACCGTGGGCTCCCCTCGGCACTCAACCTCCTCTACATCGAGCCAAGACAACCAGGATCCCTACATCGGTTCTCATGTCCATCAACCAGCACCCGATGATATGGACAGCGTTGGCGACGCAAGAAAAAAGAGGGCCATGCTAATGAATCATCCGAACGAGAGCATCGCCGACACTTTACGAGACGCAAATGATCCACGTAGACAACGTCGGAAACGACGGGATGAATTGGATGATACGAGCACGCAGAAGCACACGGCGAGCTTCCCAGATAATGGACATAGCTCCGAATTCTCTTCCGTCTCTGCTAGCGACGATGCGGAACGGGATCACTTGTCTTCTGACCTAGGGTTTACGGATGACGAAGAAACTGGGTTGGCAAAAAAAGAACTTGGTGAAAGCAAACGGAAGAGGAGAAAGCATACCCGATTGGACAAGAGAGTCGCAGGAAGCGCCAGTATCCCTAAGCAAGAGCGGTCGTCTGCGGATAAGAGTGTCATAAAAGCATTGATCACGAATGCTCTTCTGATAGCATCTTGGTATGCTTTCTCGCTCTCGATATCTATCGTAGGTTTCCACTGGCTGTTCAACAATTACATAGAACAACTGACTAGCCCTAGTACAACAAATGGATGTTCTCACCAAAATATCTCGACTTCCAATTCCCACTCTTCACGACATGCATGCACATGCTTGTACAATTTACTCTAGCCTCTCTTGTCCTCTACTTCATTCCACACCTCCGTCCTCGAGTCGACAGCATCACGAACCCACATAATCATAACCCTGTCCACACAGACCCTACTCAATCTGGAAAGCCACTGATGACACGAATGTTCTACTTAACACGCATTGGTCCATGCGGAGCTGCTACTGGCCTGGACATTGGGCTGGGCAACATGAGTTTGAAATTTATATCCTTGACGTTTTTCAGTAAGCATACAAGAAGCGTAATTCGAGCTTGATACTAACATTCGATAAAGCAATGTGCAAATCCTCGGCTTTGGCTTTCATTCTCTTGTTCGCTTTCATATTTCGCCTTGAGCAGCCGTCATGGAAACTAGTGTTGATAATAGCAACCATGACTATTGGAGTAATCATGATGGTCGCTGGCGAGACTGCTTTCGATGCACTTGGCTTCGCACTCATCATCTCAGCAGCCTTTTCCTCTGGATTTCGCTGGGCCTTGACCCAGATCCTGTTATTACGGAATCCGGCAACAAGCAATCCTTTCAGCAGTATCTTCTTCCTTGCGCCAGTTATGTTCGTTGCGCTCTTCATCATGGCCGCTCCAGTCGAAGGTTTTGGTCCCCTTGCAGCAGGGCTAGGGGCTTTAGCAGAGAAGGAAGGCGCTTTCAGGGGAGTCGGCATCCTGCTCTTCCCCGGTGTCCTCGCATTCTTGATGACGGCGTCCGAGTTCGCACTTCTAAAGCGCACATCGGTCGTTACACTCAGCATTTGTGGTATATTCAAAGAAGTCGTGACCATCTCAGCGGCAGGGATCATCTTCCATGATCCTTTGACTCCAATCAACATCAGTGGTCTGTTGGTCACAATCGCCAGTATCGCCGCTTACAATTACGTTAAAATCACGAAAATGAGGAAGGTCGCGGAGATGGAAGTCGCCAAGTCTAAAGATGGCGAGAGCGAAGCGACCGAGCCTATGCTTCAAGCTCACGGAGGCACTGACGGAGCGAGCCAAAGGGCACCGTCTTCAATGACTAGTGGGCTTCCGGCGGCTGTCCTAGGAAAGGAATGAAGACAGCGGCGTTCGATCCAGCGCCTATACCATGGGCATAGGTGGTCGGCGTTCTTGCGAAAAAGGTCAATGTAGAATAGCTCCTGCTTAGGCACATTGGGCATTTGTGGGACAGGGAACACTGATGAGATATGTCTCCCTTATACATGAATTAACTTAGCATATAAATGCATAAGCATCCTGATCACATCTTATCGTCCCTTGCAGGCTCTGGGAGTGATATCCAACACTGGGTCCGGAAACAGACTTGTTCATGTCTCAAGGCAGCCTTCAAAAAGACACCGACTACTACTTTTTATCTTGCTGAATGCTCTTATCTATAAGTCAACACCAGCGAGCCGCATCCGCGGCCCAGCAAAGCGGGTTGCAATCTTCTAGCGGTATAGATGGCGATTCTCTCGATCGAGTAATTCATCATCTTCGGCCCAGACGACCCTTGATGGGGATCCTCATAGATTATGGGAGCAAACACCTCCCGCTCAAGCGTCGAAACCTCATCATCTTCGTATGTATAATTTTATTTCAATGCGATAAGCGAAAGCCGCAAAGTTCAGAAATAACCCGTCCCGCCCAGACGGGATGATATCCGCTGCGCCTGTAAGCTGAGTGGACCCAACATTCATAAGCACTACGAATCCTCAGCGACACTCGCATGTATTGCCTTTAGATTGCAACACTTTAGGGTTATCAACAGTCATTTGCTGTGTCAAAGCCACTATGCCGCATAGAAAGCTGACCGGTGCGACATTGGTGCTCATGTCGGTGTAATTGTTGATAATCTTATTGGAAACCAATTTGGGAAAACCTCGCGGTCATGGTTGTACACCACATGGATGGTGCATTTGAACTGTGTATTGAATCGCCTATATCCACCATTTCCATTGTCACCTTCCCGAACGTAAGCCCCCGTGTGAGTAGCGCTGCTTGCCTTAGCTTACAGGAGTTGACGTCATCATGGTGAATTCAATTTCTACTCTACGCTCGGGGTGCGACAATTTCTATCCCACCCAAGAGCTAATTTGGATTTTGTGTCTTGGCAAAGCGGTGGGAACGGCCCGTCATGCCGCTTATGCCATTAGCCGCCCGGGTTTTTCATTATGTCCAACATCAAAAGCCAATTTCCACTCGCAGACGAGACAAGGAGAGGTGTCTGGTGCGATTCTACCCATCCAGCAGCCCTGTTTTAGACCCCTTTTTTCCTTTGCTTCTTGTCACTCCTTTGTATCCCTTTACCTTGCGATTGTGGGTCCCCGGGCGTCGAGCCTGAGGCTAGCATACTTAGATCCATGCGTCGCTAGGCGCTTTGGAAAGCGTCGCCAAGTAGATCAGTCATACCTAAGGCAGACTTACCTTATCTATGGCGGATGTCAAGCGCCAAAATGCTGGTGGAAAGGTTCAGGTTGCAACGCCAAATATCGGGCCCTCTGGTCTCACGTCTTTGGAGACTGCTCTGGGGGCAGTCATTGGGGCCCGGTAAGTCCTTGCCGCTGCAAAGCTATTGCGCCTAGTTTCCATTGTCTTAGATAGCAGCTTCGTCGCAGAATCTTTCGCTACATTCAGACTCTACTTTGAGCGCTACTGACCTACCGACTTCAGCATCCGCATTGAGACTAAGCTCGCAGCTCATCCGGCGCTCGAAGGCACGCTGTTCACAGCGTGCCCCATTACCAACCTTGTCGCCGTATCGGTCAGCTCCACACCTCCGACGCACCATATTATCCCCATATCTACTATCAACAACTTCACTCTCTTGGCTGCCGCTCCAAGCTCAGGCCCCGCATCATTTGCCGCAGCTCTTCCACCCATCGCTCCACTCGACTCCGCTGCGCTTCTCAAGCGTGCAGATGCCGCAGTTGCTCGCCTGAAAGAGGCTGCAGCCCGTAAGAACAAGTCGGTGAGCAAGGAGGCACGGGATATCTTCGATGGGCTCTACCGTACGTTGCCGACGCGCTGGGATGGTAACAATATTGTGGTGAACGACGCCGTGGTGATAACGGCGCCGTACCGTGCGGAGGACTGTCGAGTAGGTGCGGGGCAACAGGTCAGCATGCTTGGACGGGTGAAAAAAGTGGTAAGTGCACCTACGTGCAAACCGGCAGAGAAAACCAGTGACTGACCATGATGTAGCTGGAAAATGAGCGGAGGAGGTTAGGCGAGAAGTCTAATAAGGTAGTACCGGCCGTACCTGCAATGCCAGCTGTGCTTGCAGGAGGACTGAGGAAAGGAGGTTGAGTGTATGACAACAGTGCTGGAAGGCTCACGATGAGCGCTTTCGCGATTACTGGACTAACACTGATGGTTTGTCCTTCCGCGAATGATGGAGCTTATAGTGCAGAGACGTTCGACCCGATGTTAAGTGTCAATACACCCAAACATGTCGGGTAGTGCCATCCATCACTCGGTACAGAGCAATACGAGCCACCAAACCAGTGTGCAGCCAACCATGTTCCACAACCCTACGGGCATATCACAGCATGGAGATTGGGTGCCCATGCCTACTTGAGCATTGTTAGCTGCGTTGGCGCGTTGCGATATGTACGGGGGAAAGCAAGAACGGTTTGAAGCCCTTTGACGAGATCAACTACTGTCATCCGACGGAATAGATGACAGCTCACTACCGCTGCTATCCTTGGCTACTTCTGGACCATCGACCTTACTGCTCCGCCATTTCAGCGTCGTCTGCTTTCCCTGTCCTGTCTCATTTCCCCTTTTCTTACCCTTGCCCTTTGACTTCTCCGCCGCTTTCGCCTCCTTCTCAAGCTTCCGTTCATATTGCTCCCAATGCTTGTCCCTCTCTTCCTTCCCCCGCTCACTCAATATCCCTTCCATCTTCTTGAAATCTTCCCCTTCGGTATCCATACCCACCAAGTCCTCCAGCATCTTGATCTCTCCCGCCCACACCCTCTTATCCTCAATCGTCTTCCCTTCATTCTCCGGGTCCTTCCTATCAGTAGGCGTCTCCAGCACCATCGGCAACCCTTCGAACCGCTTTTCATTCATCACATTATGAAACGCCCTAAGTCCCAGGAACCCAGTCCCGATGTTCGCATGCAGGTCTCGATGACTGCCGAAGGGCGCTTTCGAATCATTCAGATGCAACGCTTTCAAATACTTCAACCCTACTATCCTATCAAACTCGTCCATAACTCCCATAAAGGTGGAAGGCGAGCGCAAGTCATAACCAGCCGCGAAGACGTGGCATGTATCCATACACACGCCAATGCGGGATTTATTGTCTACCTGGGCGATGACAGAAGCAAGATCAGAGAAGATGGAGCCAATCACTGAGCCGGAGCCGGCCATGGTTTCCAGAACGGGCGTCACGGTGCTGGTAGCGGCATGAGCGCGGTTCAGCGAGCTGGCAATGCGCGTCAGGGCCGACTCGCGGGTCGCAGTGGGGCCCGTCCACCCCGGATGGAAGTTGTAGAGCTTGATGCCGAGAGCTTCGCAGCGGTGGAGGTCGTCGAGGAAGGCGTTGTAGGATTGAGCGTGCTTCTCTGGATCTTCCTGCGCGAGATTCACGAGATAGGAGCCGTGGGGGAGGATGTGGATTGCGGCGTCGTACTTGTGCTCGGTGCAGGAGGCGAGGAATTGGTCTTTGTGGTCGTCGAGGAGGGGAGGGTTTTCCCATTTGCGTTGGGACTTGAGGAACATGGCGAAGGCGTTACCACCTATGTGCAGGCAGTTGGTTACGGAGTTGTGCACGCCTTTATGAGATAGATACATTAGCTTCATCTTTGCTTTGTACAGTTTTACTTCATGATTTAACGGACCTTTTGCACAACTAACGTGGGCGCCTATGAACATATTTAAGCCAGGGGTCCGTGCTGCTATAGGCATGGCTTCTGCCTCTTTCTCTTCTTTCGTCTTCCGCTTTGGCTTTGGCTTCTTTGGTATGTCAGCGTCTTGACCACCTTCTTCGTCGCCTTTCTCGTCTTTAGCTTTCCGCTTGCGCTTGGTCTTGTTGGGTTTGCGTGCGTCCTCTCCCTCTTCATCCCCTTTCTCGTTTCTCGATGTTCGCTTCCGCTTAGTCTTCTTTAGTCCGGCGGCGTCTGTCTCTCCGTCTACGCCTTCTACCATTTTGCGCTTCCGCTTTGTCTTTTTGGCTATGTCGGCGGCTTCCGATCCTTCTTCGGCCTGTGATGTGACCCACTCGTCCTCCGTGTTATCTGTACCCTCCCCTCGAGGCTCTACACCAAAAACAGCTTCCACTTGTTCATTGAGCTTCTTCGCATACCATTCAGGGCGACGCGGCCCCTCCTCCGATGTTTCAGAGCCCTCTCCCTCTGATGAAAGTCCTAAAAGTTTCTCGAAGTTCTTTGAGAGGTTTCTCAAATATTCCTGAACGTACTCCACGACTTCGGGGTCTTCTTCATCAATTGGCAGCCTTCTCTGCTTCGATCTTCTGGACTTCTTGGCCAGCTTCGGTTCCGTGACCTTTTCAGTAAAGCTTTGAGGCTGCGGTGTTCCTTCGGCTACACTCTGTGTATCTACTTTGTCCTGAGTAGCAACCAAAGCGGCTTCTGGTCTTGTTTTCTTCTTAGGGGTGGTTGGCAGAGAAGCTTGCCAGGAATCTCCTTCGACTACATCGGGTTCAAGCGGTGGTGCTCGATTCTTGCGGCTTTCCGGATATTTGCAAGTTGGTTGCGTGCCGGATGGTTCAGCCTGCATGGCACAAGGATTGAACCACGACAGGGAAGCATCACAAGATTTGTTCCAAGCTAATATAACTCAATCGCATTCGGTGTCGACGCGGTTAATTCAGGGGTTTCCACGCGGCAGGCGCGTCTGCATCCTTTCACCTGACCCTGAATACAACCCTAAAAGCTCTCTTACCATGGTTGCTATGCAGCAACTCACTATTGACCTCAGCCATTGAGCCTGGATTTTGCTCGGCAACGCATTGGTCCTAAACTAATTTTTCATTCTGCTACGAATATACGACTTCATCTAGAATGTCGATCACAGAAGACTTGATCAACTTCGACATCATAGAGACTCAGAAAGAGAACATCCAATCGCTCCCTGGTGGCCGGTCAGCGAAAGCGCTAGCATCGACATTCGCTCCTACATCTCGACCATCAGGACCAACACCAGGCGACACCAGGAATCTCAATGACGCGATACGACAAGAGTACGAATTGGAAGTGCTTGCGATAGCTGACAGCGACGACCCTTTAGATGTATATGACCGATACGTGAAATGGACATTGGGTGCCTACCCATCGGCGCAAGCCACTCCAGAATCCCAACTACGGCCCTTGCTGGAACGCGCAACGAAGGCATTTCAGTCGACATCGCATTATAAGAACGATCCACGGTATCTTAAGCTATGGCTCAACTACATTCGCTTCTTCTCCGACTCTCCGCGAGAGACATTCGCATATCTAGCGAGACACAATATTGGTGATGGATTGGCTTTGTTCTACGAGGAATTCGCGGCTTGGCTAGAGGGGGCCGGAAGATGGACGCAAGCAGACGAGGTGTACATGCTGGGCATCGAGCGAGAAGCCCGGCCAACCGAGCGATTAGCCCGTAAATACTCCGAATTCAAACAGAGATTCGAGCATCGGGTACGAAATGGCGACGAGCCTTCCTCACCGGCTCTTCCTACTGTACGACCAGCACTGGCCGCAAAGATCGATCCTTTCGCCATATCGACACCCCGTTCCACTGATCCTCAAGCGCCGCGACCTGCGGGTATTGGTGGATCTTCGACCTTGCGAGGTGGGAAGCAAAAATTAGCTATCTTCAGTGACGCCGATACGCCGGCCTCTAGCATGCGGCCAAGTTCGGGCGAAGCGAGAGGCTGGGATAGTATCGGGTCGATAGCGGATCGTAAGAAGGAAAATACAATTGAAGCCAAGCCATGGGCAGGAGAGACATTGAAGGCTGGAAAAAGAGCAAATGGCCCTCCGAAGATGATGATTTTCAAGGATGAAGTATGTACTTGCTCCCTACTCACTCGATACAAATGTTCACGATCACAGGACTAATTACTGGCCGCTTTGGCGTCATTATGAGTTTAGTCGGATCCGCAGCTATCAAATCCCAATAGATCACAAGTCTCACGATACGCCGAGCAGCAACAAGTGACCAATGCAAAGACAGGGAAGATTGAGCGCGTATTCGTGAACCTAGAAGCAGTGTACCCCAATCCTGATAATCCAGATGAAGAAATGAGTTTCGAAGAGTTGAGAGCTCAGTCGCGGGGCTGGCTCAATAGAGACTGGGGTGCTGAGAGGAGAGCAGCACGGCAGGCTGCATCTGTTCTTTCTTCTCTGCCGGAGCCCATCTCTTCACCTGCATCGGCAATCGAAGATATAGGTGGCAACACGCAAGAAAGCCAGCCAGCCATTGAGGCTGCCTTAAGAACGGATAGAAGGGTTGAAGCAACGAGCGGCAAAGATACTGGTCGAGAGGGCAAGCCAACCCGGCCAAAGAAGATGAAGGTCATGGAGGTCAAAGGCGAAACCCAAACAAGTAGGTCTCTAAATCCTCATGACCTTTACAATGACTAATGAAAGTCAAGTAAAAACAAATCTGGCTTCGCCAACGGGTCCAAAACTAAGGCGAAAACCATCGGCAGAGCCGACCATGACGCTTCATACAAAGGCAGCTACGGAAGACATACTCGACATCTTCAATCAGCCATTGCGGAACATGGGACCACTAGGTAGTCAAGCAGACAGTAATTGTGAGAGTGATTATGACGATGACGATTACACGAGTGCTGGAGAAAGCACCGGCACGGGACGGATATCCGGTACGAGCGAGTATGGCGACGACGATGCTGATAGCAGAAGTTTAGCTGACAGGGATGAGACCAATGGCGTGACTGGCAGTCCATGGTCAGACTTTACGAAAAGGAAGCATGTCCCCAAAGTCGACACCATCTTGGCAGGCGGAGAACATGAGCATTCAGAGACCAATGACGAGGGATTCATTCTTCTCGAAGATATCCCCAAGGAAGATCAGCAGGAAGCAAACGAGGAATTGGTGACCCCAGTGATGGCAGAGTCTGAGAACGAGCGGCATCGTACGAAGTTTATACCATTGCCTCCAGAAGATTTTGAGGCACCAACTCACCCCTATCGAGATCCTTCGCAGGCTTTCCAGAACAGGATACCGTTCATGACACCGATTGTCGAAAAGACCGAGTCCTCGATGGGAGCACTGACTATTCGAGAGGAAAAGGATTACTTTAATTCCAAAACGCCCTCGAGACAGCATGGAGATGGATCTGTGGGCCTTCACATCGAAGACGAGCTTCTCAGCAGCCCGTTTCAAGAAATTATCAACGAGGCCAGAGTTGGCCGACACGACACTAAGAACGCCTCTCCTGTTAAATTGTCAAAGAAAGTGGATACCTCGCAAAAGAAAGTGCCCTCAAAGGTGCCAAAATCAACAGGTACTATAATCAGGGACGGTCAATGCAATCCCGTAGACGATTCTATCCGGAATACAATTCTCGAGAACCTAGAGCCACCATTGTCAGCATGCGCTGGGTTTCACGATCTTAGAACCGAGACCTTCAACAGAGGTCCCGAGATCCGCAAATTCGTCAAAGCCCTCACAAAAGTATCAAAGAACGGGTCCGACAAAACCACCACCAACCTCTCACTACCTCCAACCCTCACATTCCCTACCTCCACCACCGAGGTCTTCACCATCAGACGTGAGCTCGGAAAAGGAGCATTCGCCCCCGTCTACCTCGCAGAACAGATATCCTCATCTGCAGACGAAGCGGGAGAAACAGCCTCCAAACAGCTAGCCATCAAATGCGAACATCCGCCCACACCCTGGGAATTCTACATAATGACCACCCTGCAAACCCGCCTCTCCCACTCCCGCGCCGCGTCGTCTCTCCTCCAACCCTACTCCCTCCACCTCTTCGCCGACGAAGGCTACCTCCTCGAGCAATACCTCGACCAAGGCACCCTCCTCGACCTCGTCAACACCGCCAAGGCCGACTCCTCCGGCGTCCTCGACGAATGCGCCGCCATGTTCTTCACCATCGAGCTCCTCCGCACTGTCGAAGCCATGCACAGCGTCGGCATCCTACACGGCGACCTCAAAGCCGATAATTGCCTCGTGCGTCTCTCCCCCGTGCCAAACACGGAAGACTGGGACAACCAGTACCACGCCGATGGCTCACATGGCTGGGCTGCAAAGGGGCTCAGCCTCATTGACTTCGGGCGAGGGATCGATATGCGCCATTTCCGGCCCGAGGTGCAGTTCGTGGCGGATTGGAAAACGAGCAAAGCCGACTGCGTGGAGATGCGGGAGCTGAGGCCGTGGACATGGCAGGTGGATTACTGGGGCATGGCGGGCGTGATCCACTCCTTGCTCTTTGGCAAGTACATCGAGGACGTCGTCGTCCCTGAAGCGAAGACCGAGACTGGCGAGGTGGGAGGAGGATTGTTGGGGAAGGGGGGGAGGAGGTATAAGCTCAAAGAGAGCTTGAAGCGGTATTGGCAGACGGAGATCTGGGGCGGGGTCTTTGAATTGTTGCTGAATCCGACATTGCATGTGGAGGGGGAGGAGGGGGGGAGGATGCCGGTGGCGAAGGGGTTGAGGAGGGAGAGGGAGAGGATGGAGGAGTGGCTTGGGAGGGAGGCGGGGAGGAGGGGGCTGAGGAGTTGTTTGAGGAGGTTGGAGGAGAGGATTAGGGAGGGGAGGAGGAAGTAGAGCAGTGTGGAGTGGTGAGGCGTTTGGATGAAGGAGCTGCGTTGGATGGTGTCGAGGCGCTGGTCCTAAGCCGATGTTCGATCTCTTCAATCACTGACAACGATATGAGTGTTTTCTATTCATGTGCCTGAAACCGTCATGGACTTTCCATTTCCGGAAATACCACCAACCTATGCTCTATAGCGAGAGATTTAGGAGCTTTGGTGTAAGAACATAACAGATCCGAGAAAGAAATAATGGCAGGGAAGAATCACCTATCAATATCCCACGCGTACAAGCCGATCTTACCCAGACAAATTCTTCCCCAAACATCATCAAGCATGAACATCCTACTTCGAGCAGCACATAAACATAACTTGAGCGCCTCGTATGATCCCTGGAGACGGCCATCTATCTACCGACAACAGGGGCAACAAATCAATCAATCACACCACCATCAGCAACAACCTCCCCAGCCACTAGACGACCCTTGTATCAGCGTAGCAAATAGCAAGCCCCATGCCCCAAGGTATCAAGAACCTCCCTCTACACCGTCCTCCATCTAGCCCATTGTATACCTACCGGTCCATACCTCTCAAGCGCAACAAAGGGGTGGGAAGCAGGTGATTTCTGTCTTCATGCTGAAGATGGTTCTTGAAGGTGTTTGCATGACAGTGGAGAAGGGGTGAGATCCCATAAGGGTGAAGTATGTATTGGGATGATAGCGAGAAGAGGGGATTGCTGCGTGGGAGGAGATGGGGAGGGAAGGGAGATGTATTGGATTATGAGGATTGGATCATGGGTGTCATGCCATGGGAAGGAATGCGCGGCGTTGCCATGGATTGCGGGTGTATCCAGCGGAGTTGAAGTGGTTGGGGTTGGGTCTGGAGATTGGTTGAGTATAACCTGGAGGTAGGAGATGATGAATAGATGTACATGAGAGCAGTAATAAAGGGCCGAGAAAAGGCCTGGTGGTACAGATGGGAGTCGGGTCAAATCAACACTGGTTTCGAATCCATATAAATAAGGCTATCAGAGTCCTAGGTGCCTCCTGAGCGGAGGTCGGTAAACTTGTGTGATAGATTACGTTGAAGGAGAAACACGAGTTCGTGTAAGCATGAGTGGACAGGAGTCTTGTACCATCAAGAGGTCGGGTAAGAACATATAGGCATGTCAATAATCGAGGATAAATAAGGGACAGATATGAAAAAAGAGTGCAAGTTCAAGCATAATCTACCTGCTGCGCAAGTACTCAGTAGAGCGGTCTAAATACAGACATAACAACCCTAGCACCGAGCAGCTGTATCTGCTTTCAGATGTCCCTTGGAGAGGGGTTTTATGCATCTTATCTATCTCATGAATCGATTTTCTCGTCGTCTGGCATGCAATAGAACCATATCTCATATCTCAATGATGCTGTCGAATGTTCGGTTGGTCAAAGATACAAGTAGCTCGTACCCAGAAAAAGAATCCTGGCGTCGGGGCTGGGAAGAAAGAGAAATAGAGATGAAATGTCATTCTGGTGTCGTAGATCCTTCGTAACATATGGCTCGTATCAACGTCGCAATGGGCGGTCTATGGCAGGCTTGCAAGTGGAAGCAGCCTGACCAGGTTACTGCATCGAGCTATCCTGAGAAACAACCTCTGGTGTTGGGTCTGGCTGGCTGCGAAGCAAGCGACTAAGGCCACTGTTGTCATCTTGGCTCAGACGCTGCTCGATCGATGAGAACGTGCTTGGGTCGTATGCTGAGAGACTAGCAGTAGCCATGTGCCGTAAGGGTCGTCGAGACGGTCGACGACCGATACCCGCGAAAGGCGAGCCCAGACGGCCAATAGAATCTGCTGTAGGAGGGTTTAAAAGCGTAGCTGAATGGGCTGATCCTACTGGCAGGTCGGGGCTGGTCATTTGTTCGTCTGCAGACGGGGGTGTGAATAGTCCTGCTAGCCGAGCTTCGTTGCTCATGTCGCCAAGACTAAACCCTCGGTTCCTACGGCGATGGCGACCTTCTGCAGGAGCGCCGAACAAATTCTCAAGCATTTCTCTTCGGATGTCTGTCCCTCCTGGACTTAGCTCATCATCCAGCTGATGCTGTGCACGACGCTTGGTCATACTCGGGTAAGGAAAGGTGTCGTGCAAACGGACTGGCGACCTCAGCGTAGGCCCAATAGTAGTCACATCGCTCGATTGAGTTCTTGGAGTAGTCGGGCGCAAGTGCTGACGAGATCTGCTAGGTCCCCACGTATGGAAGCCGTTAAAAGGGGAGCCAAGCTGGCCGGCGCCCACGATTTCCTCATAACCCTGTCCTAGATCAGAGGGTATGGCTGTCGGCGATGCCCATGGCACAGGGGGCTCATTGAACCATTCGCTATCAGGATTTGGAGCCGCAGCGGCCGGTTGAGCGAATTGAGCAAGAGGTCCGTCAGGCTGCATAGTAGCTGCAGTGCTTGTTGTAAGAGACAACTGTATGTCACGGGTGTTGAATGCCGAGGAAGACTTGCGGCAAGCGAATGGGCTACATGGGCGCGATGATCGAGAATTGGATCGTGGTGAGCTGGATGAAAAGGGCGAAGGACTTCGACTCTGGAGCAAACGTTGATAGTGGGGAGCTATAGTCGGCTTGCGTTTGCAGAGCTCTCGCAATCTCCTGCGTGTCGAAGACCCGCTCTTCGGCCACGACGGCGCTTTGGGAAATGTCAAGCCGGTAGGAGTATTGCTGCCGCTTCGTTTCGCTGTAATGGTATCGGGAGAACCGTTCGTAGCGGCTGATTTGAGATCTCTAATTGGATCAAGTGGGCTGGAAATTTCTGGTGATTTGCAAGATGCTTTGGTGCCTTTCCACGTACGTCTTGCCGCCCTAGCTACGCGATGACAGACCCCTAGAGGTGGTGCAACTCCAGGGAGCAATTTGAATGGTGTGACAGTGGGGTCCTGGAGATACACAAGGTATGTTGTCCACAGATGTCGATCCATCTCTGGCGTCCACTGAACAAGACTTTGCTTCTTTTGGGGAACAAACAAGCTCGCTTCAATCCTAGGCCTCAAGATGGATTTGGGTTTTCTGATCGATCGAGTCCCGAAGGGGTCTGCCGCATCACTTTCCGGGCTGGTGCAGCTACCGCCCTTTGACTGGTATGATTGAAGGCTAATATCAGACTCATCCGAGGAGTCTGAGAGTAGGGAGCAAGCCGACATTGGTCGAGATATACTGTCTCCTATGTTGGACTCCTTCGAGCTAGTCCAGGTTTCAGGAAGGAGAGTTTTCTTGACTGTCGGGGTGCGTGGGGCAGTCAGAAAGTGACGAGGGACCGGTGCTAGGAAGCCATATGCGGGCTCTGTCACCCGTTGTTGGAAGGATGGTCTTGTTGACTCCGGGGGCATTGTTGTCTCTATAGAAGGTATGGGAATATCTTGAGTGGCATCTTGGGCAGCAAATGTACGTGTTGCTACCGTGGGGCGACTACGTCGCTTGATACGGTAAGCACGAGGAGACTTTGGTACTGGAGGAGGCTCCGATTCTTGCTCAGGCGTCTTGGGCTCATCGCCTTCGGTGTAGTGGAAAGTAAAGTTGCGCGGGAGGGTAATCGAGAGTTGCGGACGAGCTCGAGGCATGGTGTGGTGAGTGTAGCGAGCAGGATCGCTGGGTAGCTGAAGCGAGTGTGCAACAGGGTCGGACGAGAACAGACCAGGCCTGGTGCTTGTGGTGTCGAAATGTCTGACCACGAACGTTTCTCAGCCCGTGCTCAATTCGTGTCCTGGAGAGACGAAAGCGGTTCTGTCTTAATCACAACATCTTCGGTCAGGTAGTGAAACAGTTTTGCGTAGTGCAAATGCCAGCCAGGCTGTAGGCAGAAGCAATAGACCGTCCGAAAGCCTGAGCAGACCAACGTGAGGTTCCGCTATTTGTAGAGATTTGGCGGCTGTTTGCCTTGAGACCGCTTTTCCACCTAAGCAACCAGTATAGCGAGGGACTGCAACCGACGTGGTGTCCTACGCAACAACCTTCAAGCGTTTTTCTTTTTGCAGCAAACCTGCTACAAAATCCGAGTGGGTAGAAGCAATTCGTGTGCTGAAAGTTTTGAGTGCCAGAGCCGAGCAATCGATGTCCTCGCTGGGAGGGATGTCGCACGGAAAGGAACTTTGGTGCCGAAAGGAGTTGGACAACGCTGGACTCTGAATCAGACCAGCAGTGCGGTATTGCAGCAGGTCTCGGACCACTGCTGCGTCAGGTCTCGGATGACTGAGGTCTTTACTCCAAAGATCCTCCAGCAGGCGCAAGTGAACAGTATTCTAGGTTGTTGTCACGATGACCCAGAATGGCTGCGGATGGAGAAACCGAGGACAGTCGAAGCAAAGCTAGGCGCATCACATACAAACCTCTCCACGCCCGCAGTGCGACCAATAAATTGGTAGGATTCGGCGACTACAAGAGCAAGAGCAGTAAGCGTGTGATCATTGAAGTCGTAGCGCGTTGGGACGAACGCTAGAGCTTGTGCAACGGTCTGCTGCAGGCGCAAGGATGTGAGACGCGTTGAGGAGGGGCTGGGACTTGCCTTGACGATCGGCCAGCTAGTGAAGGGCGCTGCCGTTATCAGACCGCTCAAGCTCGTGCAAGGACGAGGTCGATGGTCGATATGGACTACAGCGTGCAAGACAGCGACGTTGATCTAGTAACGGACGTCGAGCGAGGGTTTGTGCTGTCGCCGTCGGCTTGCATATGATGGATGCATCACAGGTCCAGCCAGCCGCAGAGGCGATCTTTTTCCGTTTCGCTACGCGAACCTTTCGCGTCTTTGGCGCGTCTTATCTCGCGCCTCCGGATTTGTTTCAACAGCCCAAACAGAAGATCCACCTGCTTGACGTTTGCACTTTCCAACAATTGCAGCGAGCTGCTGCCTCGGTCGTCAGGCTATTTGTTGCCTTGAAATCCTCAGCGATGGTAGGCTCCACTCCACATGGACCTGCAGACCCTCTCAGCGAGCAGCCTCCGCTACCGGTGGGGTTTGCACAAGCAATGCTGCCCAATGCGGAGAGTATGGAACCCCTCACCTGAGCACGGGAGCCCAGCTGTCAAGCTTGCTGTGAGATCTGCTCTGTGCATATGCGAATCAGAAGCCTGATCTGGCAAGCGTCCTTGGCTATCTCGCACGTGGGGTAGAGTCCTCTGCTGGTTTCATGCTCTTCTTTCTGTGGAGTGAGAGGAGACCAGGCGAGTGCCAGGAAAGCGACGTGCATATTGAAGCTGCTAGACCTGTGACCACTCAGAGGGAAGTGTCGATATCTGGAGCAGATGTTTGGTCACAAGTTAAGATATAGTGGGATTAAACGCATCACGGCCGGTTTGTATCCATCATGTATGATAGATTGCATTCGTCCACTTACTTGTCTCACGATGCTAGAATCCTTCTTCTCTGGATGGATCTAAGCACCCAAGCAAGTAGGTAGAAGGCGCTATTAGTCTCTCTTGAGTCTACCGACTTTCCTTTCAACTAACGGGCATTTCCTCCTTGTTTCTCGTTCCCAAATCCAGTATCATGTTCCAGGTACCATATTCATGTCTCATAGATATCGTCTACTCGGAAGTTTTATTATCATGCTGTCACCTTCAGCATAGCCGATGCGGTAAGATTTCCCCCATTGCTCGCTCCTAATTTTCTCTCCTAGCAGCTCTCATTCAATGTATCTTTCTTTGACACTGCGTTTCGCAAGTAGAGGTCAGCATACGAACCTTGACCACCACAACGGTACTGCAAGTTAAATGCGGATCGCTCCCATAGCTTCACCAGGCAGCAGCTGGACAACAGCTCAAGCGAATCGAGCCTGACTATCGGTCCAAGAGAAGTTAGTCGAGCTTCGAACGGTGGCGAAGGAGATCGAATTCTCTTGCACTTGAAAAGCCCCAGTCAATGTGTTTCCACCTCTGTGTCTCTCTTTCTCTCTCTCTCTCTCTCTCTCCATCTCTCTCTCCATCTCTCTCTCCATCTCTCTCTCCATCTCTCTTTCTCTCATTTGATATATATACATCTTCCACCCGGATGATTGATTGGATCATCTTTCATTTCAGTCGTAGAGATCTGGTTGACAGATCCTCCATATGGATCTTCCAGGAGATGGCAACTGATCTCACGGCTGCGCTTGTTCTGCCATCACAATCACTAAAGCCGATTGACGTCCACAAAGTCTCTATCGGCAAATTTGCCTGTAATCCGCCTTTGAATCTCCAAAGCAGCTGAATTTCGTGGTGAAAGAACACGCTACCTTATCACATGCTGGCCCAGACGAATGCAGCAAGACGCATGGCGGGGTACGCGAACGCAAGACACTCCGAGTACCATAGAGTATTCTTTGCACTCCCCCCAACGACCCACGATCCGAGATCATATTTCACTATATGGGTTCATACGCCCTTGTAACCGAAGATAGCCGCGACGAGATCAACGTGTTCGTAACAGGTTTCGGAGTACGTCAGAGAAGTCCTATACACCAACCCACCGGCTAGCTCACCACGCGCAGCCATTCCTCGCCTTCGACACCAACCCCGCCTACCTCATCGCCAGCGCCCTCCCTAAGACCCTCAAACCAGCGCATGGCCCACGCATCAACATCCACGCGCATCCCAAGCCCCTCCAAGTCACCTACAGCCATGTTCGCTCCACCATCCCCAACCTCATCTTTTCGAACGACAAGCCTAATTACGATATAATCCTCCACATCGGCCTAGCCCACAACCGCACCTTCTACACCCTCGAGACCCTCGCCCACCGCGACGGCTACAAGAGGAAGGACATCAACGGCGACACCATGGCAGACGATACGCTCTGGAACGACGTCTGCAAATCCCCAGAGATCCTGCACTCGAGTTTCGACACCGAGGACGTGTGGAGGCGGTGGAAGGCGGGGCTTATGGTTGAGGATGTTCGGCCCTCGGACGATCCGGGAAGATATTTGTGTGATTTTGTTTATTATACGAGCTTAGTGGAGTATTGGCGGCATGAGAGGGAGGGGGGGAGGCCGGTTATGTTTTTGCATGTGCCGGCGGGGTATGGGGAGGGGGAGGTGGAGAGGGGGAGGAGGGTGGCGGTGGGGTTGATTGAGGCGCTGGTGGGGAGTTTGGTGACGGCGAAGGGAAAGCATGAAAAAGAGAGTGAGGAGCTAAGGAGCTAGAAGTTTACATAGAATTGCTGTTGGGACCAGTTTTGTCTTACGTGCACTGCTGTCAAAGGATTGGTCCTTCTTCATGGGTGACTTGCGTTCTGATCCACTAATTGAGGGAAGACATGGTTGCAAGAGGCGGGTAATCATGCTGATCATTCTAAAAGGGACCTTCGCCAACACGTACTGTGCTAAAGCTCTAACGAGCTCAATCAATCCGTTCGTGAGCTCCCTCCCCAGTTCAGTGTCCGAAATCTGCTATAGTCGATCTTTGCAACTTGAGACGAGCGAAAGCGGAGTCATTAGTTTAAGGTGTCTCTCGTGACACTTGATGCTAGATGACTCGGAGCTTGTGCTATTGTAGTCATATATGTACAGTCCCTTAATTTTGGCACCTGCTCCTGAATATATGTAGGACGTTACAGTGGCTTCGGCTGGGCCGGCGTTGCTACTTCGGAGCGTCCACGTTGCGCAGACCAGCAATATTGTGCGCATGTGTTGCGAATTGGCAAGCTTGAGGGTTTCTTTACACTCATTTGGCTTTCAAAGCTTTCTGTTTCTCCCATTCAGCGTACCACACTGGGATCATGTGATCGTAGCTGGGGAGTTTGATGCCGCAACGGACCAGCTCACACTCAATTTTGCGGATGTTTGCGGGATTCCCCTGCATTACATCCTGGATCTGCTGGGATCGCGCGGATAAAGGTATCTTACAAAGCTCCATGAGACTCGACCGATCCAATCTTGGCCCCAGGAAGAAGAGCCAGAACCCGCCAGGCTCCGAATGGAAGATGTACCGGTATCTCAGAGTCAGTGCACTGAAGCTGGACGCAGATGTGGTGTAAAAGGGCATGTCATAATGTGGTTCGAGCCCACGATCCTTCTTCATCTTGGAGAGACTCCAACTCGCGTACTCGAGGACCGAGTCAGGCATTTCTGCGCGATCAATACCTTTGTCATCGAGTGAAATCATCCATGTGAAACGATCGCCCACTCGCCGGGGCACTAGCATTGATCCGTGTGATGCTTCATCTTCCGGCCACAGAACATCCTGGGATTGCCAACCTCGTTCGTCATACTTCGCAAGTAATCTACCAAAGTAATCGCTCATAGACCGAAGTAGGTATGTTTTGTGGTACAGGAAGCTTGGCTGTGGGTAGAGTGCGTACGCCTTGCTCCACGACAGGGCGTTAACAACAAGTGTAGTATAGAAACCGCTGATGATTTCGAGGAGTGGCTGCTTGCCCGTCTCCACAATTTGTATTTTAGCCTCGGACGAGTCTGTCCTCTGCATTGAGAACGTTCGGATCTGCACGACATCGTCAATGATGACCTTGCAAATAGTACAATGGTTCTGTCAGCGATGGATACCTTCAGGACATCTTTCATGTTAACATATTGCTCGTTAGTGCCTTCATGGATGAAACGATAGCCCTCTTTACTGCACACGTAGAGTTCCATAGCCGATACCCCAAACTCGCCCTCAACGAAGACATCCAGATCAGCCTCCTTCCAGACCACACGATCAAAGAATTGAACCACAAAGCTTCCGGAGATCAGCGCATTGTGGATGCCCATTTGGCTTCTAAGCCCTTTGGGATCTTGGACAAAGCGATTCAGACCGCGATCGACGTTCCACTGCGTGGGGATCAAGGATTGGTACAACGAGGAAAGCCCTCTGCAAGTTCTTGTCAGGCTGATAATATCACCGACGGGAAGGAGAGAGCAGATGCTGTTAGAGACGGGATACCAAAGTAAGCTTTCGCGGAGGCAACGGCACTCCGGTCGACTTTTGAGGCCGCCGTTGCCTGGCTGGTGGCATGTTTATACCTGGGGACTTTATGGATATTCCAAGAGCAGAGACCGGGAAATGACTTGGATAAATGAAGAACTCAGAGCGAGGGCGTCCTTCCTATACTTACTTATGTCTGGATGGTCGTCGTTATGTGAGGTGTGTCTCTTCGGGACCACATGATCCAAAGCCCCTGTTGACCATGTTATAAAAGGACCCATTGTGTCGATTTGGGGAGCCGAGGGATGTAGTAATTGGTCCGCGAGAGCGATCAAATACGTGTACCTGCACCAACTGTGCAGCACTATCAATCAAACAGTGTGCCCTCCTGCCAATTATGGGCTTCCTTTCTGTTGGGGCAGTGTATAATGTATGCATACTGCCAACTGCATAACGCATATGTACCTTATCCCTCTCCACAGGGACTAACCCGCTGACTGTTCGCTTGCGACCAGTCGGGACCAAAGACCGGCTAGACTTTGATTGGTCATAAGAAAGCTGCTGGCGCGTAGGAGCGAAGTAAGTCGAGACAATCAAAATGCTCCACACTAGACATACCTTAGAGCTTTCCATGCACATGCAAGCTTTGTTCAGGTAGCCAGCGAAGACAGGTTCAGGAAAGCAAAACTTTGCCGCCTGGTTTTCCAGCCTTCACTCTCAGCCATAGCGCATACCACTTCGGCACCTCGCCATCGTAGTACTTCCACCGAGTCGACCTGTAGAAGCTTTCCCCTGCGAGTTTCCGGTGTCAGCATTCCTTTCTTGATTTACTAGATGGAGCCAAGAGGAATATCTTTCGAGCGAATACTGCGTGGACAAGTCCCAGGGCTCCCAGTACGCTCAAAAGGGAACACAGGTGTTCTGAGAGTAGGACTTACACCCAGGTGACGCAGGATCATGAATAAGGTCCCTGAAATTGAGAGGCCGCAAAGCCGGGTTCTCATTGAAGAGCTCGAGTTCAGTCAACCGGAGCACCCTGTCGACAAGAAACCGGCTCCACTCCAAACAACCGCTCAAGTACTCGAAACGAAGGACCTCGCCCCGGATCCTTTGTGTTTTGATCTCATATCGTTCCAAGTGACTGACCCCTCCCTTGATGTCAGCTGAGGCGTTCAGCGACTTCTCGACTGTGAAACCAGCATATTCAACCACAAAGTCTGGGACTTTCGAGGGCTTGATCCCGGCTGTACTGAGCGGAATGGTCCAGGTATGGCGATCTCCGACACGTCTGAGCCCTTCTAAGGCAGGAACTGGATCCTCGCCCTCCCAAACTACGTCCTGGATCCTCCAACCACGTTTACGGTATTTTGCAAGGTGCTCACCAAGGTGTTCATTGAGGCTCTGTAGCAGATAGCCCTTCTTCTCAACGAAGGTCGGGCGCGGGAAAAGCGCATAGGCCTTGTTCCAGCTGATGAGATTGACGACGTGGGTACTGTAGAAGCCTGTAAGGATCTGCTCTATGGGCAGGCCATGCGAGATGCAGATCTGAATCTGGGTTTCTGGGGCGTTCGCCGGCCGTCTTATTAGCGTGCGAATCTAAGTGTATTCGATCAGTATAACTTAAGTACGGCAAAATGCTAGACCCGCAACGGTAATGAGTCCGATGCCTGCATTAAATCTACAGTGGAGAAACAATACCTTATCAACGCCAATCATGTTGTACCTGTCGCCGTCTGTCGATCTTTGCAGCGTATAGCCCTCAACACGACATAGATATGACTCCAAAGTATCTGATCCTTGCCGAATGTTGAGATCCAAATCAGACGCCGGCCAGCAGACTCTATCGAAAAACTGTAGAGCAAAACTCCCGGATATTAGAGCTTTGGTCCTGGCCATCTGACACCTGAAGCTCGTTACGTCCCTCACAAAGCGTGCCAAACGTCATTCCACATTCCATTGGGATGAGATCAAGGATCCATAGAGATGGTAGAAAGCTTTGCATGTCTTCGTAAGGTTGATTATATCTACGATAGGAAGTAGCTGACATATGCGTGCACCGATAGGATACTTCGAATCGACATGGAAGAGCCTCAAGAGCTTCTGGGCTTTTGTCGAAACAGGCTGCTCTTCGTTCGGTCGACGCTTCATTGGCTCTGCCATGGTTTTTGTGATTGATGGAAGGGCAATGTGCGATGCTCGGTTAGTAAAGATGCGCTACCTTTATACTCATGCGCCGGTAAATGGTGCACTTGGTTCCTTGGCACCAATAGAAATAATGAAATGACGGATTGACGATTTATCAATCCACAAATAGAAGTCCATAGCCAGAATGTCATCTGCACAATTCTCGGACCCATTCGGAAGTCTATATAGTGAGCAGGACGTATGCATTGACTTGACTTACACTCGCAATTGCGCACTAGAGCAGGGCATGGGATGGATTGTCAACAGTCGTTGGTGTTTACCAATGATGGTAATGTCTGGGGTCGGAAAGTGAATCTCAGTATAAAGCTTTGACGCTTTCGCGGGCGACCCTCTTGAGCAAAAAAAGGGAAGCAGTAAGATCAGTGTCGGCCAGACGTAAGAAAGCGTGAAGTCGTGCTTTCGCTCATGCCTCGTGCATGCTATGGATGCAACGCTCGTCATATCGAAGGACAAACAGCTCATGATGTAAGGAATCGATACCACTAACCATACGCAACCGCAAACATAACAGAGGCGATGGGAATATGAGCGGGCCTACGTCCTTCCTCGACCTAATACAAGGAGAAATGCCACAATGTACACTCTGTATGTATCGTGTTGTTGGCGAAAGAGAGTGCAATAAAGAATGTTGATTGCCCTCAAATCACGAAACAACACTGCCAATTCAAAAACATAACCTAGATTGTCGGGGTGTGACAATCTGAATAGACGATCCCAGAACAGCGTGGAGGCTGAAAAATTTGTATGGAACCGGAAGGCGTTGAACGACGTAAAGTACGGAGTCTGCCCATGCCTGATTGATGAAGAGCTAGCTAAGCGAAGAGACCTATCCCTCTTGGGCCTCGCTTCATCGCTCCACTTGAAAAGATTTTTTTGTACGTACATGTACTCAGGTCATAAGACACATACTTTATAACTAAGTACATCGCCTCCGTTCGACGCCATGATCCCATGCTGCGCAACCTTTTTTTGGCGTCGTCCCTCTTCTCCTACACAATTTTTGAGTAGTTGAAGCAACATCCCCGAGCAATTACAGATGATCAGACCACGCCCGTGACACGCCGGATGTTCCTCCTTGGTCCCTCGCCACTGATCGACACCTGCCCTGCTTGCTCCAACGATCTCAGTGCCTCAGCAAATTCGGTACCCTCAACCTGAGCGCTACCTTGCTCACTGATCCTCCTAAAGACCTCAGAGTATCTGGCAGCACCACCTTGCCTTGTCATCTCATCCAGCAGATCCGTGATTGCCTTCTTCAGATCTGTCTTTCTGCGCCTCTCGCTAGCACTCGTGCCTTCCGTTAATAGACCCATATCAATAAGGCCCGTCCTGGCGTCAGTCGCAGCTTGCTTGAGCGCAGACTTGATCAGACGGACTGCCTCGGAAACATCGTTGGCTGTAACTTCTTCCGAAAGGCGCATCTTTGCGTGAGCCTCTGCCAGGCGGATCATTGACTCGAGCTGCCGCGTGGTCGCAGTGATGCGTCGTTCGGCTGCACGTACGTCTTCTCCTAGCTTACGCATCTCAACGTATGAATGGACAAGCTCATCAGAGGCGGCTCGAGTGATGCGTGGCTGGCAGTGCGCGCGAGCATAAGATATGTATGAGGTAAGAAATTCCACAGGCTATAGGCTCTTAGTGTTTGCCATTGCACGTTAAGGTTCTAGACCTACCAGTATCTCTTCGTTGCTTGCGTTTTCAGATCTGTCTTCAAGGTACATGCCCACTAGATGTCTTGCCATTCTCCGGTCATTCTGCTCATCAATGCGATCCAGCACCAGGTAAACTAGATCGAATCTCGAAAGAAGTGTCGGCGGTAGATCAATGTTTTGCGGTACTGGCAAGTTGATGTTGTATTTGCTTCCGATTGGATTTGCAGATGCCAATATGCTGGTCCGAGCGTTTAAGGTGGTGATGATTCCTGCCTTTGCAATTGAGACCGTCTGCTGCTCCATGACTTCATGGAGTACAGATCGAGTCGAGTCCGACATCTTGTCGAACTCGTCAATGCAGCAGACACCGCCGTCTGATAGAACGAGTGCGCCCGACTCAAGCACAACCTGACGCGTTTCAGGATCTCGACTTATATAGGCGGTAAGACCGACCGCAGAAGAACCTTTGCCGCTAGTGTAAACGCCTCGTGGTGCAATTTTATGAACGTACTGCAGGAGCTGGGACTTCGCTGTGGATGGATCACCGCAGAGGAGGACATTGATGTCTCCTCGATATTTTGGGCTGCCTCCCTTTTCAAAAGTCTTATTTGTACCCCCGAATAATTGCAGTAAGATGCCTTTCTTGACGTCGTCCATCTCGTAGATGCTTGGTGCTAAGGATCGTGACAACAACTCATAGACATCACCACGAGCTGCTGTGGCCTTGATCTTCTGCTCTTCCTCCTCCGTCACTTTCTTAGTCTCCTCCACTTGGAAAGCGACCTGGTCAGAGATCTCCTGCTCTATAGTTGAAGGATCAATACCAAGCCTCTTTTTGTCGGTTTTACGAATGTGGAGGACATCAACATAGGTCTTGAACAAAGCTTTGATTGTCCGCTGTCGAGGATTGATTCTTACAGGATTACTCCTGAAGATCCCCGTGACTTCAATACGATCACCTGCTTTGCAAACATCGACGAGCTCATCGTATGCGCACAGTGACACGGAATGCGGCGTTTGTCCATCTGGTACACTGTCTGGGGTTTCTTGGAGCTTGATGACTTGCCTGTCCGCGTATTCGCAGCGATTGTGCACAATCTGCATCGAATTCTGAGATTGGCACGCCTGTCGAGGGCATCTTGTAGGTTCGGCAATCTTTCCTCTGTCAAGTGTGACATTGACTGCGTGATTGCACACTTGGCACCGAAAGAATGCTGTCTTCATGTCAGGGATAATTGGAGTTGTCCGAATGACAAGCCCTTTGATGCTGATGATTGTGTCCATATCTGTTCATCCCAGTAAGCCCTTGACGACTGAGATCATGGCCCCTTTTGTACCATTCAGTACGTACCATTTGGATTTAATTCTCGCATATTGTAAGACTTCTCTAAGCCAAACGGCTTGACCTTATAAAGCTTCGTCTCCACTTCCAAAACCAAGTCTGGGATTGCCGCCGGCTGTTCGTTGGCTTCAGAGCTTTGTAGCGCGGGCATTGAGCTGCCCGGTGCGTGAAACGGCCTGTCTTGTCGTTGCTCGGCCCGTAGTCTACTCATCTCTTCCTCTGCCTGATCAACCATGATATCCTTGATAGCCTGATCCATGAGCGGCACTATCTCATGGGGGTAGGCCAAGAGCTGGTGATATAGCTTCACCGTCGTTGGATACGCTTTAAAATTCCGTAGGTCAAGGGTCATCGATGTGACCCCTAATTGTCGCATGGTCTTCAACATCTGGACATACTCTTTCTCATTTCCTCCACTGTCAGGCTGTGATGTCTCCTCCTCCGTGGCACCTTCTACCCACATCCGGTATTTCTTCTGGTAGCCGAGAATAAAGTCCTTGAACGCAGACATTGCGTCCTCGACGCATATATTGGTTCCCCATATAATCCTCCTTGAAGGACCACCTAGGGCATTAGCTTCAGAAGTGTTAGGGTTAATGTTCGAGAATGTTCTGGCATCTGAGCCTGGCTGTTCGTCTTGTGCAGGAAGGCCATTCTCGTCGACGAACACGCGTCTTCGTCTGTTAGGCGTAGAGCCAAAGACATCGGAATGAATGTCACCTCTCTTAGAGTTGTTGTAGCCTGAGGCGCCAGGAGCTGTTGATCTCGAAGAACGTATGAAAAGTCCACTGCTGCTGGTTGGGACCTCAGGCTCATGATTTGTATTGCCATTAGTAATGCGCGTAGGGCTAGAGCTAGAGGCGTAGTGGATCGGCGACGATTCTTGTAGGGAACTTAGTCAATGCAACGTTGGACAAAACGTGGATGGTTCCTAGGATTCCATACCTCCAGGTGCTTGCACTCGTCCTCTCGGCGTGTTGTCTGCGACGGACATCTGCCGTAGGGGAGAGCTGATGTTCATCCTGCTGGCCCCATTGGCTTCGTCTGCACCAGCTGTAGGCTGAGACCCATTGAGCGGAGAGGAATGGTAGATCAATGGTGACGAGGCAGCGATATTGTTCTGTCGTGAGGCTCGGGGGGTAGCCTGCGATCCATTTTGGTGCGCTGATCGTGCTGGAGAAGGCGCTTGCTGTGAACTACGGGCTGAACGCTGTGGTGTTGCAGACACAGAATTCCTTTGCGAGCGGCGAGAGGCCGGCGACGACATCTTCGCAGAGTACTTGAGATTTGCGCTGGAGATGACTGAATGGGGGCTATTGAGGATTGCAAGCTTGTCAAACCAAAGGGAGCGAGCTGGGACGCGCCTGAACGCGTCGCGCGTAAAGTGGTTCTTGGCGCACACAGGAGAGCTGGGGTGGCCAAATTTTCAGCTACTCGACTTCACCAAAAACAACACAATGTCAGCAAGGGAGCATAATTTCAAGCAATCGTCATTCGGAGTATCGTAATACATTAAAAACGGTAGCTCTTGGGTATCTCTGTCGACCAACGTTCCCCGCCAAGAAAATCTAGATTTCCACGGCGCCTAAACCCCTTTGCTTGACAGCAGTCTGAATGCCTTCGTTCACTTTCAGCGCAGCGCTTTTCCAGGCTGTGATACCTAGGGCACCATCAGACTCGGACTCGCTTTCCTCGGCCTCCTTTATCGTCCACCACAACCATTTGCCTAGCCCAACGGCTTTCGCCATGTCCCCTTCTTCACGCACTGCCTTGCCGAGATAGTCCACTAGCGCATCGACGTCTTCCTCGAAAGGACCATCTTCTTTGAACTCCTCAAACCATGCGCTCAAAGCCTTTCTTAAATCCGGGAGGGTGGTCAACTTTTTCGCGGTAAAGGTAGGTTTAGGTGGTCGGGGCTGTAATTGAAGCTTGCGTTGACCCACATTTGCCGATTGAGCAGGCTGCGTCCTTTTGATTTTCCTCGATTTGGACAGGTCAATCCCACCTTTCCTCTGGAGGCGGTCGCGACGGGCTTGAGCAAGGACTTCGCTACGTATGTCAGGAGGGAGAGCGGAGAGGAACTCGTCCGAGATATCCACAGAATCTGAGTCCTTTTCCTCCTCGGACTTGCTTTTTTGTAGTTTAGGCTTATTCGCAACGAAATTTGACTGTGTCAACGTTGAGATGGCAGAGGCGCGGTTTGTACGCGACAGCAGGCCGCCACGCTTCTTGCTTTTTGTCGGCGTTATCTGCTTCTTGACATTTATTATACGATTCTTGTGTGGTGATTGGGGTAGCAGAGTCTGAGCATTGCTTTTGCGAGGCGAAGAGCGATAGAAGGCAAGAACTTCGGCGCGGACATCCTCTGGAAGGGCCTCAAGAGTTTCCGCGTCCAGTTGAGAATGGGAAGGAAGCCCTTCAGGGCGTCGGATAGGCGACATTGATCGAGACTTCGGAGGTGTCGCCGATGGTGCCCGGTCGGATGCTTCAACCGGAATCTTGGAATGGAATTTCGATCTAATATCTTGGGGAAGCTCCGCAAGAACTTCAGGATCGACTTGCGTTGGAAGCACAAATTGAGTACCGAGTGTATTCAGAGGCGATCGCCGTTTACCGCTTGGCGAGACCTCAGACGCAAACGCAGCTGCTGGATGTTGAGACAAGGCGCCAGGCTTCTTCGGGCTGTTGGTGTCGTCAATCGGGTCATTCTGAATTGGTAGGGCATCTCGAGCATTCGATGTCTTGAAAGTGAGTCGCTTCTGACTGCTAGGCAAAGGGCTGTCTACTCGACCTTTGAGAGGCTCTAATCTTGTCATCTGCACTCCGATGCCTCTCAATTCCCCCGGAGAGAAACCCCAGCCTTTCATAACCGAGAGGGCTTCGAGGGTCAAAATGTCCTTGTCATGTGTCGCAACGCCCAGCACGACGCTCTTGTTGAAGGTGTCGCATTTCCCATGGCCCAAATGCTTGGGTGGATCTAACGGTGCGTCTGCCGCACGCCTCATGATCTTCATGGTCAATTGCCGTCCATTGACTTTTTCAGAGACCAAGCGCTTATGCAACTCTTCACACAGACTTTGCACAAACTCATCGGCTTGCTCTTGGGTAACGAAGCGTATCCCCCAGTTGACCTCAGCAGAAACAGATTTGCGAATCACCTGCTCTCCAACTTCGACTCGATCTATGCCTCGAGAGTAATCCCATATTTTCTCGCCAGTCTTAGGTCCAAGAGTCGACATCAGTCTTTCCTTGTTCAGCTCACGGACATCTCTAACGTATTTTACGCCGATCTCCTCCAGCTTCCCTCCTATACTGTAAGCGACGCCTGGGAGCTCTTGCACCGTCAAATTTCCAACGAAATCAAGTACCTCTTCAGGCTTGATGTGGTATTGACCTGCTGGCTTTGCTTTTCGTAACGCTACCTTTGCAAGCAGTATGTTTCCTCCTATGCCGACGGATACCGCACAACCCGTGGTCGATTTTACCCGATCTCTGATATTTTGTGCGATTTTGTCGGCTTCGGCTTGCTCTCGCCAAATGCTACCTTCAGAAACTCCAACACCTTCGTGGCCGCCAGCCTCAATACACGCAACACTAACGTCGACAAGAGCTTCGTCAATGCTGACACTCTGCACAACACCTCCAGTGTCCATGATGGCCACGTAGAATTGCTTGCTCGCGTCTTCATAAGCCGTGAAGTCGTAAGGAAGTACTTTAAGCTCGGGACACATCTTCTGCGCATGCTTCATCCACATGCCATTCTTTATGCCGAATTGACGCGCGGGGTAGTTGCAGCTGGCTATCTCACTACCTGAACCTCCTCCATGAGCCACTACGACTGGTCTGTCGATGAATTGCGGGCATTTCTTGAGTGAAACGGCAGCGAAAAAACAATCAAAATCTACATGTAAGATATATCGCCTAGCTCCCGGGGGACGCTTTTGCCGTGCTTTCTGGGATAAGGTTCTCTCTGCCGCTTGGGCCTGCAGCTGAGATTTGAGGTCGGCTTTCCAGGCAGACAGATGGTGCAATCGTGACTCTTCATAATACTGCTTCAAGAAGCCTGGATTGACGACGGTCGACTTCCAGACCTTTGGATCAGCTAGGAGCATCGCGTTATGTTCCTCAGCAGACACATCATTCATGGCATTTGCGTTATGCGGCGATACCGAGGGCTGGTCTTCGGACTCAGGTGAAGGCCCGACCATTAGCGACACAGCGGGCTTTTCTCTCGGAGTAGCTGGTGATTTGGTTCCAAGTCCTTCCGCGTCGACCTCGGCGGTATCAGGGAGCTTTAATGCTTCCCCTTCAAGAGCCTCAATGACATCTTCGGTTTCGAGATCGTTTTCTTCCTTATCAGCCAAGGGCTTTGTACGCTCTAGCTTTTCTGGTGTCTTGTCGCCAGCACCATGTCCATGGTGCCTTTTCTGACTTATCAGATGACCTTGCTTCTGCTCTTTGTTCTGCTCGTTGCCATGTAATAGTGAGCCTGGTGAGAATCCTTCTTCAACTTGGGGTTTGTGCGCGGGATGTTCTTGCTCGTCCTCAAAGCCAATATCTGGGGTTCGTTGAGCACTCAGAACTGGCGTGAAGGGCGTCTCATTATTCAGCTGCTCCGCAACATCTTTTATCTGCTCTGTATACCAGCTCGTATCCGTCTGATCCCTATAGCCTGCTCTTTGACGATTCGCCTGACTCACGATATTACCATCGTCAGAACCCAAGATTTGTTGCCCAACTCCTTCATCCACGACTCGGTAAGCGTTCCAGGGTAGCAGCTTCCCAGCCTTGATACTATCGATTACCCATGCAGGCTTCACAATCCGATATTTGCTGAACTCAACCTTCTTCTTCGGCGTGAGATTGCTTGCGATAATATGGGTTACTGTGGTCTTCCCGTCAAGATACTGCATAAAACCACCACCGTAACCCACAATCAGGTTATGTAGGTCGTTCAACGATGGTTGCGTATAGCCGTTGACATGCGCAACGACGCCGCGGAAGATTGGGGGTTTGTCCGTCGAGGTGGATCGGAGCTCCGCGTCTAGATTCTGGAGCTTGATCTTCTTTCGCCGAAAATATTCGTTGAAGCCACCGAATTTCGAGCCCCCATATTCTTCCCCTGCTTCGTCGTCGAACTTATGTTTCTCGATCCGTTTTCGGACGGCAGAGGAATTCGACTCCAGCCGGGAGCCCATACTTCTTGCCTAGGGCGCAGTAGACGCAGCCCTTGTGGATGGATAACTGCTCATTGTTTGGGCTGGTCCGCTGTGATGGGGTCGAAGGCGTCGTCTGATGGACCGACGTAGCTCGAGCACGAGCTCGTGACGAGTATACCGAACCAGAATTGAGGAGCAGGAGGATGTTGTTACTGGGCGGAATGAGTTCCGTGAATGCACGCGGGATGACGGAGCGTTATCCATTAGCGTGGCGCGATACACACTAATCGAAAAATACGACGAAAAAGTTGCTGAACCGCCGTCAATACAAACACAGAATTCAAAGATATATGCAGCAAAAAGGCATTGTCGCCCGCATACTCGAAGATATTCATTAAGCAGCAGTGATTCTGCTGTATTTGGACTATCCCGACAGAACATTAAGCTGACATCCGAGCTGTCAACATGTCAGGCATGCTACCCGTAGCCCTATATGGGCTCAAAGTCCCAGCTGGCGATGTCATGGTGCCAGCGACGATTGACTTTCCTGCAACTGTAAGTTCCCTGGGAGAGTCCCTACCTCCAGAGGAACTCTGTATAGGGTAGCGTGGTTGACGTACATATAGTTTCACATCACAATGGCTGCTATCGACCCAAGCGTGACCCCAGAGCACACTGGTACTGCCAATGGCGAGCAGCCTCCGCGTGCGACGCTTAAACTTGTTTATGAACCGATGGCTCCCGAGGATCATGAGGATGACGCGAAGAAAGAGGAGTTACTGCGAGCGCTCTTAGGGGGTCCGTCGGACATGGATGATGAGGACGAGTCGAAGAAAGAGTTACTGCGAACACTCTTAGGGGCTCCGTCGGACGAGGATAATGACGAAGACGAAGACGATGAGGATGAGGAGTCTTCCGACGACGAGGATGAGAAGAATGGCGGGCCTAGTGATCCTTCGAAGACCAGGAAGGCGCGCAAACAAGCTGCTGCGATGACGTTGCTGGCGGCCCTCCAGAATGGCGCTGACGAGAGCGACGAGGAAATGGAGGATGCGTCTCTGCCCAAAACCAATGGTGTGTCGCCGAAGAGCAGCAAAGGTAAAGGCAAGGCAGTTGCGGGTTCCGAGGAGAGCAGTGACGAAGAAGACGATGAAGATGAAGAAATCAAGGAAATTGTCCTGTGCACCCTTGACCCCGGCCAAGTGAGCTTCCTTCCGCTGTTTCTGGTCCTTGTTCTTGCTAATCTCTTCAACTAAGCATTACCAACAAACTCTCGACATCACAATCCCAGAAGGTCAGAATGCTTATTTCAAAGTCTCGGGTACCCATGCAGTCTACCTCTCCGGCAATTATGTCATACCGCCGGACGATGGTCACAAGCATCATGATGACGTAGATCCGGAAGAGTATGACATGTCACCAGATGAAGACGAACTTGGGGAAGACTTCGACGGAGACGAAGAGAGCGACGAGCTTGATGACCTCGAAGATCCTCGCGTCACCGAACTCGAGAGCGAAGACGAAGCCCCCCAGCTCACCAAGACCGAGCAGCCCGAGCCCGTACAGAAAGGCAAGAACAAGCGTCCCGCCGACGAATCCGACGAAGAGCCAGCCACTCTCGACGCCATGATGGACAAGTCCCTCAAGCCCGCCGAATCAGCACCGGCCCCAGAACCCAAGCTCAGCAAGAAACAGCTGAAAAAGCTGAAGAACAACGCCGGCAAGGCTGTTGAGGTGGCGGTAGAGAATAAAGATGTCAAGAAAGAGGACGAGGCCAGCGCCGCCAAGAGCGACAAGAAGGTGCAGTTCGCGAAGAATCTCGAGCAGGGCCCTTCGGCCGCTACCAAGGAAGCGAAGCCTACCAAAGAAGCGAAGCCTACCAAAGAAGCGAAGCCTATCAAAGAAACTAAGCAGGATACTAAAGGCGATGCTAAGCCCGGAAAGCAGGAGCACGACAAACCAAAGGCAAGCTTGGGCCCAAAGACACTGCAAGATGGCGTCAAGATCGACGATAGGAAGCTCGGGACAGGACCTGCCGCGAAGAAAGGTGACAAAGTCGGCATGAGGTATATTGGGAAGTTGGAGGACGGCAAGGTCTTTGATGGTAGGCATTGACAATCACATCGATCACAAAGCATGGAAGTGCACACTGACTCTTTCCCAGCAAACAAGAAAGGTGCGCCCTTCAAGTTCACCCTCGGCCGCGGCGAGGTCATCAAAGGCTGGGATATCGGCATCGCAGGGATGTCCGTCGGCGGCGAACGACGGGTCAGCATTCCCGCCAAGGTGGCATACGGCAGCAAAGCTCAGCCCGGGATTCCAGCAAACTCGCCGTTACAATTCGACGTCAAGTTGCTGCAGATCAACTAAATTTGGGCTGATCCCACACTCCTCTCAATACCGGTGGCTACTTTAGATTTCCTTCCAGCCAGGGTCCTGGCGCTCTACTGTTCAGCTGTTTGTAAATTCTGTACTGGCATGCCTGTGCTGTTGTTTAAAGGGATATCCGACATGCGTTGTGGTTTCCAGCATAGCAGGGATGAGGAAAGAGATATCCGACTTGCATGGTGATTTTTAGCATAGCAGGGATGAGGATAGCTTTTCGGACCTGGAAAAGTTCTTTAGATAGGTGTTCATACGGTAGCCTTGAAGATGATAATAGTACATTTGAGCTTTCAATACCCTAGAATCGCAATATGAAGCACTCGAAGACGAGGATATATTCTGGTATGAACGCAGAGCAGCAGAGCAGCAGAGCAGCAGAGCAGCAGAGCAGCAGAGCAGCAGAGCAGCAGAGCAGCAGAGCAGCAGAGCAGCAGAGCAGCAAATCCAGATAGTCTCAAGGTCATTGCTTCATCCTTTTCAACTCTATATTTTCTGTTAGATACATCTAAACTAGGGGCAGCCTACGGAGAGCGTAGTGTACTGATAATCCTCCGTGTACAACAGCGTCACTTAGTTCGCAACCTCGCTACCCTTCTGACCCATCAATCGCGCGCGCATTTAGAATACCTATCTGGAAATAACCGGTAGAGTGGCATTAACGAAGCCCGAAAACATGCTGCCCAGCTTCTATCGTCGCTCATTCGCTCATGTCAGCGCTCATGCTGCCTCAATAGCACCGGCTCCAAGAGCTCCAATGCCAGTTGTAGACTCAGAGCCTAGGCGATGCTCCCAGCGAACGCAGCTTCTTGATTGGGCTTCGGACGCTGAGAAACATTGGGTTTGGAAGATCTGAGGCTCTTGTGCATCGATTCCACGTTGCCGCCGAGCATTTGCGGCTCGGAGTTCCTCACTTTAGACCATCTGACCGAGCTTTTTCCCGTCCGACCTTGAAGTGAGACCTTGGAGAAGATCTACTCTTTTTCATACTATCTTTGTTCACTGGCTTCGTTTGCCGCAGTCCATTCGGTGGGCCAAGAGCGACGAGCCGCTCTCGAAGGTTCAATCGAAAGGCCCCGGCCTTGTTCGGATTGTTGGTTCCTGGCTTGCTCCGAACACGGGGTCTTTCTTGATCAGTCTTTGGATTATCTTTGTTGCAGAGCGGGCGTAGAGCCGCGTGACGGACGGAGAAGCATGGTAAGCAGGTTGCCAAAAAGGACGGAAGCAAGCCCAGCAACGAGTCTATGACCCACTTCCTTGCTCTAAGAAATGTCGGTCTTAACCCGGATAGCGCTTTAGGTCTGGTAGTATGCGAGTGTGATCTTCGAAACTGTAATTGACGAGTCCATCGTGTAAGACCATTGCAATTTTGAATTGCAACACATGGGTGTCATGGACCATCCCGCTGTCTCTGCTTCGAGCTTGCAAAATTACCTCCCGACTCAATCTCAAGTTGTCCGTATCCGATCTCCTCTCTTGCAAGAGAAGAGGGATGGACACCATAGAAATCCAGAAGCCATGCCCAAGGCCTGTGATGCAGGACGTAAATGCAGGCTTAAGTAGCGTTCCTCTGCACTACCGTAGATATAGCCACAACGGCCTTCTAAGACACTTACAATGTTGCATCCGAACCTCTCAAGCGAGTAGCATCCCTGTCCTAGGTTGGCGGTTAAGTCGCCTGCTAACGCTGACACCGTGATTCAATGCGATGGATATCCATTGCTATCATTGAAGCTAGGAGGTGTACGTTTAGATGGAGGTCGTGACCTGCGGCAGCTAGGGGCCGCCTCAGCTTACGGGGGCGAAGCGAACCGACTGGGAAAATGATGACCCCACGGAGCTGTGGCCCAAGGCGTGGCTCTTGTAGTTCAGGAATGAAATGCTCAGCGCTGTTATAAGTCGACCGAGCATGAGCGTCCAAGCTCAGACTAGCCTATTGGCTCGCAATCGATCAGCAGTCATGTTAAGAACTAATCATCTAACCACGAAATCCACCGATGCTAAAGTATCGATGAAATCGGTCTCTGGAAGCCTTCTTTTGGTGTTTCTCTGAGTCCACCAATATTCTTTGCCATTTTGCCGTTCTGGCTGTAAGAACCATCTGTGGATAACCAGCGCACCGTTATTTCGTCAATGTATCTTTCATAAGTATCTAAGAAAAGGTCCTTCGTACCCATTGCAGGTCTTTGAAACGAGCACCTTGCCAGCGCGCGGTATACGTACAATGTTTGCCAAAAGGACAACTTTTCGTAAAATCATGTGATGAGGTTATAAGCGACAAGCATTCGAATGGATTATAAGTTTCTCCACGCTTCTGACTGCTTGCGCAGCGTTGAGGTAGAGCTGACAGCCCCAGGATATAAAATGTCGCAGCTGATATTGACTTTCAAAGGAAAATCGATCGAAATTCCTGTTGCAAAAGAAACGCAGCTTGCACGGGTGATTATAAGGAAACTATGGGTGTCACATACTCTCTGACTGACGTGCCTGAAGTCTACGCACAACATGGTAGCTGGTTCGAACAGATATCGCCGTTGGGGACTCGTACTCTCGTGGCAAGGCTGCTAGTGATATGTCCCAAACAGGATTTTCGATGCTGCCACGACTTCACTCTTCTAAGCTCAAGGTGTTCAAGCCCCCTGCACCTTTAAGAGACGCGTCAGGAGAATGTAGAACACTTCCGGTCCCAATAGTCTTATCCCGCGTTGACAGGCCGGTATCGTCAACCTTTACTACCGAATCGTGCCAAAATCTTCCTTCGTAGAGAAAGGTATTCAGAGCTCGAAGGATCAACACAAGCCGGCTATACTTGAGACGCTGATGACTAAGTCGCCCTTTATTCATCGATTCTAACTCGATCGTGCATTTTGGAAAGAGTCGGGTGTCACTGTAAAAGGGATCGTCGCTCGCATGCAAATATGTGGTTCCCTTCCACACTGCAGCCTTCTCTCGCGCGATTCGTATAGTATCAACGAAGGTCTCATACATCGCGACCGGATCGATTGGTGCGTTGTCGGCCACAACAATGCGCATAGAAACAGTAGTATCCGTGATGTCAATATCGTAGACCCTAAGTAAGTTTCGGAGTCAGCATCCCTCCTGTCAGTCAATGCAATTAGCAGAGATGCATGCTTTCGGAGCGCATACTACTGATACATGTTTCAAGCATCTTGAAACGCTCAGAAAGGGGCGAGAGATGCTCAGAACTCTACTTACCTGCCACCTAAGAGCGATGAATTCCTGGCGGTGACTTTGATCGGGATGTAGCTACACCTAGAGTTCAGCTTCAACCATGTGCGATCAGATGAAGAGGGGTCTTACTCTGTAGTGTCCGCAGATAGATTCATCAGACCGCTTGGTCTTTCTTCACTAAGGGTAGTGAGAGGGTAAGTCGCGGCGAGAACAGCATTGTCCATGAGGAAAAGGCTGAGAGCAAGAACAATATATTTCCGCATGGCCAGATCTGGTCGATTCGCAGTCTACCGGCAAGAAAGAGCCAGCGACTAGCATCTGGATTATGCCGCCTCGCAGTGGGGGTTATTCCGATATCCGCCGGCTCAGCTAGCTGCTACACCGAATCTTGTGGTCTGTCTAATCAATAGTGGACAAAGGAACCAATTCACTCTCACCGTGGACTTATACATCGTCTTCGCATATCAACGGCTCGAGGTCGCTATGCGGTCCGGTAGATCCATATGTCTGCGCGGCTGGTTGTATGCGACAGCCGTTAGGCTCATATACGACGCCCCTTGCTCGCTATCGCTCGGTTGAAAAGACTGGTTATAGGCTAGATGCGGATTCTAGGGATCTCTGGAACACTCACGGCGTTGTTCTCACAAAAAGCTGTGAGGCACCTTGTTCTCTCATGGTAACAAGCTGTTCGAGAAATGTACTGGAGTATCAATTGAATAATCACAAACGGACCCTTGTTTTGCTATTGGCGCGGGAGTATGTTTGACTTGACCTCTGACAAAGACTTGATGTGAATGGCTGACTAGATACACCTGTTCTCACACTGCTTCGGCTTTGAGACCAATATGCGTTGAGTAAATCCGTATGCACACTGCAGCATCTAATTCATACCGGATCGAGATAGACGCAACCTGAATGATGTCGACAACAGACGAGGCGAAACCAGCAGCGAACAACCCGAACAGTTGCCGTAAATTTCTGTGTACTACTAGGAGGAGAACTTGACACAAAAAGGAGTCTCAAAGAACACGAGAACGGCGTGGAGAGATGAATGTAGGGAGAGAGCTCCCATATCGTGCATTCCTTAGCCGGGTAGTCCAACGTTTCCTATATAGGATTGAACGAGGTCACATCGGTTGACCCGCCACTTTTGCTGTTTTTACTAGGTGTCTCACTCTGGGAATGATGGTGATCCGATTGCTCAACGACTGGTCGCTCGTCAAAGGTTAATGAATGACACACAAGTGGCATGATCGTCTATCAAGTAAGCAGGACCAAAAGCCGGCAGTCCCAAGAGGCAACTCTGACTTCCAGGCACCGCTGAATGCTCAGTATACTATTGACCTTTTCTTACCCAGCCTTCCACTAATAGTCGACCATCTCTGACGGCGTCTTCACTCCACTCCCGTGTCCTCTCGTACCGAATTTTTGCCTGCTTCCAACCCTCCATTGCAGCCCCTCGAATCCGCAAGTGATTGACGGCAACGAACTCGCTTTTTTCTTCAAAACTCCACATCAAACCGCCAACGTTGTTCATAGTGTGCGGCAATACCACATATGCTGCACCTATTCCCACCGCTGCTGGTGTCGTAGCTCGCAGCAATATATTCCTGTTCCCTGATATTATACTACCAGCCATGGACGCGACTAGAACGTAGAGTACGCCAGGTAACAGGTGCTCGCCGGTCTGGGGGGGTGGAGCAAGCGAAGCGATGGTGGAGGTGAAGTTTTGCTCTTGGGTTAAGAACGCGGACATAAGCTGATTGACGCGTTCCTCGGCGGCTTTGCCATTGGCGTGAATAAACGTTCGACATCGGCGTACTTCAGTCGCTAAGCGGTCGGTGGGAGTAGGATGGGTGGTATCAGGAGCTGACAGTGGAGGCTCGGACTTTGCAAGATGAGATCTTGAGGGGCTTTCAGTATAGATGGGTTTTCGGATGAGCTGCAAAAGATGTGAGAAGATTGACTCCCACAAAAATATATTCTGAGGGCATACGGTCTGCTCCATAGGTGCTTCGGCATGCAACGTCACAGGAGGAACGAGGAATGAGCTTGCTGCCAACGCGACAGCGGTAGTGGGCACTAGAGTGCGCTGGAACCCTCAGTCAATTGTTTCCATCCTTCAATCATAGACGCTTGGAGCTTACCAGCCGAATTGCGTACCTAGTGGCCATTGTGCGAAATGTGATGTGAGAGTGTACGAATTATGAGTTCGACGACGACCTATTCGCTAAAGTAAAGTAGAGCTTCCATGGGAGATACTCTAGTAAGCTAGCAAGGCGGTTGCTTGTCGGCCCGAGGCGGGGGATCCACTTTAACTGAACCATGCCCTAAAGTACTCCGTACTTAAAAGTATGAGCTCGACATCACCGGGCACCTCAAATACTTTATTTTACTCAACTCCTGAACACTTTACTCATTCTGCCTTGGTAAGGGACAGTATACATCCAGATCAAAGTATCGGAAACGGTTTTCAAATCAGGCACTTCATCTTGTCAACGATACTTCCGCTATGGGCGCCGCTGTGCGCGGTTGGTAAGGTACAAAAATTACTATGCATAACCTCACGTCTGGGTGTCTGTTCAAATAGAGAATCGATCTCGAAAAGAACTTCGTCTGAGCTCCCGTAAATTGTACACAACAGTAGAAATCAGATCCACTCGCTATCCAGCTACGACTACGTCCTCCCTAGTCCCTGCGGCATGATATCCCTAAGATTATCCCAGAATCCTAGGTCGTACAGGTTTTCCACTTCCTGCATGCTGTGTACCTTTCTCCAGCGAGCTTTACGCGCATGTGGAGCCATAGCCGCGACTTCCGCGAGATCAGCGTCCACCATCCCATGGCCGTCCGGCGGCCGCCCATCTTCGCATCGCATCACTTGCTGATTGCTAAAGGCCGACCATTGCACGATGGGCTCGATCTCGAGGTTTCTCCCTTGGTCGCTGTCAAGAATCGCTGCATTTTCGGTCCGGAAAACAAGACCGTCGTGGACGGCATCTTTCCAATCTTCCCATTTGGAACTCTCATTCGTCGTCATCCCCGCCCATATCAGATAGACATGATAGAGGAACAGACCCCAGCCCAAGGGAGCAGTAAGTAGAGCCAGTAAGCCAACAGCTCCTATCCGAACATCTTGCGCAAGCGCCCAACTCCACATACCGAAATACTGCGACCAGGTCGTGCCAGTACTCCAATACTTCGTAGCATGCTGCTCTTCCGGTTGATCCCAGTGACTTTCCTGCATAAATTGCGTGAGAATCCCATAAGCCAACCACGCGCCGTAAGTGAGCATTGTGGACAAGATGAACAGCATAGCGACGAAGTATCCATAGTTGCCTTTTCCCAAGCAATTCATCACCCAGATACAATGATGGTCGTGTTTTGAAACGCACGCGTTGCATAAACTGCAGTGCTTGCTTCGGGCAGGTTTGAGAAAATGGCAGGTGGTGCACATGTTGCCGGGCTGGAATAAAACATGGTCGTAAGGATACTGGCGCATACACGAAGAATGGTTATTCAAGGTGATGATTGAAGAAATCGAGGCCACAGATGCATATACGAAGGCGTAAGGAACGAGGCTGAGGAATAGTGCTAATGCTCGCTGAAGATTGGTGAGGAATGGGAAGGCGGCAGGTAGGAAAAGTAGCTGCGATACCGAAACCAGAATGACGAAAAAGCCCTGCTTCTAATTAGACGTCCTGTAGACTTTGCTGAAATATCCATGACAGACCAATATCAGAGGATGGTTCTCATTCATCAAATAGTGTCCAACTCTGGCCATGGCGGTGGAGAGGTAGCCGTTGGTAAGTCGCTCATCCAAGCCATAGAGCAATGCAGGCAGCTTTACCAACAACAGGCGGTTCAGTGCTCCCACAAAAGTCTTTCTAGATTAGATTCAGCAAGCTCGTGGTACCTGAGGAGTGTCGAAGTACTGACCTTAGAGCAGGAAGTCGACCAAATAGCGCAATGAATGTCAATGATGATATTAGAAGAATCCATAATGCGATCTTTTTCCAGGCATTCATGTTGGCTTGAAATCAGTGGATGCAAGAGGTTGTACCCACATCTGAGGACAGGAATGTCTGGCAGCCTCAGGGACGGTGAAGCAAAACTATGTACATTACCGAGACCACTTCAATGGTCAGCTCGCCAAGTGGGATTCACACATAGAGTTTACATCTCATACTTAAAGAAATTCATAACCTGAGTTGTTGATGAAGAAGCAAACATGTGACTTGGTGATTTCCCGTGCCACGACGCGCTCCTTGCCCGCACTAAATCCCTCACTTACATGCTCAAACGATCAGCGGCTTATCGGTCGAACGTTGGCTGCCGACCCAAAGGCCAAAGCCGTGGGGAGCTGAAAGGATGGCAGAAGTCGTCTACTCCGAAGTCTCTGGAGACAATGATTTTCAAGGCAGTCTGTTCGATGGCATCAAGTTCTGGTTGGCGCAAACGGTCCCGCAGCGGTCAAGGTTCATTGATAACGTGAAGGCAAGAGTCAAAGGATCAACTCGCATATTAAATCTTTCTCATCGCTTCTAGGCCAATGGTGGAGAGGTCGTCCTCCTGGATAAGTTGGCGGATGTTATGATTGTGGATCATGCAAGGAAACATGCTACCCCGGGAACGTAAGTCAAATTCGGCCACCATTTGCACGAGCTCCTACGATACTGACTCATCCGTGGCCAGTTACTCGTTTACCTTCATCGAGAAGTCGATCCGCAATGGCGTCCTGGAAAACCTCGAAGACCACATAGTGGGGCCTGCTCCGGGCACTGTCAGGAGCATTGGCTCGACGATACAACCTTCGAAAGGCACTCGAAGCAAATATACCGAAGAAGATGATTGCGTGCTATGGCAATGGGTCCACAGTCATACACAAAAGGGTGGAGGCACAGATGGCAACGAGATATACAGGCAGCTGGAGGCGCAGGTAAGCTTTCCTGCAGACATGGGGCATCAGGGCACTGCTGATAAATGGTAGAATGCGCGTCATCCGTGGCAATCGTGGAGAGACCGATGGATCAAACATCTCAAAGGGAGACCACGCCCGGCTTTCGTTCCTGCCAACGCACCACCCACACCACCTTCAGACCATCCTCCTCCACAATCAGACATCGAAATGGCGCGGAAAAACAAGCACAAGAAAAGCACTTTTTCTAGCAAAGATGCCGAAGCGCTACTCGAGGCTGGCAAGAGTATAATGAATGTATTACCAGAAAGAGTGGAAGATGCATGGGAGGCGTGGGCTGACCAGTACGACGTGAGCAATATCAAAAAACAAGGTTTCTAATCTCAAAACTGACCCATCTTCAGGTGAAAGACCGCCGTCCTGCACGGGATTGGCAGTGTTTCTGGGAGAACAACGTGCGGCCTATCTTTCTGAAAAGGCAAGCAAAGGAGCTCAAGAATGCCCATACTACGACTACTGGCATGGAGCCTCAGCCCCCTTGTGTGGAAGGGAGAGAAATCTCTTCGAATTGCATAAGTTCGCCTAGTAGACGTAGAACTAGCGCTGATAGCGCCGCACGAAGAAGCCCGTTCCTTGAACACGAGTCTCTGAAGGGATACACTAAAAGTCCTTCACTCCCTATCCGATCTCCGTCAAAGCTGTACAAGAAATCTGGGCCTGGTATTCGGCAACTCGAATCTCTTGAGGTCGACGCTGGCGATGGTTCTCAGCTTCGTCCTGAAGTAAGCTTGAAGGCCACGCATAGGGGAAACGAGAGTAAAACATACCCTAGAGATGTGGAGGGTCGTTTGACAAGCATGGGTAAAGATACTACAGCGCGAGATATGATGGAGACTGCTGACTCCAAATATCGCGCTGAGCCGACGGCCAAGGGTTTGAAAGCGCGCTTGGATGTTGAGACGAAGGATCACTATCCGCGACCTTTACCCCAACGTTCTCCGGAAAGTGCGGGCTATCGCAGAGTTCCACGATCTGCCCTGTCAAAGGCTCGAGAAATCTCTCCTTCTCCTCTTGCACCTTCGTTGGCGCTAGCAGCAACCCCAAAGAGGAAGAGAGACGTCGCAGACGATGACGACCTTCCCAGTAGCTCTCCCCTGGGACTTCCACTGCCCAGATCAGCCTCGCCGAAGCGCCAAAAGCGAGGACGCTTACAAGCAAAGCCCTTAAAGATTGCCTCAACCCCAGACAACAGCCCTCGACGGCCAGACCTCGACGCTGAAATCCAGCTTACCGGACGGACCGACGACGCGACACTCATCCCAGATGACAGCGAGTCCGGAACCGAGAGTTCAGAAAGCGACGACGACGCGATATTCGACGACAGCCTACTTGGCCGCCCAGCATCGCCCACACTATCCTCACCCAGTCGCACGATACCAAACACCCAACCCAGTCCGCGCCGCTCAACACAAGCCGTCTTCAATGACCCAACCCAATTCATCGACCTCGAGATCCCAGACCCCGATGGAGGCTGGGATGAGGACGTCGACACCCCGCTCTCGCCAGAAGAACTCGATCCCAACTCCCAACTCGTTGACTCACCACCCGCCAACGTCATCCCCGAAATCCAACCGGATCTACCAGACACTCAAGCCCTCCTCGACAGCAGAACCCAAATGCCTGACTTCTCCATCGCCGAACCGGACGGCGGCTGGGATAGTCTCGACCTCATCCCCTCACCCCCACCCTCCATCCCAGGCCAAAACTCCTCCCCTCCTCCTCCCACAAAAGCACCATCTCCAGACCCCAAAAAGCTAAGAGCCGGACTCGACACCTGGGTCAAGGTCCAGATAACCGCAGGCTATCCCCTCGACAACCTCATCGCAGCCCTCAAAGCCACAAGCAACAATCTGGATCTGGCAAAACTCGTACTCAAGTACATGACGCGCAAGGGCAGGGGGAGGATACCGAGTAATGAGAAGGGGATCTGGACCGAGGACGATGACGAGGATCTGGAGTCTACGGATGCGAGGCGCATTGAGAAGGTGCAGGCCAAGCATGGGGCGGCGGTTTGTGATGTGAGGTTGGCGTTTTTGCATGTTTATCGGCAGACTGAGAAGACGACGTGAATGGGGTTTGGGAGTAATGCCGTTGCGTTGGTTTGGGAACCGTTGCTGGCTGCTTCGTATGCTCGTTTTGGGTCGTCTTTGTGGTCGAGCCAAATCTAAGCCCCGCGTTCGAATAATCAAAATCTCATGCGCGGTCAGAGATGGTGCACTATACCATGGCATTTTGGTAAGCAGAACGTCTCTACAAAATTACGACGGGCTGTTGATCAACAGAGGTTGACCATCAGAGACGCAACAGCTAAAGAAGCAAGCTGTTGAAGCATTTCCTCCACTCAATGATGGGGCCATGAAGAGGGCATATTGACTCGAAGATACTCTGAAGAGTGCACCATGCCAGTGTATGGCATCCAGTCAACTGGTCCGGATCTCTACCGTGTTGCCGAAATGTGTCACGTCAAACCATCCGTTTGTCCAGAATCGCCCTCGGACCTTATGAACCCACCTTCGTCCCTCCACGCCGCTTGTATTTCCTCGGATCCTTCCTGCTCATCCTCGCTTTGTCCCTTGTTCCCTTCCCGCCCTCCCAGAAGCCTCCACTCCTTTTACCAACCAGAACCTAGAAAACCCCACCGTCAACAACAATGTCCTGTGTAAAACAAAAAACCCACAAAACCCCTTACCGAATGGCAAACCCCACAATCCTGGGGTCTATAATTCTGCTCCCTGCCACAGAAACCACAGATCATGCGATTCGCATGCTCGTTCGGGTGCTCCATCTCCGCATCGTGGCACCGGTCACAGGGGAACACCTTCGCGCAGCAACTGAAGCGGAACCAGCGATGTGATTTGGAATAGTGCTTGCAGTGCCCGTTTCGGGGCAGGGGCTCGCCGGCAACGATGCCGAGGGTTTCTTTAGGGCGTTTGGTGCGTCGGAGGGGTAGGGATTTGGAGGTTGTGCTTATGAGGAGGAATTTCGTTTCAGGGATCTTGAAGGCTGAGGAGGTGGGTTACTGGGGGTTGGAAGAGAGGGAATGAGGAGGGGGTACTCATTTTGCGGTGGCATTCGCGGCAGAAGGCAATGGAGGAGGAGCCGCGGACGGAGGTCACGCCAGGGGAGGTCTGTGTGGTGGAGCATTCGGAGCAGGTGGGGATGAAGTTGCTGTAGATAGGTCAATGCGTTGTGGAAGAGACCGATTTGTTGGAAGTGGATTTTACCTGGGAAGCATATCGACAACGGTGCATCCATCAAGATCAAGATATCCAGCACGGACTGAATTAGCGTGCATGAGCTCTCTCCGGAAATTGAGGCTAAAGCTGCTTGCGCATTTCTTGCACGACTGTGAGCGGGTGCCAGACGCATTGCGGAGGTTGCTAACATCAAGGGTGTCTTTGCATCGCTTGCATTTCACAGTAATGCTCAGAGAGACCAGCTCCAACAGCTCGATGCCGTATAGCTCGAGGTTGGGGAATGAAAGTGATATACCACGCTCTGGGCGAGAATCTGAAGGTGCTTCAGGCGCGGCTTCTAGGGCAAGACCTTCGTTTTCTTCGTCTAGGAACTCATCACCAGAATCGTAGGAATCAGAGTAGTCGCTGTCATCAAAGGCTTCGTCGTCGCTGCCAGCTGCCCACTCAGGTGGCCTTGGAATGAACTTGATGTGGCTTCGAAGGTCCTCACTGTCATTCAATGGAGGCTCTCCACGCGCTATCGCCGCCTGGCTGGAAGACGAATCTCCAACTAGTGGAGATGGGTTTTCGTCCTGGGTCGGTTGATGAGGACTTTCGGATTCGGGCTCTGTAGCAAAGATATGCATATGCTGTGCCAGATAATTGACATGTCCCATGAGATTCATCTCGGGACTTGCAATGACTCTCCGTTCGAAGGCCCTTTCCGTCTTTGTAGCAGCTTCTCTAGTCACACCTTGTATCTCGATCCTGCAGTGCTGTAACGGGTACAGTAACGGGACAAAAAGCCTGACAGTCTTAACGGCCTGCAGTGGAACTGGCAGATCGTCGTGTCGTCTCGGCTCTATTGGTATAATATAGGCAATGCCATCGCTAGATTTGGAGAACAACGGTAGGCGACCAAGGCGAGCCTCCAGCTGGCGCGTTTCTGCTCCGCGTCTAGCTTCTGCCATTCGTCCTTGCTGGAACGTAAAGACCTCTGCACTCTGAGTGGCTTTTGGAGGCCTTAGTCTCTCTGAAGATGGTGGTGCTTGCAAAGGTTGCGGCTTTGTCGTTCGCCCTGATCCCGAATTCGGGATTATTGTGACTGTCTTGGCCTTTTCTGCTGTGAGCAATGACTCGAGCTGCTTGTCAAGAGCGTTCATGAGTCCAAGCAGCGTGGGGTTTAGCGCTTCTGCAAACAATGCATCAAACCCGCGCTCAATATTGATTTGGTAGCCTCGACCCATCTCCTTGTTCTTGACATCAATCGATGGCTTTCCTTCTTTGGGGTATGTCGAGGGAACATGTAGAACACACTCAAGTCCTTCCAATTCAAAAGGAAAGTCGGGGTCCGATGGAGTCATCCGGAAAGTGAGTGCTGTACCACCATTTTCAGCCGCTTCGGCGGGAGAAAATCTCCGCTTTAGTTGCTGTATTTGAAATGCTCTGGGATCTTGCGTCTGAGCTTGTGGGGTAGGGCGTTGGACTACGCGACTTTGATCTACAGGCGGAGACACGTACTGACGACCTGCCTCTAGATGAGCTAGTGATTGCTCTGAGGTAGATGCCGAAGCGTCCGCGATTGCCGTTTGTGCTGCTGGGATATCCCCATCATTCGAAGATTGAGTTTGCTCCTTGGATGATGTATTAGTCCTCTTGACTCTTGAGGGATCGTGGCGGAAAGGGCAGGTATCTCCCGCCCTGCATCCTGAATGCTTTCTTAGCAACTTAGTCAATTATCTTACAGCTACATGATTTGCAGACTTGAGAGCATCAAAAGACGGAGTAGTAGGGAAATCAGTTGACAGTAGATAGAAGACAGAATTTCAAGGGTTGCGAGAGATAGAGACCAAATAGAAAACGGTCAGATCTATTTAATCGCGAGGCTCAGGTCTACAACAATAGTCTCCAACGTCTTTGCTATTGGAGAATCGGTAACAATGAACGTACTGAAAGAGCTTGAGAAACAAATGCACTGCACTTCGATGGCTGGACTGGGTTTTGGGCGACTCGGCTTTACGCACCGTTTTTGCTACCGAAATACCGACAGTGTCTAGTTGATGTCTTAGGCGCTGGCGGCGTTGAAGGTGCTGAGACTGGCGTCCCTTCAGAGCAAGCATTAACACCAGCATTGGCACATACACACACAGTACTCCTTACGATCGCTAGACTCCGGCTGACGTTCCGCCGCCATAGCGCTCAGAAGTCGTCAGATATAGCAATATATTGGGGATCAAAAGCCGCGACAGAAATGCCACAGAAGATGAAGGGATTATAATTGTAGAATGGATGGCAACGGAAGTGAATGGTAGAGTGGAGATTGGGTAATTTGATGTCATATTTCACAGTTGTGACTCCGTCGACCACTTCACGATCAGATAAGATATGATAGACAAAAGCGGAAAGAAGGCGGAAAGACTCCGAAGCTAGTGATCGATGGTTCATAGTACATGTACTTACTTCTCAGTGCACGCTTTCACTCATGCTACGGCCACATACTGTACGAGCGAGTCCACAGACCCACAACAATGTCTGCTACAAGCACAACCATTGAGCTTTCCATATTCAACGCACTCACTAGCGCCCAGAACTCAGATAGAGAATTGAGATTAAACCTCGAAGGGCACGGTCAGGTGCAAGACAATGGTTCATGTGTAAACCCCATTGTCTCGCGGACGAGAGCACTCTTTATCGTCTTCTTCCTTAGTGGTGTCACCTTCCTCAATTCCATGGGAGCAGGTATGTTCTCGAAATTGGCCAATTCACGTAGCCACCTAATCCTCATCCAGGTCTTCTGACCACCGCCCTCCCAGCAATAGCCGCTGACGTCGGCCTGAGCAACAACTTGCTACTATGGCCGGCCTCCGTTTATGCCCTCGCCGCCGGTTGCACCCTCTTGATCTTCGGTTCCGTAGCCGATCTCGTTGGCAGCAAACCCGTTTGGCTCCTCGGCGCTAGCTTGTACATTGTGTTCACCATAGCCTGCGGATTGGCGAAGACTGGTCTTCAGTTGATTCTATTTCGGACTATGCTCGGAATTGCGATTGCCATGTGCCTGCCCAGCGCGGTCAGTATAACGACGAAGTCGTTTCCGCGCGGTAAGCGAAGAAATGTTTGTTTTGCATGCATGGGCATGGGTCAGCCTATCGGCTATGCTGTGGGGTTGCTTTTCGGGGGCATTTCTGTAAGTACGATTGGGTGGCGTTGGGGTTACTACCTTAGTGCTATTGTCAATGCCACAATAGTTGCTGGGGCTATCTGGGGCCTGCCCTCCGAAGAGCGCAGAACCGTCTCGTGGAAAAGCCTGATTACCGACATCGATTGGGTTGGCGCTGTTTCCTTGAGTACTTCTCTCGGTCTGCTTTCTTACGTCCTCGCTATGGTTACAGCAAGTTATACGCGTATGCAGGATGCGCAGAACATAGCGATCTTGACCATAGCTCTGCTCTTGATCCCAGTGTTTGTGCTGTGGATGCAGCGTCAAGAACGTCTTGGCCGGCCAGCAATTATCCCGAATGGTCTTTGGAAGAAAACTGCTTTCACGACGGTGTGCGTGGCTGTCTTCTTGACGTGGGGTACCTTCAACTCCACGCAATACCTGACCACGTTGTATTTCCAGCGAGTTCAGGGTATTTCGGCGCTGCAAGCTTCGATTCGATTTGTGCCGATGGTAAGTCATATTCTCTGAGCATCTTCGCTCATTTTGGGCGTATCAAGAATTCCGAGACTTGTCTATACAGCAGTCGCTTCAAGATTCATCTCTGCGCTCAATCTGATGTCTAAAAGACGGGATGCTGACTCCGAGTATTCGTAGGTAATCACTGGGGTCGTAACGAGCATTGTGGTAAGTCATGTCTTCTGAGCTCCATTCACTTAGTCATACCAGGAGTAACACTGACCTCGAGATTTGTAGACCGGCTATCTCGTCGACAAAGTCCAAGTTCGCACTCTTGCCGCGGCCTCGGCTGTAATAAGCCTGGCATCACCCGTGCTCATGGCGGTCACAGAACCGCAGTGGCCGTACTGGTCGACTGTTTTTCTAGCAATAGCCTGCGCGCCAATTCACGCAGATGTGCTCTTCACAGTATCGAATCTCATCATCACAAGTTCCTACCCAGCTGAGCATCAGGCTTTGGCTGGGGGTGTGTTCAGCGTGATGTCGATGATTGGAAATTCCGTGGGGTTGGCAGTCTCTGCGGCTATCGCGGCGTCTGTGACCATACACGAAAGTAAAGGCGCCACCATTGACACCCCAAGGGTATTGCTAGAGGGGTATCACGTATCCTTCTGGACAATGCTAGGCTGTATGGTGCTTGTATGCTTGGTGACGTTTTGGGGTCTAAAGAATGGAGGAAAAGTTGGTGAAAAAGAAGATTGATTGGAAAGCTGCAAGCCGCTGCGAATGTCTGGCCCGCCAAACTGGTCTCTCAAGCAATGGACATAGCCATCGAGATGCGCTGCATTGCAATTTCATGTGGTATGCAAATGCCAGTGTATTCAAACATTGGCCGCCACCTCCGGAAGAAGCCATCGTACAGGAGAAGTACCCCAGACTTGGATGTACAGAGCGAAGAATCTTCAATCTCGAGGAAAACTGCTCTTACGATTTGAATCTCCTTAGTCACTAACGACGACGGGGGCATGCAACTGCGCTTACGAACCCAAGCCAGCTGTGAACATTATCGCTGGTGGGAGTGTAGCACTTAATAGATTACTGTCTGAGGTACGAAAATAGGCCCATGTGTGAGAAGGCTCAAACCACGGGTATACAATGGTAGGAGGTGGTGAAGCCATCTTTGTCAGTCCTTTGAAATACATTTCAACGATTAAACGACGTGGCCGCCCAAGGATGACCAGAGGAGAAGAGTGGAACTGTGAATCATTCAGAGCGCAAGCATTACGTGGCATTGCAAAGATAGCGGCACAGGTGGGAGCCAAGAATGCCTTTGTGCATACGGTATCGATCGGCTTGAGCTTCCCTCGCTGTTTCCCTGCAGTTCACGCCTTGTTCGCTAGACCTTAGCTCAAAAATAGAGCCGCGTTTCTATGGACTACGATTATGGCATTTCAAACCTATTGTTAGGTACGATCAGTTCGGAGGCTGAAGTACCTCACTTTACTCACTCCACAAACTCGGCATCTGTGTCGTTTACTGCTTGGCCGCTTTGCCCCATCAGCCCAGCCGTCTGCTCAGCAAGTCTTTACAACAAATGTCGCGTGAAGTGCAATTGCAAGCCGATGTTGGTCTACAAGGCCTCGGGGCCTTCACCTCGGTTTTGGCGACTCTTTCGGCCGACAACATAGTTCCCATGGCACTCATTCAGATGGAGAAGCTAGGAACTGCTCTCCCTACAAGTGGGGAATACGCAGAGAGCGTGAAAGACCTTTTGCGACGCTGCAATGATGTACGCCTTGATCATCTTGCGCTAGTGATCGGCTGGCGCAAAAATGACACTGCGTCTCTCATGGCTGAGTCTGCTGGTGGTCAGGCTATCGCCCTTCTATCTATGTGCTTGACCAGCCTGTTCAAGCATTCTGACACCGGCACAATTCTTGCACGTCTATGTACGAAGCTCTGCTCCCATTCCGCAAATGTTTCGAGGATCTCCCAGCTTGCGGATGTTGCAAAGCTGCTTGCCGGTAAAGTGGATGCTTTGGGCTTCGGCAACTTGCTGGCCAAAGAAGTCACAAGGGTACATAGTGCGTACGAGGCACTCGGCCATACCTCAGTGCCGGCAAAGCTTCTGGAACGGTTGAGTATTGAATTTGTTACGGATATGCTTGACAAGATCAGCCATGGACTTTGTCAAGAACACAGGATCTGTCGAATATCAGGCAGCCGCGGAATGGGCCATGTGGTTGGATTGGTCCAGGCTCTGTTTCCCCGTGACACAGTCCTGACCATCGAAGGCGTCGTAATTCAGGACGTGGAGCACCCGAAGATCCGGTGTGATATTTTCCACGGGGATACTGACGGACTCACTCAGATTCAGCTCGAAACCTCTCTATCACACACGTTACCCATCAAATGGCCTATCAAGCCTGTAGATCCTATGTCAAACCCTGTTTATCATGAAACAACCTACAGTTTCGGTTGATCGAGATGGCTAGCCGACTATTTGCGGCTGATATTCATGAATTATGGTCTTAGGTGTGATCGGAGTATACTGGAGGCCTGCTGCAACCTGCTTGTACATATACCAGCATCGCTTGATATTGGTACCAGTATTCCGTCTTCGAAGATGGACCGTACAGAGAATATCCCAACAACACCACTTCTTGCCCTGTTAGGACCGTTACCACAAGCACGTATGTGTTCGATATGCGAGAATCTGCTTGATTGTTCACCTACGGAAGATCATACAGACATCCAAACGGCTTTTAAAGCACTCGTGGCAGCCGTGAGCTACGTCGCTCGTGGGTTGACCTGTCGCTGTACACATGATCCATGTGTATGGAGTCTAGGTTGGGATTTCGACGCAAAAGTCGTGGAAACCAGAAAGAGATGCCACAGATATCAACTGTGGAAAGCCATTGGTAATGTTTTGAGCTTTGGACTCTGGTCGTTCTTCATAGATGCGGGACCAAATGCCAGCATTCGCCCTCGGGACAGCCACGCTTCTTCTTGGAAAATTACAAGTGCCATCAAGAGAGACCAGAGAAATACAGTGAATCCTAGATATCTGCTAGATGATGTTTTCGCCTTAATCGCTTCGCGCCCAGAGGTACTTAAGAACAGTATTATCGCAAGTTCCGACTCAAGCACAGTGTATCCCAAAGTACTGACAGATCTCGGGCTACCATCCCGTCAGCTTGTGACATTCTTACTTGTGGACGGTCAAATTGTGTATGAACACCGCTATCATCAGCATCTTTGCGCAGTAGAAGCTCGAGAAAGGCAAGAAGAGGCTTGATGGCAACATTGTCACCAAGTCACATTGGATCTCATTCGGGCAGTCCTTTACTGACGATCAGAGAGGGTTTCAAATTCTTGGAGATACAGTGCTCGATTGAGTATGCTAAGAAGGAAGTGAGATTAAATCTCAAGGAGGTGATTGTGGGGTATATCGAAATGCGATGGACTAGCATGTGCGCCCACCCAGTCACTGATAGCATGGACCCATTCAAATACGCTCCTCTAGCAACATCCATCGCTTCACCTTCTGCTGTTGGGCGGTTGGGAGTTGCTATGACACGTTGGAACCCTGTGGCTCAATTCTTATGCTGCGAAGACGGAAATCAAGCTATCCTGCAAAGAGAGTGCTGTCTCAACTGTGCTGCAGAAACCTTGGGCATTCGTACTAACGCTGTCATTTTCGTCGGATGATTATGAATGCTTGAAACCCAGCGCCGAGTGCTTTAAGAACTTATCGTCGTCGTCCGTCGCCTCAGCCAGAGGTCGCAAGCAAAGCCTGCCTTCTGGCTGAGGTACCAAATGTGATAATAATCATCCTGTGCACTCCCGCTTAATTACCCTCGTTGTTTCAGTCTTAGTGGCAATCTAGCTTTACATCAGACATTGCCGGAATGTCTTTTTTGGGAACGTTATCCAGCAGTGGGCAGGCCAGCCACCTACAACCTGTATCATATTCTCATAACTGCTTTGCTGATGGAGCATATTAGTTTCATACAAGGCCTATCCGCAGACTTCACCATCAGCTATACTCACCTTCCTTTCGTGGTACTGAGCTGGGATGCGCGGCTTCAGGGTCGCGAGAGTAAGGCCGATAACCCCCATAAAGCGTGGGCGATTGCTTTCCAGTTCAAAGCTCACATTTGGTCTGCATGCTTGTCTGCACAATCATTCTTTTGAGGAGCAGCTCGCTCACACGCGCTCGTAAGGCCCAGTCGCGACCACCGATACTAAAGAAAAGCTCCTCGCTAGTGTGTATTTCAAGCTTATGGGCTGCATGCGTGTTTTTGAAAGACAATCAATCTTGACGCCGTGGTTGAGCCCGACGCCCTTATCTCCTCGACTGAGTAATTCAATTGGCTAAACTCCACCGCTGGATAAGCAACATCCTCGAAGCAAATAACGCCGGCACGCAACGCCCCAAACGCTCTTATGAAAGATCGCAAGATCAAGCTAATCCCGGGCCACTTTTCCGGGGTTTCTCGCAGCACATATGACTTCCGGACCTCCTCCGAGGCCTGCTCTTAGGTATTCTGAGTAAGTGAATAAAATGCTTCATCGGCTTGCCTCTTCAGCTGTGGATCTTCACTGGTGATTCAGTCCATCAATTTTGGGTCTTTGCGTTCTTGCGTACTTGCCAAGCATGGAGCGCACCACTTCGTGCAAGCACATGGGACGATCAAATAATTTTAGAAGCAGACACCTATCTTGTCGTCGCGCAAGAGGAATCCTGCCTGTGATATGACGACGTTGGATGTAAGTCTAGAGCTTCGCAGTATCCAAGACAATCACATCGATAGTCGCGAATTCTGTTCAGCCTATTGAACAAGATGTAAGTTTAGTATCTCGCTCCACTATCGGTGCATGTGCAAGCCAATCTTCTTTGATCCATATTTGCTCTGCACATACATGTCTTCATCACACACTCTGGAGAAGTCGGGTGAAAAAATCATCTCGCTTATCTGCAACCTTCATCGCCGCAAAGTGCAACATTCCAACGTCAAGCTCGAAAGAATTGTAAATAGTCTCTTAAGACAACAATCCAACGGCTTGTAGAAAGAATTGCGATAACGGGATTGCTAGCCTGTATCCAGCTACCCCTTCCTCGAGCAACTCAAGCCGAAGGGCAAAACAACGGAAGTCCCGGGGATCTTTCTTAAGGCATATCTGTGAGACTGAAAATTCGATAGCGCCTTAAAGCAACCATAGCAGTCTTTGGCAGTACCGCTCCCTACCATTCATCACGTATCTGACATACCCTCGTACCGTAGAAGATACTGACGAAGCACGAAGAGATTTACCTAATTATCCCTGCGGGGGAATAAAGCGCCTTTGAGACCACACAACGCTGTGTTCATGAACCCTGTATCGAGATGCCATCCACATTCATTCTCACCATCTTCCCTCCTCCTTCGTTTGCCGCCGTCTTCTTCACAAACATACCGAAAGCCCGGTGCGTCTCGGATCTCTGTTATGGCAGAGCCTTCTCCAAATAAGCTTTACCAACTAAATCGAGCGTTCTTGAAATTGAACTGGCAGCAGTAGTTTTGATATGAGTTTAATGAGCTGTTCGCGCTTTCAGTATAGATTGTCGACGATTTGCTTGATGAGAGAATACGCGACCAGTATGCATGGTCGCACTGAAGGTAGCGAGGGACAAATACCATAGGATTCTAGAGCCAGAATTAGTGGTCGAGGTAGCAAATCATAAGTCGAACCCGGAAATGAAGCAGGAAGAGCTCAACCCAAAAGCCTGTATCGCCTACCACGAAACCTCGTCCTTGATCTCATAGCCTACATATCTTCCATCCGCTATCTTTGCTATCCACAATCCGCACAGTCACTCTCTCATGACGGGGCTCGCAAGGCTAAGCCAAGACCACCAATACTTACACAGAACCCCGCCCTGCACCCCCTTGGGTCCACGCCAGTCTACCAAGGGATAGTCATCCATTGCATGAAGACGTTTTGTAGCATCAATGCTGGCAAGAGGGTCTCGATGTTAGCCCTGACTTTTGTAGAAGAGAGAGGCATGGGATTTAGGTCAGCGAGGGTTCTACCATCTGATATATATCGACCGATCAGGTTGGTTGGTAGGCAACAGATTGCGGGGAGCAGTGGTTTCAGGGTATCTGCTCGTGCGAGTAGCATTACTGTCAGAGCTGGCATTGCCGATGAGGCTTGAGATATGGCGACAATGTGTCTTATGGTTATTAGTGATTTGTCGGAGTATGACGATAGTTGCATGGTTGCGAAGCCAATAGATATATCCGTGTAATCGAACTCTGGAATACAAGGCGCAGCGCTGAAGCACGGGCTTGTGCAGTCGTTAATATAGCTAGACTGATCGCGGCTCGAGTAGCTTTCCGCTTTTCAAGGTCGCGCCTCACGCACGCATTGTAGTAATTGTGACAATGGAAATACATGTCTTCGTCCGCATACAGTATGTCATGTTCTCCAGCAAGGCCAAGGATCGCCGCGTTGGGTGTGTGAATTTTTCAAGCAGTTGGTGTGGCTGACGACATCCTGAGATGTAGGCTGCCAATTACAAGGCGACCTCTAGCAGCGACGGCGTGAATTCCATCTAGTACGCACGCGTATCACGTTGTAGAATACGGGTACTGTTACGACGATTTCGGTTGGGACGATAGGTTTGGTAAACCTTGTGTGTATCCCATGCACCGGCAGAGTGCACTTTCAACGGCGCCACTCAGTCCTTGGCACGCTCAAGAAACGTGTCGACAGTATGACGCTTGAGAGATCAACCAGTGACAATCCATTGCAGAAGAGGCAAACCGTCAAAGTGTGTTGCGCCCTTGGAGACCAATAACCATTGAGCGCCATTGGGAATCGAACAGAACCAAGATGACAAGTCTCATCAGGCTTTTGCTAAGACGGTAAGCACCCATTGCTGCCGGCGCATGGTTTAGTCATAGACAATTATAAAATAAAGATCCTAAAAGTGTGTACAAAATTGAACAGAAACTTGCTCTTACTTTATTACTTGAACCAAATGTTCAGGCCTGGTCGCTTGCCGAGGCTACGCCGCCTGTTTGTGATGCCTGCCAAGCAATCTGGCATACCATGAGCTCTGGCAAGTGCTGTTCTCGAGGAAGAGCCATGGTCACGATGGGTTGTGGTCGGATCGGAGACGATAAAGCTGGATGCAGTGGACTTGCCGCAGAGGGTCACATGGTCGCAAAGAGGATCGCTAGCCATGGTCTCGAAACTCCCAGCTCCTTAGCGTACGTGCGAAGTGTGAATTGTTCTCCTATCTTGCAGAGATGAGATAATCGAGTTGTCCAAATCGGCTACTTGGCCCTGCCAGTCGTTGTCGACTGATCTGGTAGCATCACCTTTCTCAGCTGCAATAATTGTACCCGGCGCAGTATAACCGGTTTTAGCGCTGGCAACATCATCCTATTTATTCAGAAAGATCCCGTAGGAAACGTATTTCCTCCCAATGAAAGAACGGGTGAACAGCTCGCGAGCTGGAGGGAATTATAATCTAATGGAGAGCGTTCCCATCAGAGATGTAGAAGTCATACTACGCAGCAACGACAAGTAACGTAGAAGCACCATACATGTCAGGAAGACAGCTATAAACCTTACCGCCTCGATTCCGTATCGGGAAGGAAAAGAATATACACCCACATCTATCAGTATGTTCTATTTGTGCTTCTGGAGCATACTATCATTGTCACTGAATGCTGACAATAGCTTTTGAAATGGCCAGGAGATTCCAAAGGACGAGGCAGCGTCAAGAGTCGTCCAGCCTCGTTCGCGGCGATTTCACTGCTGATACCACCGCAGAACGTTGACGGCGAGCAGTTTCAACATGCAGGAGCCAGTGAGAATCGAGACCCTGGATCCTACCAATCGAGCATGGCAGCAGCAATCCAAGCCAGACCGCTCGGTCACCCCCGCCCGCCACAAGAAAGGGAACCGAGGAGACGTTCAAAATGAGAGGGCGTGGGGGGCCTATCAAGACCGTGGGGGTTGAAGATGACTATGGGCGTGGGCAATTTTCGCGTGTTTGCAGCTGCGACTCAGGGGTTGGGGCTGGCTGGACCTGACCGCTTGATCGGAAGTTGATCTTGCCGACTGAAGATTCAAGCTGCACCTTGTCTGTTAACATATTTTGATGCCAAAAGATCAAAAGGAGGATGGTCCGTGAGGGCAGCCGGCTTAGTGCCGTAGTCCGCGCACTAATGTTCTGGTTTCGTACGTTTTTCGGATTGGTACTGCATCGGCGCGGGGAAGCTGAATTTCCTTCCGAAAGGCTTTCAACCCTGATCGATGGGATACGACAAAAGTAAACTAGGTTTTCGGGGAGCTGCATTCAGATCCCTGACCATCGTGTACGTTCGCGTGGGACCCGCATGATCGAGCCAGCAACCAGAATAGAGTAATTCCCAGGGATCGGCGTATTCAGGACAGATCGTGTCCTACATGCAACGCATGGGTCTGAAAGTGGATTCGTGTCGAAGTCAGGGCATGCTATCTTGGACGAGTAAGCGAAATTTACTTACACAGCAATGATCATCGCTTCCTCTGATCCTGTGAAGGTCGACCAAGGATAGCGGGGTGACAACGAGACAGCTGAAGATCATGTGCGATCCTTTTTCAACCTTGACGACGGCATTTCAGCGGAGTCTAGCTCCTGCCGTTGGCAGAGCCCGTGGTGCAGGAAGAAGCCCGTAGGTTCCTCGATCGACAGTCACGCGCCGACTTGCCCCACTGTTGGATGAAGGAATCAGCCAACTCTACATAGCGCCGTCGGGACTCAGGACCGTTGAAACAGCGCTGGGCAACCCCGCAATCATCCATCTGATCTTTCTAGGAATATGGTCTTCCAAACCACTCGAAGTCACAATACGTACTTACGTAAGGAAAGCTGTCCTTTGGCTTTAATCAAACAGGACCGCACTCGTCAGGGGTAAGAAGGCTTAGCGTTTGTGCGACTCCCGACTGTTCGGATTCGAGAGGACAACGGAAGATCAATTTGGGAAGCCGCAAGGAGCTAAGAGACCCGACAACTCGGTTCATGCGCAGCCCCTGTAGCTCACGTGTGCTCCAAAATTGACGAATGACGTAGCTGTACATACATCCCAATTTGGCTAGAAGGTCCTTCTTACAAGCGACCCATTCTGCTGGCTCCATGCGCCCTTTTACCCCTGGATCTACATTTTGTTGTACCTCTACAGCTGGAGCTGTCTGTGTGCTCGATTCAAGAGGGAAAATCAACGTACGTACGTTGCGAAATTGAGATCGTCATCATTGGAAAGTTGCAGCAGACAAGTGCCGTTGCTGGTAGAGGCCCTTGCGTTACCCCAGAATATCCCCAGGCAGCAGGTTGCCTTAGTGAGACCACGAGACATGCGGACATGGAGATAGAAGCAGATATTCTCCGGATCTACGCCTTAATATGCGCTGGGATGACAGCGCATCAGCTCCTCGACCACCTGACAACTCGAGTGTCTGGTAGGCGTAGGAGCATTGGTTCGAGGTCTACCAGGGTCTCTTTGTTGATTACGGCCAAGTATGTACCATTCTGTGCAGGTTGTATTACAGCGCACAGTCTGCTTGGAGACGGCCGTATGTCAGATCCGGTCAATGACCGCGACGCAAAAGCATCACATGAATTCGACCTTGCGCGATTGCTGGCCACGCCCTTGACCGCCACCATGCGCTGTGCAACCCGAGAATTTCCAATGTCTGCAGCAATTCATGCTTAAGCGACAGGTTCATAGTTGTCAGCAAGCTGTCAAAGCTTTAAAGTGGTGTCTGACACATCCTTCGATCCTTCGACGCCAATATAACATCCAGCGAGGACCTATCATAGACGTACCTCATTCGGAACCTCCGTCAGCTCATCCGACACTGCTTGGACTTGATGACATTGCGCATACAAGATGTAAAGTGTAGTATGTACTTCTAAGGTGTTGCACTTGAGTCAATCGTCGTGCACGTCCATTAGACAGGACTCGATAGAATCAATGTTCCTTTGATTCTGCATGATCCGCGAGATCCTGCCACGCTTAAACTGACCACTGCCAGTGAGTTTTCCCTGCAGAGTCTCGTATGTCCTTCTCAGACGCGCTCGTAACAGATGGCAGCATGTGATGTGTCGCGCATGAGGAAGCGAAAGAAGTCACTGCGCGATCCCCGTTGGTGGCGCCTCTGTGGTTTAGCATGGTGCCGTGTCGCATGAAGGGGGTGTGACTTTTCTGGAACATGGAGCTACGACGTAGACCAAGCTTCGATGGGTGTCGCCAAGTGGGGGCTGACTGATCAGCCTCAGATTCCTGGAGATGTTGTAGTGTGCAGGAAAGGAGCCGGAATTCGGGGAAGGCGGTAGGAGTAGATGGGATCAGGAATATAACAGGGCCACTAAGGAAGGATTGGGAACACCTAGGCTCTCCTCACTCCGGATCTGGGGGGTGAAGAGGCGGAGGAACAGAGTTTGGCAATTTGCCATCCAAGTTCCAACACGCTCCGAAATCCGAAGGACGCGTTACTATCTCGGTCGATTCTTGGCTAAAGTCTGGAATACGCTCGAGTGAGTCGAGCGAAAGGGCGCTGGACCCTTTGTCTAGCGGTCAAAGGGCGGCCATTAGTGGGCGAACAAGTGTGTAACGCGTGATGCTCACAAGTCACTCATTACATCTCCCCACAGAAAGGAGCGGAGTGGACATAGTAGAAAGCTGTAGTCTCATCCTTCTAGAAGGGCCGTAGTGAGCGGCTTCGGCTTCCCGCAGCCCGAATTGCCGTGGGAAGGTCCTGTCGTGTCAAAGGACATGCTCTCATTACAAAGTACAAGTCATCAGTCATGCTACTCCGACCGGCCACTCTATTAGTAACCAAACACTGACCTCACGCTTGCCGCCGTCCACTCTTCCGTCTTCCCCGTGACACACTAAGCCTCCAGTTGGGGTCTCTGCCATCTGGTAGATGTACGGGGCTACTGTGCTCTGTAACTTTCTGGACCGCCGGGTCCAACGATAGTCTAGTCGAATCTGTAGGCCGGGGAAAAGCCAGGAGGGAATTGAGGGACTGAACAGGGGCGTGGTTTGGTGGTACGAAGTACAGAAAAAGAAGGGCGCTCCCCACGATTATTATTCCTTGTTCTCCCTCGCTGCACATGCAAACGAAGCTTATTTGCACCACCAAAGACCCGAGCAGGCCGGAAAGGGAATGCCATACGAGCTGCTTTTCGTCACTCGATTACTCCCATGATTCCATCTGGACTCTATCGTCCTTTATCAGAGAATCCATCTTTTGGCCTGCGCACTATCTTCAGAACAGCCAATCCCGTCATTACCCAATCCTTCCCCCCCCTGTACCTGTTGTGGCCGCGGCAGATCACGGCGACTGTGCAGCGAACATACCGCAGTGCCGGCTAAGACCTAAACTACTACTACGTACTTGACCCTCCACCGCCCGCCATCAGGTCATTCTCACATCATTCCGGCCCTTCCACACACACACGCACAACTCACCACCCGACGCTCGCTACTGCCATACATTATTCTACCTTACTCACCGCAAGTTTCTCATCGCTCACTCACCAAACATCAGCATATTTCCTACACAACCCATAATCTCCACCTTACCATCTGGCAAGGTTCGCCAATTCTCGACTTCGCCCCTACGGAATCCGTCACGCAACGTCAACCGCTACATACGATCATACACGTTTCTAGAGTGGGTACACCAATACGCGCGAGCCCGCTTTGAGAGCGTGCGCGCAACATGCCTTCTGGACTAGGCATGCCGGTGTTGAGTGTCGATGCGGGCAAGATGCGTAGGATAGACACACGCAATGTGGAGAACCTGTTCGGCATGTGGAGTGGTGAGCACGATCATCAATTGTGTTTGGTACTCCGATACTAATCCCTGGCTTCACGCAGTTTTCTCCAAGTGCGCAAACTCCATGGAAGATGGCAAACGACTGGAGAACCTCAGTTGGCGAGTCTGGAACAGGGAATTACTATGTTGCGAGCCCCAACCTCAACTCGCAGTCGCACCTGCAATTGACATGGCAAGACCGCGGCCAGCAAGATCAGACGTCCCGGATCTCTCGGCCAGCGTTGACTCAGCCGTCTCAGATACCTCGGACAGGAGTCAAGGGTTTCAACTGTCACCAACTCGGCCTGTGACCATCTCACCGACTACACATAATTATGCAGACTCGATACAATGTGTAAGTCGAGGGAAGGAAAAGCATATCACATCTATCGACCTCGAAAAGATGGTCTCCTCCATCCAAGAGCAAGAAGAGGAGCCATGGCCATTACCATCGTCGATTACTGATGCCATACCGCCTATTCTACTATGTACCGACGCAACGCTTCGACCAGCGTCACCTTCGATCCATACTTCCTCACGCTCCTCGCATTCTTCTGCATCAACAGCGCCTCGGAGCAGTCCTGAAAGCGATTGCAGCGCCCTGGAGAACGCCGGATCCGATACCAGCGCAGAACTTTCTTCGTCCCACAGCGTTGTGCGAGGCTTCTCACTCAACGTATCTTCGTCGTATCGATCAAACACGCATCTTGCCGCCCCCCAACCATCGGCAATGCCGATCCAGCATACGAAGATAAGTAGTCAGAAGAAGTCAAAAGTAGCCTTCTCGCTTGGGGCAGGTTCGTCCGGAGACGAAGGTAGCTCCTTCGAGGATCGGATGTCCGGGCAACACTCGAGGCAAAGCTCCCTGACCGCCGGCCTACAGCGACCACTTCACACTAAAAAGCAAACCTCGTTTAAAGATGAATTGGAATCGCGTGCCAAGTCGCATCTCAACGAGGATGTATTCGAAGACTCTGACGAGGAAGGTGAAGAGGAAAGCGCCATCGAGGAAGAGGATGACAATGACGAAGTCGACGATGGTTCGGACTGGGAAGACGATGGATCGGAGAGCGGCGAAGTGGCGGATGAAAAGCAGCTCTTCCAAAGGATCGACTCGAAACCTAACCTAGTCTCCAGGCGCTCGTTACTCACTACCATGATGAATGAACCCGATCGGGCTGCCGCATTTCAAAATATGGCAGCACAGTCAACATCCGCACTTAGGAGATCAAGGCGGGCAAGTCCCAATGGCCCGTCCCTCGGTAATGCGCCTGAAGAAGAACCTACAGTCACCCTGCCTCCCACCATGACCAAATCGAAGCCCATCATCATGACTACATCGAATACGCACCCACCCGCGCTATCTCCTCGCACTACGCGCCGCAACATGCTGGCATCAGAAATGACCGAGTCTCTCCGGAAACACCTCCTATGGGAGCGCCAGCAAATCAGCACCACTGCCAAAGCGGTGTTGAAGAGACGGCATACTGCCTACGACATTACCAAGCTCACCGAATACCCCGAGAAGGAAGGTCAAACGTCGAAGAACAATTCTTGGAACCACTTCTACGACTCCGTTGGTGATGTCAATCAAGCTGGTTGGTGAATTTCAGTCCGGAACATGCTACTATCACATCTCTACACAATCCACATACTTATTCCGCCGTTCAACAACTTTCTGAAACGAATTTTACGGATATTTGCTCTTAGCGACATCATTTTGCACAAAAGCTTTGACGCATAGCGTGGCGGTGGCACATTGTCTACAACCCCATGGGTGGAAGGTTATCCCCCGGCGTCCAGCATATTGCGACGAGAATGGCCGGGGCAGGAGCTTTGCCGCTTTCAGATGATACCACTGTGCTTTGCACGCACGATGCGTTTGGTTTCATAGCATGTGCTATGAACGATCATACTCTCCGGTGGAGTAGCCGAGGAGCACATGCCCTGGAGGCCAGCCGACCGCTTTCACATGTACGACCCAGCATTTCCCATCGAGCCACCGCTCCAGACGGCCGAACGATGAGTTTGACCCTCGATACGAGGTCTCCAGTCGATGATGGGGAAAGTTGGAACCATGGCCCGAGGCGAGCCGGGTACAGGGGAGTGGAAACGGCTGAGCGGCATTGCTCCTTGGATGTAGATGTACTTTGTACTTTGTAGTAGATACATGCACATACTCCTACATGCTTTACGAACACGTCCCAAGTCCAATTGACTGCCTGCCTGGCATCAGTTCTCTTGTCTGCCGACACCGTCTCGACCGGTTTTTGCCAACGCCAGGCGGAAGAAGTGTGCAAAAACACTCGAGCTACTTCTCTACAGGTACTCTGTCCAATACCTATTCCCAACACTATACCTTGTGCCTTTGGTTTGGATGTTCAATGGGACAAGACAGATGATTTGATAATCTTGGCTCTGTAGCCATCGGTGTGCCGATGGTCATCGCATCCATGGGATATCCGGTCATTACGTTCTTCGATCACTGTGACAGGCTGGCGCATCCTCAACCGAGACTGATACGGGCACAGATCCCACCGCAAACATGTGAAACCGAAGAACGCTACTCCTGACCGTTGCTTCCCGACCCTCCACTGCTCCAGATCCTCCTCCAAGTCTCCAACAGCAAGTGCCAGCTGTCAGGCAGCGATTTGTCATGTCATCCACCACACCTTTATCCCTCACCGCCCTTCCTAACTCAGATCCTGAATGAAAGGGTGGGATGGCCGCCTTGCGAGGAGGCTGCCAGCTGTCTCCGTAGGCGCCCAGGGGTAAGCATGCGAAAAGGCTAACGCACGTTAGAGATCCTTCGGGAAAGCTGAGGAGGGTGTGTGACCCTCGTGCGTGGTGCTGTAAGGCGTTGGTTCGCTGGAAATAGCCGATGGAGGGTGGGGGCACCTGGGGTGGGCAGAGGGTGGGGTTCAGGATTGATAAGATCAAATCCGTGAGTCAACTGTTCTGGATTTCTGCCCCCAACGGCATGAAGATCGGGATGGATGTCGCTTGGGTTGTAGGATCGCTGTTGGAGACTCGGTTCGTATGGGGAAGGGAAGGAGACATCCGTGGCACGGCTCGATTCCTTCAAGCCCCCTGGCAGCTACCGCATCCTACAGCAATGCCACTCGGCACTCGTACTCACAGAGCCTCTTTCCAGTTTGAGGGTCCAAGCCCCTTCTGGGGATCAGACTAAAGTAATATTCAGCGTACTCCTATGTGATACGTTCAAAGAATCCATCCTCCACACGACAGAAAAGGCCCGCGCACCGTCAGAGCACCCCACGGTTCGGAGATATATGGCAGATCATGCGCTTGTTTTCCCATCAAAAAGCGCTGTATTTCGACCAATGCGCGAACATGGATCCCTTCCCTGGACGAGCCTCTCAGCATGTCACGATCGCAACGTCCCCGAGATGTGATGGAGCTTGCCGTTGCTGCAGATCGCGGAGAGTCACTCGCCATCTCCGTTCCTCCGATAGTCCAATCTCTACTTATCAGCTGTCCTTCATCATACCAACCGATGAAGAACAAAAGCAATAGATCGTAGTTGGTGGAGTTGACTGCTGATCAGAATTCTGATGCGTTGGCAGACTAATGGTGGTGCTGCGAATGAGAAAGCAGGAGCATGTCACAGGTGAGCTTTTGCCGCGCTGTGCGTGTACCGCCTGGTCCACGTGCCTGCGCCACTGGCAAAGTACCAAACTATCCTCAACTACTTCCTTCGTTCCTTTTCGAGCTTGTGCTGTGTGAGCTTGCACTATGACCCTTACGAAGTACTTCCACCCAAGGCAGCTTGTTCTGGCCCAGACCTTCCTTGTCCAAGACTTGTTAATTATTCCCCTGCGCCGGCCGGGTACACTCTCCAGCATGCATTCCTTCTCTCGCACTCTTCAGAAGAAAATTAACGCAATGACAATAGACTAATCGACCAGTGGCGATCTTTTACTGAAGAGGCAAATTGTTAAAACACATGGCATACTCAGTCCCGCACAACCCACCAAGGGGCCTGAGCACAAAGATACATAGCCAAAGTGTCAGTGACTATCACAAACGGAGTGCACCATTTTCTGCCGATGCATAGGACAGGCTAGTGCATGAATCATAGGCTAAAAGCCTGCGATATCAAGACAGATGTTGCCAGAAGGACACGACGAATTCAGGTTCTGCCGAAACATAGAATCAAGTTGCGCAACTTCACTGGCACGTGTCGACCACTTGCTTCTGTTCGATGTACCTTACAGAAAACGTTAGTCTGACAGCTTCTTTGATATCATCTCAGCCTTGGATTTCTTAAAGCTCATTTGCAGCAACGCATGCCAGGTTTGCCGTTCCATGCTATCTCTTGACTCCCTTGGCCACGTCCTCACGATACTATCTAGCTACTAGATAGATTCCACTTCCGCTACTTCAGGTAAGCATTTCCTCTCCACTCCCTGTAAACGCCGCCGGTGAGTCAAAGCTCGTAACATCCACCACAAGGCGGTGCGCACTACTTTCCGGGCGAACGGGATGCGCTCCGATGACCGTAGCCTTGAACAGATGAAGTCTCCTTCTATCCATCGACATCCATTGCAGACGTGGTGTCCGCTAGCGATATTGACTCCCAACACGCGAGCTCCGCGATGGTCTGCACGCAGTAATCCTTGATGCCAAACTCCTCCAGATATTCAGCCGTTCGCTTCAATGCCTTAAGGACACTCGAGAAGTCCCAGTCCGGATCTTCATGATAGCGGGGCAGTGCCAGTCCTTGCATCATGGTGTCCACTATCTCATCTGACGGTCTGTCTCCATATCTAGCTGGGACATCATAGTCCAGATCCCCATAGGAATAGTTTCCCAACTGCCTGACGAGATCGAAGACAATACCAGCACCGCGTGGAATATCCACAAGCTTCTTGGCTTCATCGAGGAAGTAGAGCATTGCAATGCTCAAGTGGTCCGAGGTTGCTCCGGATGCATAAGCAGGCGAGATCGCTTCGCACGCATTCACATACACTTTGTGGGCATCCGCCCTAATCCTAGGAGCGAGGGCCGTCAAAGCTCCCGGACCCTTGCCCAGGTGATACCGAGAGATCATTGGAATGCCTATAGCCGCTTAGCCTTCTCCTTTGCCATGGATCAGATCGAGGGTCACGGATTACCTCGCCCAAGCCCAATACGCTCCAGAAAGCCTTGATGCTCTTTGACCTGGTTTTCAAGGTCCATGATGCGCGCTTGTGCTGCGGCTAACGTGTCAGATGCGGCTGCTATCGTCTCCTCTTTGGTAGCTTTGGCAGGCCTGTCGTTCGCTTCGTCGGAGTATGACCTGGAGCGCTTTCGTGAATCCATTGTGTGGATTGCCTAGTACATTGATGATCTCTTCTGCGCACTCGAGATCCGGTATGGGCTGCTTGTTGATTCTGCAAGCTGCTATCGAAGGCGACACGGTAGGTAATGCACTCTCTGGAGGTTGCAGTCTGATGTGTCAAGAACGCGCCCCGCCAAATTTCCACAGACCACGTCAGGGCTGAAGACATTAGATCACTTCCGTATCTTGAGGAACGGTGGCTGCTTTCGACAATACGCACCTGTCCGCAAAAGGTGACGATGCGAATGTCATGATGTTTGCCATAATGCCACCAAGTTGCCACTGATCTTGAGAAACGTTTACACGATATAACGTTTGGCAAGCCTACCATTCGAGACCCGTAGTTAAGGCGTCGTCAAGCCTTTTACGACTCAGATATCAGCGCGGAAATATATCGCTCGAACCATCAGCGATCCAGGACAACTGGCCTAGATTTATATGATCTCATTCCAGCTCCTCACGTATCAACCCGCTCCCTTTACCGCTTCGTGTTATATGCTACCAAAAACTCCTATGCATGTAAAATACATAACATCGTACCTCTCGCCAATGTTATATAGCAATCCGGAAACATAGCCATAAAAAAAGACTCTTCGCAGATGCTCCTGGCTTTCTCTCTTGTTCTCCGAAGCCCTTCCAGTCCATCTTAACTCCAAATTCACGTCTGTTATATTCTTCTTCTCTGCGTCGAAGATATGCGAAGACAAGTCTAATATCACCAATTCTCGCAAAGCAAATATTCTTTCCCTTTTGATTAAGAGAAGCTGCTAGCAGATCCCCTCCCATATACCTCCTTGCTCCTCCATTTCTCTCGAGCGTAGATCCTCCTTCCTCAGCCAGATCGATCCCTAACACCTCCATGCCTTTTCGACCCACCCGAAACCCACATCCGATCTTTACGAAGCAGCAGCAACCTGAGTAGAGTAGCATCAACACAAAACCTTTGACGCTCCCATCCGAGCCAACAACAAGAAGTCGTGACCCCGCCAGAAAACGGCCCTAGCAATCCTGAATCCTTGCTTCCACGACCACCATCAACCAGAACCACCTCTAACCATTCACTCAGAGAATCAAGTGACGCACACCTCTCGTCCCAGCTCTCAGCGGTGCCTTCAAACCCAGAAACACCATTCCCGAACCATCAACAAGCGTCTCCAGCCTCCAAGCCTCACACGAAATCTACTTCCTCGGACCAGTGATCACAACGTTACACAAGTCAGATTCCTCGACTCGCTTCCCCATTCGCCGCCTCACTCTCCCCCATGAACGCCGATCTCCTTGTACCACCACCTCCCCACATCCCCCAATCCCACATCCCCCCTTTCCTTCCCCTTCGGAAATACACCTCCCATCCTCTTTTCCCCCGCCCATGAACAATCATCTTT